>ERZ1034980.725-NODE-725-length-21966-cov-19.950618_pt1 | contig 21966 bp, 17 predicted proteins | sample MGYA00520622_ERZ1034980 | MGnify/ENA primary metagenome ERZ1034980 (study PRJEB33766, sample SAMN09781791) | gut metagenome | biome: gut microbiome | host: Homo sapiens | place: Madagascar | study: EMG produced TPA metagenomics assembly of the PRJNA485056 data...
CTGGTAATTTCGAGCGGTCTCTATGTTGTCAAGCAACAGTCAGTTGCAATCATTGAGCGCTTTGGGAAATATCAGGCAACGGCTACCAGCGGGATTCACGTTCGCTTGCCTTTAGGGATTGATAAAATTGCTGCACGTGTCCAGTTACGACTCTTGCAATCTGAGATTGTTGTTGAAACCAAGACTAAGGATAATGTCTTTGTTACCTTAAATGTTGCGACTCAATACCGTGTCAATGAGCAAAATGTAACGGATGCTTACTACAAACTCATGAAACCAGAGTCACAAATCAAGTCTTACATCGAAGACGCACTTCGTTCTTCTGTTCCCAAACTAACTTTGGATGAATTGTTTGAAAAGAAAGATGAAATCGCCCTCGAAGTGCAACATCAAGTGGCAGAAGAAATGTCAACTTACGGTTATATTATCGTCAAAACCTTGATTACCAAGGTAGAGCCTGACGCCGAAGTCAAGCAATCTATGAATGAAATCAATGCTGCGCAACGTAAACGTGTGGCGGCCCAAGAATTGGCAGAAGCTGATAAAATCAAAATCGTCACAGCTGCCGAAGCTGAGGCTGAAAAAGACCGCCTTCACGGGGTCGGTATTGCCCAACAACGTAAAGCCATTGTTGACGGTCTGGCTGAATCCATTCAAGAACTCAAAGATGCCAATGTGACCCTAAATGAAGAACAAATCATGTCAATTCTTTTGACAAACCAGTATCTAGATACGCTCAATACTTTTGCGGCTAAAGGAAATCAAACGATTTTCTTGCCAAATGGTCCAGAAGGTGTGGAAGATGTCCGTACGCAAGTTTTGTCAGCTTTAAAAGCTAAATAAGGTAAGTTAGTTTGTTTTTATGGTAGAAAGCAATAAGGTGTCGGTAATACTTGAATAGTCATAACTATAATTAAAAAAAGGTAGCAACCTGGAGAGAGGGTTGCTACCTTTTTGTCTGAACTTATACTGTTTTAATCAAGCTTTCTTTCCATAACGTTTGTAGTCATGAATGATTTTTAAAGCTCGTTTGCGCGTCTTGATATTAGGACTTTTGAGTCTACGGTAGGCAGACGATAAATCAGTTTTTTCCGCCATAAGCACCTCCTTGAAAGTATTATTAACGTTAACAGAAATAGTATAGCATAAAATACTTAACTGGTAAAGTTTTTTTATAAATCTATATCAAAATAGATGAAATAATCAAATTGGCATAGCGAAATGAGTATTTTCTACTGATTATTTGTAATTACTTGGAGTATGACGATGCCTAATGAAGTTGATCGCAAACTACATATGTCATAAAATATAACACAATAGACAGAAAAACTATTGACCAAATTTTCAGATTATTGTATAATAATTCCAATATAAAATGGAGGTTTGGATATAGTGATAGATAGCAAAAAGACACTTAATCATGGACTAAACAGTTTTTCTTATTTTGATGTAGCTCTAGCTTGCCAAAATGCTGGTATAGATATTAGTAATCTCCCTTATACTATCCGTATTTTATTAGAGAGTTTATTGCGAAAAAAAGATGGTAGTAGTGTTACAAATGATGACATTGCTAATCTGATTGCTTATCAAGCCTCTGCTCCTAAAGGTGAGGTTCCTTTTAAACCCAGCCGCGTGATTTTGCAGGATTTCACAGGTGTGCCAGTTGTGGTGGATCTTGCTTCTATGCGTGATGCATTGGTTGCACGTGGTGGCGATCCTGAGTTAATCAATCCTGAGATTCCTGTCGATTTGGTCATTGACCACAGCGTTCAGGTGGATGTTTTCGGTCGTGAGACTGCCTTGGAAGAAAATATGGCACTGGAATTTTCGCGTAATAGCGAGCGCTATGAATTTCTAAAATGGGCTGAGGAGGCTTTTGACAACTACCGAGCAGTTCCTCCAGCAACGGGTATCATCCACCAAGTCAACATCGAATTTTTGAGCGATGTCATCATTGAAAAAGATGGTCTTTTGTACCCTGACTCTATGTTTGGAACTGATAGCCACACGACTATGATTAACGGTATCGGTGTTCTAGGTTGGGGGGTCGGTGGTATCGAAGCTGAGGCAGCTATGTTGGGAGAAGCTTCTTACTTCCCAGTTCCTGAGGTTATCGGTGTTCGTTTGACGGGGACTTTGCCAAAAATCGCTACCGCAACAGACCTTGCCTTGAAAGTGACTCAAGTGCTTCGTCAGGAAAATGTTGTTGGCAAGTTCGTTGAATTTTTCGGCCCTGGCTTGGGCAATTTGTCCTTGGCAGAACGTGCAACGGTTTCTAACATGGCACCTGAGTATGGTGCAACTTGTGGCTACTTCCCTATCGACCATGAAACCCTCAACTACATGCGCTTGACTAATCGCTCGGAAGATCATATCGCGCTTACGGAAGCTTATGCTAAAACAAATCATCTTTTCTATGATGACCAATCAACACCGACCTATACCAAGGTTGTAGAGCTTGATTTGTCAACAATTCAACCGTCTATTTCCGGTCCTAAGCGTCCTCAGGACTTGATTGCTTTGACGGATGCTAAGGCAGAGTTCCAAAATAGTCTGACTCGAGAAGTTGGTGTACGTGGTTTTGGTTTGACAGATGAAGAAATCACAAAATCAGCTACTGTACACTTTGCAGATGAGGATGTGACAATTTCAACAGGGCATGTGGCTATTGCGGCTATCACCTCTTGTACCAACACGTCCAATCCCTACGTTCTCATGTCAGCTGGGCTATTGGCCAAAAAGGCCGTCGAACGTGGCTTAACAGTTCCTAAGACGGTAAAAACATCGCTGGCGCCCGGGTCAAAAGTCGTGACTGGCTACCTCAGAAATTCTGGTCTTCAGGATTATTTGAATAAACTTGGCTTTAATCTGGTCGGCTACGGCTGTACGACCTGCATCGGGAATTCTGGTGACCTCTTGCCTGAGGTGGCAGAAGCTATTAAGTCAGAGGATTTGCTGGTGTCTGGTGTCTTGTCAGGAAACCGTAACTTCGAGGGACGCATCAATCCTTTGGTCAAGGCTAATTTCCTAGCTAGCCCACCGCTTGTGGTGGCTTATGCTTTGGCTGGTACGACCAATATCGATTTGACCACAGAACCTCTTGGTTTTGATGACAATGGCAGAGCGGTTTATCTAGACGATATCATGCCACATCAAGATGAGGTGGCAGCTTATGTGGACAAGTATGTCACACGTGATTTGTTTGCGGAAGAATACAAGCAAGTCTTTACAGATAGCCAAGCTTGGAATGCTATTGAGACCAGTACAGGTCACAATTATGATTGGAATCAAGCGTCAACTTATATCCAAAATCCACCTTATTTTGATAACATGAAGGAAGATTTGACCATTTCACCATTGAAAAATCTAGCTGTGCTGGCAAAATTTGGCGATACGGTCACCACAGACCATATTTCACCAGCAGGGAATATTGCTCGCAACAGCCCAGCAGCTAAATACCTCATGAAACACGGTGTTGACTATCAAGAATTTAATTCTTACGGTAGCCGTCGTGGAAATCATGAGGTGATGATGCGTGGGACATTTGCTAACATCCGCATCAAAAATGCATTGGCTGACGGGAAAATTGGCGGTTGGACTATGTATAAGGATGAAATTAAGCCAATTTACGATGTTGCCATGACTTACAAGGAAGAAGGAATCGGAAGTCTAGTCATTGCTGGTAAGGACTACGGTATGGGGTCAAGTCGTGACTGGGCGGCTAAAGGTGCTAATCTACTTGGCGTAAGAGCTGTTTTAGCAGAATCGTTTGAACGTATTCATCGCTCAAATCTTGTCATGATGGGCATCCTTCCTTTACAATTTTTGGAAGGAGAGAGTGCTGACAGTCTCGGTTTGACGGGCTATGAACGCTTTGATATTGACTTGGCAGATGATGTTCAAGTTGGTCAAGTGGTTACAGTAAGAGCTATTTCTGATGCGGGCGTCAAAGAGTTTCAAGCCAAGGTGCGTTTTGATGCTGACGCGGACATTCGCTACTATCGTTACGGTGGCATTTTACCGATGGTGGTTAGGAAGAAAATGGGGGAATTAGTATGACAGTGAGTATGGGCTTGAAGGATACCATTGCCTGCGACACGCGTATCAGCGCTATCGAAAATGATGTCCTGTCTTACGCAGGCTATAACATTTCTGAATTTATGGACAACAACGCATCCTTTGAAGAAATCATTTACCTCTTGTGGAACTTGCATCTGCCAACGCAGATTGAACTCAATCATTTTGTGGAACGCTTGCGACAAGAGTACAAGATTTCGGATGCGGTTGAGCAGTGTATTCTCATTCAGTCGCGCAAGCATTTGCATCCCATGAGTGTGTTGCGGTCAACTGTTTCGCTACTGGGTGTTTATAATATTCACGCTGAGGAGAATTCCTTAGAAGCGACCTACGACCAATCCATTCAGATTATGGCCAAGGTTCCGACGATTATCGCAGCTTTTGCTAGATTGCGTCAGGGGCTGACTCCTATTGAACCGCGCGAAGATTTGAATTTTGCAGCTAATTTTCTCTATATGCTGAAAGGTCAAGAACCGACAGAATTGGAAGTTCGTGCCTTCAATAAGGCCTTGATTCTTCATGCGGACCACGAGCTCAATGCTTCAACCTTTGCGGCGCGTGTAACGGCATCAACTCTGACCGATATTTATTCTTGCGTGACGACGGCAATCGGCACCCTCAAGGGACCTCTTCATGGCGGCGCTAACGAGCGTGTCTTTGATATGCTCATGGATATTCGTGAATCGGGCAATACCGAAGGCTATCTGCGCCAAAAATTAGATTCTAAAGAAAAAATCATGGGCTTCGGTCACCGTGTTTATAAGACGGCAGACCCTCGTGAGAAGTACTTGAAGGAAATGGCGCTTGCGCTGACACAGGGAACGGATGACGAAGAGTTCTACAATCTGTCCCAAGAGGTGGAAGATTTCATCCGTCATGAGAAAGGGCTCATTCCTAACGTCGATTTTTATTCAGCGACGGTTTACCATGCTCTAGGAATCGACAGTGATATTTTCACCTTGATTTTCGCTATGAGTCGGATGGCGGGTTGGATTGCCCATGTGCAGGAGCAAAAGAAAAATAACAAGCTCATTCGTCCACGTTCATATTACACAGGTCAGTCAGATTTGGTTTATATTCCTATCAATCGGAGGTAAGTATGGCAGATAAGATTTTCATGAAAGAAGGACTTTTGCAGGTTCCCAATCACCCAATCATTTCTTATATTGAAGGCGATGGTGTCGGTCAGGATATTTGGAAAAATGTTCAAAAGATTGTGGATAGGGCGGTGGCAAAGGCTTACGCTGATGAGCGTTCTATTGCTTGGCAGGAGGTTTTGGCGGGTGAAAAAGCTGTCGCCTTGACCGGACAATCTTTGCCGGCTAAAACCCTAGAAACCATCAAAGAGGATTTGGTCGCTATCAAGGGTCCCCTAGGAACGCCTGTTGGTCAAGGCATGCGTTCGCTCAATGTCGCCCTTCGTCAGGAATTAGACTTGTTTGCCTGCGTCCGTCCTATCCGCTATTTTGACGGAGTTCCAAGTCCTCTGAAAGAGCCTGAAAAGACCAGCATCACTATCTTTCGAGAAAATACCGAGGATATTTATGCTGGTATTGAGTGGGAAAAAGGAACAGCTGAAGTGGCTAAGGTTATTGATTTCCTTCAAAATGAGATGGGCGTTTCAAAAATCCGTTTTCCAGAAAGTTCTGCAATCGGGATTAAGCCGATTTCGCAAGAAGGGTCTGAACGCCTTATTCGCTCTGCTATTCAGTATGCGCTAGAGAACAAATTGACGACGGTTACGCTGGTTCATAAGGGCAACATTCAGAAGTTCACCGAAGGTGGTTTTCGCAAGTGGGGCTACGAATTGGCTGAACGTGAGTTCGCGACAGAACTTGCTGATGGTCGCCTAGTCATCAACGACATTATCGCCGATAATTTCTTACAACAGATTTTGCTCAATCCTGATAAATTTCAAGTGGTGGCTCTGACCAATCTCAACGGTGACTATGCTAGCGATGCGGTTGCTGCTCAGGTGGGAGGAATCGGTATTTCACCAGGCGCTAATATCAATTACACAACAGGTCACGCCATCTTCGAAGCGACGCACGGCACGGCGCCAGATATCGCAGGGCAAAATAAGGCCAATCCTTGCTCCCTTCTCTTGTCAGCTGTTATGATGCTAGATTACTTGGGCTGGAAAGAGGCTGGCGCTCTCATCATAAGAGCTGTAGAGGAAACCTTAAAGGCTGGTCAGGTGACCGCCGATTTCGCTCAACTAACAGGGCAAGAAGGCTTATCAACGTCAGCTTTTTCTGAAAAGATTATTGACAAATTTTAGACAAAATAAAGAGGAAGTCGCTATGATTTCCTCTCTTTGGTTTTAGTGATATTGCTGTAAAAATTGCTTGCGCTTTTGAAGGTTGACTGGGGCTAATTTCACATCAAAAAATGATTTGTATCGGTGACAAGATGCTTGCGCAGCCATTTTTCAAAAAAGAAATGGTGCAAGAGGCTTCCGATGAGGATGCTTGCTAGGTTGAGGGTGATGTCGCCTAAATCGAAGACGCCAAGGTGGAAGACGTATTGGCAGCTTTCAACAAGGAGCAAGACCAGAAATGATAGGAAGAGATTTTCCTTGCTTGGGACAAAGAGGCAGCCGAGGGGGATGAACATAAGCAGGTTCATCACAGGGACAAAGCGGCTACCGCTTTTTATCTCGCCAATGAAAGATAGGGGATTTAAAGAATAACCCTGTACCCCGATGTTTTTGAAGAAGAGAACATAGAGCAAAAGCAAGCCGTAGAGGAAGTAGGAGACCATGAGGGTCTTGCTAGTAATCTGCCTAGTGTAGGCCAGATGAAAGAGGATAAAAGTGAAGTAGGTCAGTAGGATAGTGATAATGGCATTCAAAGCCAGGGCAAAGGTCATGCCGCAAGATGAGATGTAATGTGTATAAGTGGCAAGAAAGCTATCGTAAAACCACTTTGAAAGGATAAAGGAGAAGTTGATGAAAAGGATGTTGAGTAGACTTCTTTTTGGTGATACTGTCATGGTTTTAGACCTCCTTATCGTGGTGTGGCACTGTGAGTTCAGCTTGTTATGGTGTAGAAAATCAAAAGCTAGTCCTTTGTAAAGGAGTGGCTAGTTCCTGTCGCTGTCGGCGAGGGGGATTCTTTTTTTCGGTTTATGCCGTCGCTGACAGCGAGGGACGTTCCTTTTTTCAGTTTAGGTCGTCGCATGATGCGAGAGGGACTCTTTTTTTGGGTTTAGGCTGTCGCTTTAAGCGAAGGACACTTCATTTTTCAGTTCAAATAGAGGTATCAGATTGATTTAAAGTTAGAAAACTGAAGCTATTTCACAAATAAAAAGAATTTGTGATTTTCTATGTTTCTCCCAGTATAACCATAATAACTTAAAAGGGCATTAAAAATCGCCACCAAGCTGGTGACGATGTCGATTAAATCTTATTTGAGGAAACGTTGCAAGAAAATCTTGGTACGTTCGTGAGTTGGGTGTTCGAAGAGCTGTTCAGGACTGCCTTCTTCAGCGATGACACCTTGTTCCATGAAGATGACACGGTCTGAGACTTCTTTAGCGAAGTCCATTTCGTGGGTCACGATAATCATGGTCAAGCCTGATTTAGCCAAGTCTTTCATGGCTTTGAGCACTTCGCCGACCATTTCTGGGTCAAGGGCTGAGGTTGGCTCGTCAAAGAGCATGGCTTCTGGATTGACAGAGAGGGCGCGGGCGATGGCCACACGTTGTTTTTGCCCACCAGACAGCTGTTTTGGCTTAGCCTTCCAGTATTGCTCAGTCATGCCGACGGCGTTGAGGTTTTCTTTGGCAATGGCTTCCGCTTCGCTGCGTGAGCGTTTGAGAACAGTAGTCTGTGCAACGATAGCATTTTCCAAAACATTGAGGTTTTCAAAGAGATTGAAGGATTGGAAGACCATGCCCAGCTTTTCACGATATTCGGTCAGATTGTAGCCTTTTTCCAGAACATTTTGACCGTGGAAGAGAATTTCTCCGCCACTTGGTTCTTCCAAGAGGTTGATAGAACGTAGAAGCGTTGATTTCCCAGAACCAGAAGACCCGATGATGGAGATAACTTCCCCCTTGTTGACAGAAAGAGAAATGTCTTTCAAGACCTCGTTTTTACCGTAGGATTTCTTCAAATGTTTGATTTCTAAAATGGTATCAGTCATTAGTTGTTTCCTCCGATATTTGTATAGTTATCTTGGTCAAAACGACGTTCTACATAACGCAAGATACGTGTGACAGTGAAGGTCAGAACGAAGTAGATGACAGCGATGATGAAGAAGGTTTGGAAGTATTGGTAGGTTTGTGTTGCTACCGTATTACCAGAGAAGTAAAGTTCGACAACGGAAATAACGTTCAATACAGACGTATCCTTGATGTTGATGACGAACTCGTTACCAGTGGCAGGGAGAATGTTGCGGATAACCTGCGGAAGGACAATCTTGCGCATGGTTTGATTATGAGTGAAACCAAGAGCAGTTGCGGCTTCAAATTGTCCATTATCAACTGCGAAGATACCACCACGCACGATTTCGCTCATGTAAGCCCCTGTGTTGATTGAAACGATGAAGATGGCGGCAATGGTGCGGTCAAGCGAGATACCAAAGGCTTGCGCAGTCCCATAGTAGATGACCATAGCTTGTACAATCATAGGTGTACCGCGGAAAACTTCGATGTAGATGTTAAGCAACCAACCAAAGGCTTTTTGAAGAATAGCTAGCGCTTTGTTGGTAGCTTTTGGAGCAGTACGATAGACACCAATCAAGAGACCGATAATCAGACCGACCACTGTACCGATGATAGAGATGAGTAGGGTGATTCCAGTCCCACGAAGGAATTGTTGCCAGTTACCTTTGAGGATTGTCACCACTTGTGAGAAGAAGCCAGCTGATTCAGCTTTATCGTCAGTTGTTGATGGTTGCTCAGTAATCATCTTATCCATCAATTTCAAGCGTGCTGAACTTGAGATAGTTGCAAGAACAGTGTTGACTTGGCTGATACGTGCATCGTTTTTACGCATACCAACTGCGATAGCGGTGTCTGACTCAGACGTCTTGAAGCCGCTAGCTTCTGTCAATTCAACCATTTTCAATTTCTTGTTGGCTGTTTGAGCGGATGTCGCATCAGGACGTTCAGAGACGTAGGCATCGATAACACCAGATTCAACAGCCTGACGAAGCTGGTTGAAATCTCCCATGGCAACCTGTTTGTCAACGCCCTTGATTTGGTCAATTAGGTCGTAAAGGTAAACCCCTTGTTGGGCTGACACTTTAGCACCTTTGAAGTCTTGGATGCTTTTAGCCTTGGCGTATTTACCATTGGCATTGACAACCAAGGTTGGGATTGAAGTGTAGTAGGCATCTGAGAAGGCAATTTGTTTTTTACGTTCTTCAGTTGGGCTCATACCAGCGATAATCATGTCGATTTTGCCAGAAGTAAGGGCAGGAACAAGTCCATCCCACTTGGTTTTAACGACAAGAGGCTGCTTGCCCATTGCTTTAGCAATTTTTTTAGCGACTTGCACATCGTAACCGTTGGCGTATTGGTTAGTACCTTCGATTTTTACAGCACCGTTTGAGCTATCATTTTGTGTCCAGTTAAATGGCGCGTAGGCGGCTTCCATTCCGACACGGAGGTATTCATCTGCTTGAGCGCTAGTCATGCCACCAAAGGCAATGAGCAGAGCAGTGAATAAGCCCAGAAACATTTTTTTCATTGAAAAACTCCTATTAGATTGTTATCCCATTTATTTTACAAGAAATCAGGTATGATTTCAATATAATAGTGTTGAAAGTAAGCGGTTGAATGTATTTTTATGATAAAATAGTATAAAAAAAGAAAATTGGAGTAGTATATGAAAAGGATTTGGATGATTATTTGTTCTTGTCTCTTTCTCTGGATGCCAAGTGTCTGGGCAGATGAAGTGGATTATAGCATTCCTAATTATGAAGGCAATTTGGTTATTCATGAGGATAATTCAGCTGATTTTGTGGAGACGGTCACCTATCATTTTGACAGCGACTACAAGGGGCAAATTTTAACCTTGGGGAAGGCTGGGAAGCTACCAAAAGGTTTTTCTATTGAGGAAAATCCAGAAGTCACTGCCAAGGTTAATAACCGCTCGGCTGACATCAGAACTGAAGTTTCTGATTTGGGAGACGGCTATCAAGCTAAAATCTATAACAGCGGTCGCGATGGAGACAAGGTGGTCGTGCGTGTTCATTGGAAGCTAAAGCAAATTCTCCAGGCTTATCAAGACATCGCAGAGCTCAATTGGATTCCCATTAGTGACTGGGACGAAACCTTGCGTAAGGTCGATTTCACGGTGACAACGGATAAGTCTTTTAGTAAGTCAAAACTTTGGGTGCACCGAGGCTACTTTTCACCAACAACTAACATTTCTCTAAGTGGCAATAGCTATCGCTTCAGTAGTCAAAACGTTTCAGGACAATTAGAGATTCATGCTTACTGGGACAAGGGAATATTGTCTTCAAACTTACTATCTTCCAAAACAGGTTTGAAGCAGGTTCTGGCGGTTGAGGAAAGTATTCGTTTGGGTCAAGAAAAGCGAAATCAGTTCTACAAAGTTCTCTTACCGAGTGTCGGGGCTGTTCTTCTGGTTCTTGGAGGAATCACCCATCTGCGTTTTCGTCGCTGGGTCAATCCTTTTGGAAAAGACAGCAAGCATCTGCATCTCTATGAATACCCTCAGGATTTAGCACCTCTAGTTCTTGCAGAAGCCGTTTATGACTTGAATCTCAGCTATCCTGGTAGAAGTAGTCTTGCTGACCAGTCCATTTCTTTTGAACGCATGATTCAAGCTAGCCTGCTAGACTTGATTGACCGCAAGGCTTTGGCCTTAGAAGAGGTGTCTGGAAAGGTTTATTTGAAGCGTCAAGATGCTGTCGCTGTGTCAGCTTTTGAAGATGACCTGATAAGTATGGCTCTGGGAAGAGACGGTTCTTGCGCCCTAGATAATTTATTTGAAGACTACCAATTCGACGATAATCGCGTAAAAACACTGAAAAAACAATATTCAGGGTCTGAATTGGAAAATCATCTCAATCAACTCGGAGATTCCTTCACCAGCCGTTACGAACGACAATTGGAAAAGATTGACCGTTCGGTTGACCGCGAAATCAAGACACTTGGTCTGGAATCTCTTTATCGAGAGGTTTCAAGGAAAGAGCACTCTATGGCCTGGGTTTCTGGAGTGAGTTTTGTTCTGGTGGTGCTTCTATGCCTCTTTGCAGGCGGTTATATGGCCATGAAGGGGCAGGCGATTTTCAACCTTTACTTGTTTGAATTTGTGCTGGCGCTTGTCGGAGCTGTTCTAACTTTTCAATTTAGCAAACCTTACCTTGACCATGGTGTCTTGACGGCTGAGGGACAACTTACAGCTAAAGCCTGGGTGGGCTTTGTCAATATGCTGCGCGACATCAATTCTTTCGACCGTGTGGACTTGGAAGGCGTAGTGGTCTGGAATCGTATTTTAGTCTATGCCACTTTGTTTGGCTATGCCAAACAGGTTGAACAGTATTTGACAGTTCATCAGATTAGTTTGCCACAAGATTTTGATTTGGCTTATCACCAAACGGCAGCTATTATTGGAGTGCGCAGTGGTTTGATGACGCAGTCCTTCACCAGTGCAACAAGTGCTTCACATTTTTCTGTTTCTACGAGTGGTTCTTCAGGCGGTGGCTTCTCTGGAGGCGGAGGTGGAGGAGGTGGCGGTGCTTTCTAAATCAGCGCAGTCATTTTTCCAAAATACCCCTGTCGGTCTACTCAAAAGTCTGATATAATAGAGAAAATAAATATCGAGGAGTTATCATGTTATTAGTTGAATTGCTCAAGGCGCTCTTTTTAGGGATTGTCGAGGGAATTACCGAGTGGTTGCCCGTGTCAAGTACAGGTCACTTGATTTTGGTGCAAGAATTCATGAAATTGAACCAAAGCAAATCCTTCGTTGATATGTTCAATATCATCATCCAGCTGGGCGCTATCATGGCGGTTATCGTCATCTACTTTAAACGCTTGAACCCATTCCAGCCTGGAAAGACAGCTAAGGAAGTTCGTCTGACTTGGCAGTTGTGGTTGAAGGTTGTTATTGCTTGTATTCCGTCAATCTTGATTGCGGTGCCGCTTGATGATTGGTTTGAAGCGCATTTTAACTTCATGTTGCCGATTTCTATCGCTCTTATTGTTTATGGGATTGCCTTTATTTGGATTGAAAAGCGTAATGCGACCGTATCTCCAAAAGTGACTGAGCTTGCTCGCATGTCTTACAAAACTGCCTTCTTGATTGGTTGCTTCCAAGTTTTGAGTATCGTTCCAGGTACCAGCCGTTCAGGAGCGACTATCCTTGGAGCTATCATCCTTGGTACCAGCCGTTCGGTAGCAGCAGATTTCACCTTCTTCTTGGCTATTCCGACCATGTTTGGTTACAGTGGCTTGAAGGCTGTTAAATTCTTCCTAGACGGCAACGTCTTGACGATGAACCAAGTCTTGATTCTCTTGGTAGCAAGTGTCACAGCCTTTGTTGTCAGCTTGCACGCCATCCGCTTCTTGACAGATTACGTTAAAAAACACGACTTCACCATTTTTGGGAAATATCGTATCGTTCTCGGTAGCATTTTGATTGTTTACTGGCTAGTGAAGTTGTTCTTATAAGATAAGAAAGTCTTGGATGTGATTCAAGGCTTTTTTTGCATTTTTAGAGCAATAGCTTGCGCTGGAAATTGCTAAAAGTTCTCTTTTTAGATATAATGGACTTTGATGACTCGTGCGAGGTAGATAGAAATGGAAATGAAACAAATTAGCGAAACAACGCTGAAAATTACAATCAGTATGGAAGATTTAGCCGACCGTGGCATGGAATTGAAGGATTTCTTGATTCCTCAAGAAAAGACAGAAGAATTCTTCTATGCTGTCATGGATGAATTGGACCTTCCAGATAATTTCAAAAATAGTGGTATGCTTAGCTTCCGTGTGACACCAAGAAAAGACCGTATTGACGTCTTTGTCACTAAATCAGAATTGGACAAGGATTTGAATTTGGAAGATTTGTCTGACCTAGGTGATATTTCAAAAATGTCTCCAGAAGACTTTTTCAAAACTTTAGAGCAATCTATGCTATCAAAAGGTGACACTGAGGCTCACGAAAAACTGGGTAAAATCGAAGAAATGATGGATCAGGCAGCAACCGAAGCAGCAAAAGAGGCTGTCGAAGAAGTTGAAGCAGAGCGTAACGAAAACTTAGAGTATGTGCACTATGTCTTTGATTTCCCGACCTTGGAAGCGACAATTGCCTTTTCAAAAGCTGTGAACTTTCCAGTCGAAGCGTCAGAACTTTACAAGACAACTGACGGCTACTATATGACGGTCCTATTGAGCTTAGAAAATCAGCCATCTTATTTTTCAAACCTCATGTATGCTCGCATGTTGGAGCATGCCAACGTCGGTACCAAAACACGTGCCTATTTACAAGAACACGCCCTTCAACTCATCGTTGATGATGCGGTAGCTAAATTGCAAATGATAGAGTTGGTTTAATATGGTTCCATTTACAATCGAATATGTTTTTGTCTTGATAGGCGCCTTTTTACTATCTATCGTCTTGACGCCTATTGTTCGCTTCATGGCTTTTCGAGTAGGAGCAGTTGATAAGCCCAATGCCCGTCGCATCAATAAAAAACCGATGCCGAGTAGTGGTGGGATTGCCATCTTCCTCTCTTTCTTGATTAGCACTCTTATTTTCATGCCATTGGCAACGGGGAAACATAGTTTTCCCATATCTTACTTTCACTATATTTTGCCAGTTGTCATTGGTGCTTTGATTGTGACCGCGACAGGTTTTATCGATGATATCTATGAACTTAAGCCCAAGTCTAAGATGCTGGGAATTGTTGCTGGTGCAGTCGTTGTCTGGGCTTTTACGGACTTCCGTTTTGACAGCTTCAAGATACCTTTTGGTGGTCCGTTCTTAGAATTTGGTCCGATTCTGACCTTCTTTTTGACAGTCATTTGGATTATTTCCATCACCAATGCTATCAACCTGATTGATGGTTTGGATGGCTTAGTCAGTGGGGTCTCCATCATCAGTCTTTTGACCATGGCCATTGTCTCTTATTTCTTCCTTCCTAAGGTTGACTTCTTCCTGACTCTGACCATTGTTGTGCTCATGGCTTCTATCATTGGTTTCTTCCCTTACAATTACCACCCGGCTATCATCTACCTGGGCGATGCGGGAGCCCTCTTTATCGGCTTTATGATTGGGGTCTTGTCGCTTCAGGGTTTGAAAAATTCAACGGCTGTCGCTGTTTTGACACCAGTGATTATTTTGGGAGTTCCGATTTTAGACACAGTTGTGGCTATCATCCGAAGAAAATTATCGGGCCGACCAATTTCAGAAGCTGACAAAATGCATTTACACCATCGCCTCCTGTCAATGGGATTTACCCACCGTGGAGCGGTTCTAGTAGTTTACGGCATTGCCATCGTCTTCTCTCTGATAGCTCTGCTATTAAATGTATCTAGCCGACTTGGTGGTATTTTACTTCTAGTAGGTCTGCTTTTCACCATGGAAATCTTCATCGAAGGTCTAGAAATTTGGGGAGAACATCGCACACCGCTCTTCAATATGCTGAAATTCATCGGAAATAGCGACTATCGTCAGGCAACCCTTCTCAGGTGGAAGACTAAAAATTCCAAACATTAAAAAACAAAACGTTTTCATTGCAGATAAATAAAACAAGAGAATAGAAAGCTATTCTCTTTTTTGTTATACTTATTCTAAATAAGTATGAAAATTACTGGTCATGTGACCAGTTGCTTAGGTTTATATAGAAGGAGTTTACAATGTCTGTACTTGAAATAAAAAATCTTCACGTGTCTATCGAAGACAAAGAAATTCTTAAAGGTCTTAACCTGACTTTGAAAACAGGTGAAATCGCAGCCATCATGGGACCAAACGGGACTGGGAAATCAACCTTATCAGCAGCCATCATGGGTAACCCAAACTATGAAGTCACAGAAGGAGAAATCCTTTTTGACGGTCAAAATATCTTGGACTTGGAAGTTGACGAACGCGCACGTCTAGGACTTTTCCTTGCCATGCAATACCCATCAGAAATTCCAGGAATTACCAACGCTGAATTTATCCGCGCAGCTATGAACGCAGGCAAGGAAGACGATGAAAAAATCTCTGTTCGTGACTTCATCATGAAATTAGATGAAAAAATGGAACTTCTTGGCATGAAGGAAGAAATGGCAGAGCGTTACCTCAACGAAGGTTTCTCAGGTGGTGAGAAAAAACGTAACGAAATTCTTCAATTACTCATGCTTGAACCCAAATTTGCCCTTCTTGACGAAATTGACTCAGGTCTTGACATTGATGCCCTCAAGGTTGTTTCAAAAGGCGTCAACGCCATGCGTGGTGAAGGTTTTGGTGCCATGATTATCACCCACTACCAACGTCTGCTTAACTACATCACACCAGATGTGGTGCATATCATGATGGATGGTCGTGTTGTTCTTACAGGTGGTCCAGAATTAGCTGCTCGTCTTGAAAAAGAAGGTTATGCACAAGTGGCTGAAGAGCTTGGTTTAGAGTATAACGAAGAAGTCTAATTTGTCACTTTGACTAGATAGAAAAGAGGTAACAAATGTCTAAAGAATCAATTTTAAACTTCTCACAAGCCAAAGGAGAACCAGCCTGGTTGCAAGACCTTCGTCTCTCTTCTTTTGACAAAATGGCAGAGATCGACTTACCACATATCGAGCGCGTGAAATTCCACCGTTGGGACTTAGGAGACGGTACTATTGCTGAAAATGAAGCGTCAGCTAATGTCCCAGACTTCACAGCCCTCGGTGACAATCCAAAACTCGTTCAAGTCGGTACGCAAACGGTTCTTGAACAAGTCCCAATGGACCTTCTCAATCAAGGTGTGTTTTTCACAGATTTTCAATCAGCACTTGAAGAGATTCCAGAAGTTGTAGAAGCTCATTTCGGTAAAGCGCGTCCAGTTGATGAAGATAAATTGGCTGCTTATCATACCGCTTATTTCAATAGCGGAGCTGTTCTATATGTGCCAGACAATGTTGAGATTGACCAGCCGGTAGAAGGTCTTTTCTACCATGATAGCACATCGACTGTACCATTTAACAAACACGTCCTTATCGTCGTTGGTAAAAATGCTAAATTGACTTACTTGGAACGTTTTGAGTCAATCGGAAACGGTGCTGAAAAAGCTAGTGCTAATATCTCAGTGGAAATTATCGCTGGCGCTGGTAGCCAAGTCAAGTTCTCAGCCATCGACCGCCTTGGCGAGCACGTGACAACTTACATCAGTCGTCGTGCTCGTCATGGTGCTGATGCCACTGTTGATTGGGCACTCGGTGTCATGAATGAAGGTAATGTCATCGCTGACTTTGACTCAGATTTGGTTGGCAATGGTAGTCATGCCAGTCTAAAAGCTGTCGCTGTCTCATCAGGTCGTCAAGTCCAAGGGATTGATACACGTGTCACTAACTATGGTAGCAACTCTGTCGGTCATATCCTCCAACACGGTGTTATTTTAGAACGTGGAACCCTTACTTTCAACGGTATAGGTCATATTATCAAAGGTGCCAAGGGAGCAGACGCTCAACAAGAATCTCGTGTTCTCATGTTGTCAGATAAGGCGCGTTCAGATGCCAACCCAATCCTTTTGATTGACGAAAATGATGTCACAGCAGGTCACGCAGCTTCAATTGGTCAGGTTGACCCAGAAGACCTTTACTACTTGATGAGTCGTGGGCTCGACCAAAAAACAGCGGAGCAATTGGTCATCCGAGGATTCTTGGGAACAGTTATTACTGAAATCCCCGTTAAAGAAGTGCGTGACGAAATGATTGCAGTAATCGATACGAAATTGGAAAAACGCTAATATGGTAGAAATAGACACTTATAAAATCAGACAAGATTTTCCCATTCTTGACCAGTTAGTTAATGATGAACCGCTTGTTTATTTGGACAATGCAGCGACGACTCAAAAACCGCGCCAAGTTTTGGAAGTCTTGCAGGCTTATTACGAAAATGATAATGCCAATGTTCACCGAGGTGTGCACACTTTAGCAGAACGTGCGACAGCTGAATATGAAGCTGCCCGTGAAAAAGCGCGATCATTTATCAATGCCAAATCAACCAAGGAAGTCCTATTCACCCGTGGGACAACAACTGGTCTTAATTGGGTGGCTCGCTTTGCGGAGTCAGTCCTTAAAGAAGGTGATGAAGTCTTGATTTCGGTCATGGAACACCATTCTAATATTATTCCTTGGCAACAGGCTTGTCAAAAGACAGGTGCTAAGCTGGTCTACGCCTACCTCAAGGATGGAGCGCTTGACCTGGACGACCTTTACAGCAAGTTGTCAGACAAGACCAAGTTTGTCAGCCTAGCTCATGTGTCAAATGTCCTAGGTTGCATCAATCCAGTTAAGGAAATTGCAGAGCAGGCTCATAAGTTTGGCGCCTACATGGTTGTTGACGGTGCCCAATCAGCACCTCACATGACCATTGATGTGCAAGATTTGGATTGTGATTTCTTCGCCCTCTCTGGTCACAAGATGCTTGGTCCAACAGGCATCGGGGTCCTCTACGGCAAGGAAGAAGTCATCAACCTCATGTCACCTGTTGAATTCGGCGGTGAAATGATTGACTTCGTTTATGAGCAGGAAGCGACTTGGAAAGAATTACCTTGGAAGTTCGAGGCGGGTACGCCAAATATCGCTGGCGCTATTGCTTTAGGAGCTGCTTTTGATTACTTGTTAGAAGTGGGGATGGATGCCATTCATCAGCATGAGCAGGAATTAGTAGCCTATGTCCTCCCTAAATTGCAAGCTATCGACGGTTTGACCGTTTACGGACCAGCTGACGCTGATAAACATGCTGGGGTAATCGCCTTTAATTTGGAAGGTTTACATCCTCATGATGTGGCGACAGCTATGGACTACGAAGGAGTTGCAGTGCGTGCAGGACATCACTGTGCCCAACCGCTTATCAATCACCTCGGTATCCATTCAGCAGCCCGCGCTAGCTTTTATATTTACAATACCAAAGAAGATTGCGACAAATTAGTTGAAGCAATTCTTAAAACCAAGGAGTTTTTCAATGGCACTCTCTAGACTAGATAGCCTTTATATGGCAGTGGTGGCTGACCACTCAAAAAATCCTCATCATCATGGTTTTTTAGAAGATGTAGAACAAATTCAGCTCAACAATCCAACCTGTGGTGATGTCATCTCCTTATCAGTCAAATTTGACGGAGACAAGATTACAGACATTGCCTTTGCAGGCGACGGTTGTACCATCTCAACAGCATCATCAAGCATGATGACGGATGCAGTCCTTGGTAAATCCAAAGAAGAAGCGCTAGCTTTGGCAGACGTCTTCTCAAACATGGTACAGGGTGCCAAAGACCCAGCTCAAAAAGACCTCGGTGATGCCGAATTCTTGGCTGGCGTTTCAAAATTCCCTCAACGCATCAAATGCGCCACACTCTCTTGGAATGCTTTGAAAAAAGCCATCGAAAGAGACGGGAAATAAAAACAAGAATGATTCAGGATAACCTGAGTTCAACACAATAAGAGAAAGGATTCTCATGTCTGAAACAAACGAAAAAGTAGAACCAAAACCGATTGACCTTGGGGAATATAAATTCGGTTTCCATGATGACGTGACGCCACTTTACTCAACTGGTAAAGGGCTTAATGAAGCAGTTGTCCGTGAATTGTCAGCTGCCAAAGGCGAACCCGAATGGATGCTTGACTTCCGTCTCAAATCATTGGAAGCCTTCAACAAAATGCCCATGCAAACTTGGGGACCAGATTTGTCAGATATCAACTTTGATGATATTATCTATTACCAAAAAGCTTCTGACAAACCAGCCCGCGACTGGGAAGACGTTCCTGATAAAATCAAGGAAACCTTTGAACGTATCGGTATTCCAGAAGCAGAACGTGCCTACCTAGCAGGTGCCTCAGCTCAGTACGAGTCAGAAGTGGTCTACCACAACATGAAAGACGAGTATGACAAGTTGGGCATCATCTTCACCGACACCGACTCAGCCCTCAAAGAGTACCCAGAGCTCTTCAAAAAGTATTTTGCTAAGTTAGTTCCTCCGACGGATAATAAATTGGCTGCGCTAAACTCAGCCGTATGGTCTGGCGGAACCTTCATTTACGTGCCTAAGGGTGTTAAGGTAGATATCCCGCTTCAAACGTACTTCCGTATCAACAACGAAAACACAGGACAATTTGAACGTACTCTTATCATCGTTGACGAAGGCGCGAGCGTTCATTATGTCGAAGGCTGTACCGCACCGACTTATTCTTCAAATAGCCTCCACGCAGCTATTGTTGAAATTTTTGCCCTTGATGGGGCTTACATGCGCTATTCAACCATTCAAAACTGGTCAGACAATGTTTATAACTTGGTAACCAAACGCGCGACAGCTAAGAAAAATGCGACGGTCGAATGGATTGACGGTAACCTCGGTGCCAAAACAACCATGAAGTATCCATCTGTTTATCTTGACGGCGAGGGTGCACGTGGTACCATGTTGTCAATCGCCTTTGCCAACAAAGGTCAAGACCAAGACACAGGTGCTAAGATGATTCACAATGCACCTCATACAAGCTCATCAATCGTTTCAAAATCCATTGCCAAAGGTGGCGGTAAAGTGGACTACCGTGGACAAGTCGTTTTCAATAAAGATTCTAAGAAATCTGTCAGCCACATCGAATGTGATACTATCATTATGGACGACTTATCCTCTTCAGATACCATCCCATTCAACGAAATCCACAATTCACAGGTGGCTCTGGAACACGAAGCTAAGGTGTCTAAGATTTCCGAAGAACAACTTTACTACCTCATGAGCCGTGGTCTATCAGAAGCAGAAGCAACTGAAATGATTGTCATGGGATTCGTAGAACCCTTCACCAAAGAACTTCCAATGGAATATGCCGTCGAGCTTAACCGCTTGATTTCATACGAAATGGAAGGCTCAGTTGGATAATTTTTGTCCAAGATGATAAAAAATCTTGATAAACATAAACTCAAAGAGGTCGAGAGAAAAAGTACTCGACCTCTTTTTAGTGGAAACAGATTACTGTTTTCATTGAAATTCAAAAAAAACAGATTTTTGCTATTTTCTCGGGTAGTGCGTATGCAAGCAATCTCCTTTAACCATATGCTTTAGTACTACTCTCGAGACAGAGTAGTCAATTTACCGTAGTTTTTACTTCACTCTAGAAAAAGTGACGTCGAATAGTGCTATTGCTGACGACTTTTGAGCAAAGTACCCTCGTGTACTATTATTTTGCCCACTTTTGAGAAAAAGTCCTCCCGCATACTACTATGTTGACTTTGTCGTAAAAAAGTAAACTCAATCAAGCCTTAAAAAGGACTAGGTTCTGTTCATAGAACCCAGTTCTTGATTTCTATATGTCTCACTTAAAGTGCAGTATTGACGTAATTGACGAAATGATTCCACCAAACTTTGAGGAAGAAACTGCGTTTGACTTCTTCTTTAGCGACCATTTTAACGGTTGGGTTTTCTACAAGATAACCACTTCCGACACGGTTGTTGTCCACGTAAGTGGCTGTTCCCAAGGTTTGTCCTTTTTTGATAGGAGCAGAAGCATCGCTATATTTGATAGAGACCTTGTTGTCCTTCTTTAGCGATTTTTGCTGAGCAACTTTGAGTGATTTCTGAGCAACTGCGGTGACCGTTTTGGATTTTCCATCTTGGATAGGAGATTTGCTATCTTTATAGGCTTCGCCCTTTGTTAGCACCGTCTGAGGCTCAAAATTATTAGTGATATAATCGAGTATTCCAGCTGTCGCTGTAAAGCGAGCGTAGGTATTGGTATCCGTATTGTCAGCGTGTAAAACGACTGTCAACAAACGCATCCCACTTTCAGTTGATGTAGCTACGAAAGATTGACCAGCCAGTTCAGTCGTTCCAGTTTTTAGACCGTTGACACCATTACGGTAAGCAGGCATGTCAGGCAACATATAGTTGTAAGTGGTCATGGTAACATCATCGAAGGCTGCTGTCGTTTGGTTGGTGACTTTCAAGATTTCAGGATATTCCGTTACCAAGTGGTAGGCGATAATTGCCATATCCTTGGCGCTCATTTTATTTTCATCGTCGGCACTGGAGTTAGGGTAGATGTTGCTACCCAGCATACTATTGTTGAGCCCGGAAGCATTGACCAGATGAGCATCCGTAATCCCCCAACTCTTTAGCTGTTCAGACATTTTATCGACGAAGGCACTCTCAGTTCCAGCGACTTGTTCCGCGAGGGCAATGGCTGCGCTGTTAGCACTAGCAATCATGGCAGCATCAACCAGTTGGCGAACAGTGTACTGACGCTTCTCCATGGGAACATTACTAGCTTCGGAGTTAGCAGTCAAATCATAAGCGTAATCAGAAATCTTAACATTTGTATTCCAAGACAGACGCTTGGCATCAATTTCTTTGTAAATCATGTAAACGGTCAAAATTTTGGTCAAGGATGCAATCCCAGCAGAAGAATCCGCATCTTTTTCATAGAGAATCTTCCCAGAATTGAGGTCAACAGCAATAGCATGCGCTGCCGAGGCATCAAAATCCTCAGCCAAAGCCACCCCACCGCCAAATAAACTAATGATAACTAGAAAACAAGCAAGTAAACGTTTCATAATAAATTCCTTTGCAGATAATAAACTGTAAACATTATATCACAGACAGTGATGGGAATTAAAAAGAAATTTTTGAAAAAAAATTTCTAAATGAAAAGGCTGTCAAAACACTACTAACTAAAGACTTTTGACCGTTTTTAGGTCTGATTTTTAAAAAATATTCTCAAAATTTAGGTAAATAG
>ERZ1034980.726-NODE-726-length-21929-cov-10.509189_pt1 | contig 21929 bp, 14 predicted proteins | sample MGYA00520622_ERZ1034980 | MGnify/ENA primary metagenome ERZ1034980 (study PRJEB33766, sample SAMN09781791) | gut metagenome | biome: gut microbiome | host: Homo sapiens | place: Madagascar | study: EMG produced TPA metagenomics assembly of the PRJNA485056 data...
CGGAGGAGATCTTCAACGGCGAGATCGGCAAGATCAACAACGTGCGCTTTGTGGTTTCCAGCGAGGCGAAGATCTGGAAGGGCACCGGCTGCCCCACGGGTCTGGCGGTGTTCAGCACGCTGGTGCTGGGTGCCCACGCCTACGCGACCACCGAGCTGGAGGGCGGCGGCATGCAGCACATCGTGAAGCAGCTGGGCTACGGCGACGACCCGCTGAACCAGCGCGCCTCTGTGGGCTGGAAGGCCACCAAGACCGCTGAGCGCCTGAACGACCAGTACATGGTACGCATTGAGAGCTGCTCGGCACGCTACAGCGAGAAGGCACTGGCGAACTGAGAAAGGAGATCAGAGATGGCAGTAAAGAAGCAGGAAGCTGCACAGGCAGCACAGACCGAAGAAGCAAAGACCGCAGCAGCGCCGGAGGAAGGCACAGAGGAACAGGACACCGTGGTGATCCGGCTGTTCAAGGACAGCCACCGCTACAGCGAGCCGGTGTTCGTGGGCGTGAACGGCGAAACCTACCTTGTGCAGCGCGGCGTACCCGTGGAGGTGCCGAAGGCTGTAGCCGAGGTGCTGCAGCACAGCGAGGAGATGGAGAACGCCGCCATGGAGAAGATCACGGCAGCGGAGGCAGCGGCGGCGCAGCCGGTGCAGAGGGTGTAACGCCTTCCGTCTCGCCGTCTGCCTGACGGCGAGACGGCGAGACAGCTCCCTCAGGGAGGGAGCCTTTCTTAAATGAAAAAAGCACCCGGTACAGCGGCACATGGCTGTGCCGGGTGCTTTTGTTAAGGAGATGATGAAATGACAGCAGGCAGTGCGATTGAACAGGCTGACGAGATGCGGCCGAATAACGAATTTTCGGACACTATGAAGCAGAACTGGCTGCGGCAGTGCGACAGCCGGCTGCGGGGCAGCGTGGTAAAACGAAGCGCCACAGCCGACTTTGATGCCGTGGGGGCGGACATCCGGTGGAACAACGGGCTGGGGTACGAGGCAGAGCTGCTGGCACCGGAGGAATTCAGCCCGCTGTATGTGCACTGGCTGTGTGCACAGGTGGATCTGGCACTGGGTGAGGTAGCAAGAGCGGCCAACGAGATGCAGCTGTACAGCGACTACGTGCAGGAGTTTGCCGCATGGATGCGCCGGAGGTATCCCCCGGCGGGCGGTGCACAGTGGAGGTACTGAGGTGGATGCAAGAAATCTGAACATTTTGCAAAACGGCAGGCAGATGCTGCGGGCATTCGGCGGAATCAACGAGACCTATGGGTGCAGCGAAGCGGAAGAAAGCCGGGCACTGAATTTTTCGAGCCGGGGATACCCGGCGCTCCAGACCCGTGCACCGCGCAGAAAGACCCGGGAAGTGAAGAACGTGAACGGTATGTACCACCTGAACGGTCTGCTGGTGTGCCGGGGCACGACGCTGGAATACACCCCGGACGATAGCGAGACCCGGGAAGGGACGGTGGTGCTGGAACATGCCCTGACCAATGACCGCAAAGCCCTGACCGGCATGGGCACGAAGGTGCTGATCTGGCCGGACAAGAAAGCCTTTGACACCGAGACGGGAGAGCTGAGCGAGCTGGGCGCGGTGTGGGAGATCGGGGAAGCGGGAATGACGGTGACCCCCTGCGATACGGAGGGCAAGACCTACACCCCGGGCAGCGTGGGAGAGACCGAACCGGAAGCGCCGGAGGACGGGCAGCTGTTCCTGAAAGGCGACCCGGAGACACCCTACGGCATGGACAGCGTGCTGCTGAAGTACAGCACCAAAAACAAAAAGTGGCAGGAGATCATGCTGCAATCGCTGCGCATCCACTGCCCGGGGCTGGGTGCTGCCATGAAGGAAAACGACACGGTGACCCTGAGCGGCGTGCCGCAGCGCGTATGCGATGCGCTGGCAAAGGGACTGAACGGCGAGATCAGCATCAGCACGCTGGACGGGGACGACATTATCACGGCGCTGGCGCTGCCGAAGAAGTCTGACCGGTATTACGGCAGCTGGACAGTGCTGCGCAGTGGCACTGCGTGGCAGAGTCTGGACGGGAAGGTGACCGAGAACGAAGCAGCGGATGCACCGGTGAAGGCAGAGCGCCGGGTGCCCGACCTTGACTTTGTGACCGAGCAGGGCAACCGGGTGTGGGGATGCAGCCGGAAGGAAAACAGCATCTATGCCTGCGCCCTGGGCGACCCCACCAACTGGTACAGCTACCGGGGCATTGCTTCGGACAGCTATGCGGTGAGCGTGGGCAGCGACGGGGTGTTTACCGGTGCGGCAAGCTGCCTGAGCTACATCCTGTTTTTCAAAGAGAACTGCATCCACAAGCTGTACGGCTCGAAACCCAGCGACTACCAGATGAGCAGTGTGCGGTGCCGGGGCGTGGCGGCGAAGGCGGCGGGCAGCCTGTGCGTGATCGCGGAGACACTGTATTATCTTTCACCGGACGGAGTGATGGCGTGGAGCGGCAGCCTGCCTGCAAAGGTGAGCGGCGCGCTGGACACCGGGAAGCTGACGGCGGCGGACTGGGCGATGGGCGGGCAGCTGGATGCACGGTACTACCTTTACCTGCACCGGAGAGCGGACGGAGACGGCAGCGGGCGGCTGCTGGTGTACGACACAGAGAAGGGGCTGTGGCACGAGGAAAGCCCGGCGGGCACCGAGATGGTGAGCACCGGGCAGCAGCTGTACCTGTGGGACGGCAGCACCTTATGGGCGGCAGACTCTGACCGGGAAACGAAAGGCGAAGAAGAAGCGAATCTGCGGTTTGAAGCGGTGACGGGCGACATCGGCATGAGCGTGCCGGACGACAAGTACATCAGCCGGGTGACGCTGCGGCTGGACGCGCTGGCGCACACGGTGGTGACGGTGGCGGTGAGCTACGACGGCGGGGCATGGGAGACGGTGGGCAGCTGCGCGGTGACGCAGGAGCGCCAGCGGGTGAATCTGCCTTTTGTGCCCCGGCGGCATGATCTGATGCGGCTGAAGTTTTCAGGAACCGGGCAGATGACGCTGCGGAGCATGGCCTTTACGGCGGCGGATGCAGCCGGGGCAAGGGTGAATGGCGCGGTGCCAAGGAAATAAAACTCCTTCCGCTGCGCAATGAGGATGCCCGAGGGCGGCGGCATGACCCTCTCACCGTTGCATTCCGCTGACGCGGCGCTGCAACGGAGACTCCCCTTTTTGTCACTGACGTGACATCTTCCCCCCGGCCGGGGGAAGTCGTTCCTCGAAGGGCGAGCTTTTCTTAAAGGAAGGAGAAGAAATGGCGAGTTTAGCGGGGCTGGCGGGCATCGGCCTGCCGAAGTTCAGCGCAAACATGCCGCAGGAGGATGCGGCGGCGCTGAACAATTATCTGTATCAGCTGCAGGAGCAGCTGGACTATGTACTGACGAACCTTGGCAGCGAGAACATGAATGAGGAGTTTTTGAAGAACATGGAAGGTGGAACGAGATGAGCAGACTGACGGACGCGCGGGGCGAGCTGGAACGCTACGAGCAGACAAAACCCGCGGACTACCAGAGCAAGTATCAGGGACAGATCAATGATGTGATGAGCAAGCTGAACGATCTGGGCGAGTATGACTATGACCCGGCGGCGGATACCGCTTACCAGCAGTACAAGAGCCAGTACGCCCAGAAGGCGAAGATGGCAAACCAGAATGCACAGGCCAATGCCAGTGCCATGACAGGCGGCTACGGCTCAAGCTACGGCACGCAGGCGGGGCAGAAAGCTTATGCGGCGACAATGGATAATCTGGACAGCGTACTGGACGGACTGACGGCGCAGAACCGGGCGGAGTACAACACGAAAAAGAGCGGGCTGCAGGAACAGCTGAGCGGGCTGCAGAGCGCAGAACAGAACGACTATGCGAAGTACCAGAAGGACTACAGCCAGTGGCAGGACGGGTTGAGCTACCGGCAGAACGAGTATAACAACGCTTATAACGAAGAACAGCAGAACACGCAGAACGGACTGAACATTCTGGGAAGCTTCCTGAGTTTTGCGGCGATGATCCTGCCGTTTTTCCTGTAACGCTTAGCAGGGCAAGACGGATGCTTTGGGAGAGAAGCATGACCCTCTCACCGTTTCCGTCTGCCTTCGGCAGCGCGGAGATGGTGCCCGAGGGCGGCGGCATGACCCTCTCAATCTCACCGTCCGCCTGACGGCGGCGCGGTTCGATAGCTCCCCCGGAGGGGGGAGCCAAGGATCAAGGAAGGAGAAAGACAATGGGAGTTTTTTCGAGACTGAACGAACAGCAGAAGAAGCAGACGGAGGCAGAAAATGCCATGCCGGGCGCTTATGAGAACCGGTATGACGAGAGCATCCAGAACGCGCTGGAAAACATGAACCGGCAGAACACGGCGGGCACGGGCTTTGACGGCTCGAACGTCGATTACCGGGGCGCGCTGAGCCGGTTGTTCGGCAATGCGGGCGCAGGTGCGGACGCCGCTGCGCAGACGGCAAACCAGCTTTCGGGCGGGTACGGCGCAAGCTGGGCGCAGAGCGCCGCAGATCAGAGCGCGGCCAGCAGGGCACAGGCCGGTGCGCCAGGTGCTCTTGCAAAGGCCAGAGCAGATGCACTGACCCGGTGGCAACAGGAGCTGGCAGGCCAGAGCAGCCAGCTGGACAGCCTGCTGGGGCAGGATCAACTGGAGCGGGGCGAATACGACGGCGGTGTGGCCAATGCACAGGACTGGCGCAACTACCAGTACGGGCGCACGGAGCAGGCGAGGACGGAGAAGAACAACCTGCTGAGCAACGTTTGGAACGCTGTGCAGATGGTGGGCAGCGCCGTGCTGCAGGGCTACGATGCCTATAAAGGATACCGACAGCAGGACTGGGAAAACGCCTTTGCGGAGCGGCAGTACAGCGACAACCTGAGCCGCACGGAGCTGAGCGACCAGATGGCGGCGCTGCAGCAGGCGGCTGCATACAAACAGGCGGGCTTTGATGATGCGGCAAAACAGGTGCTGACGAAATACGGCCTGACGGATACGATGCTTGACAGCTGGCAGGGGCTTTCGCAGGCAGATCAGGACAAGCTGACCTATCTGACCACTGCCGCAGGACTGGCGGGCAGCGGTTATGACACGGCGGCAAGGAACTATCTGACGGCGGCAGGGCTCGGCACGGACAGTATCGACTATTACAGCACTGTTGCAAACCGGCAGAATCAGAGCAATCTGAACTATCTGGCCGGGCAGCTGGCGCTGCAGAACCGGTACAGGACCACCGGCACGGGGAGAGGCAGCTCGAAGAGCGGCGGAAGCAGCGGAAAAACAGCAACGGGCTTTACAAACACTCAGCTGCAGACGATGGCGACAAAGTTTCAGGGCATGAAAGATTCGGATCCGCTGTATCCGTTCTACAAGAAGACGCTGACGGATGCGGGGTGGCTGCAGAGTGAGAACATGGGCAGCACCGTGGGAACATCCACTCGGGCAAGCACTCGATCCAGCCCGCTGCGCAGCGGACTGGCAACAGCAGAAAGCATGAAAAATCAGGGATACACGCTGGAGCAGATCGCAGGGCGGCTTTCCTCGGATGGCATTACAGACAATACACTGGCATCCATCATGAAAATCATTCAGGCGGAAAAATAAGGAGACGTAAACATGGAAACGTGGACACCGGAGCGACTGAAAAAGGCAAGAGAAAACTGGGAAGCGGGAAACCAGAAACCCGCAACACAGACGACCAAAGCGCCAGAAACCAAAGCGTCCCCGAAGGAAACAAGCGGAGAGTGGACGCCTGAACGAATTAAAAAAGCGCGGGAAAGCTGGGAGACAGGAACTCCCACCCGGGCAGCGGCAGTCAACGGCATGACCGCCGCCGGAAGTCTGAGCGGGCAGGTGCTGGCACAGATGATGGGCAGCACCGGAAACACAAACCCGAAATTGCAGCTGGCGGTGCCGCAGACGAAGCAGAGCGCGCAGGCGTACCCGGGAAAGAACGGCATCGTGACCGGGCAGAGCGCAGCGCAGACGACCCCGCTGCGGGGCGGCACGGCGCAGCCGGAGTGGCTGACAAAGGCGCAGCCGGAAAACCGGACGGCGGAAAAGGCCTCTGCCCCGGCGGCGCGGGCGACGGGAACGGTGAAGCCGACAGAGCAGCAGCGCATTGCAGGCATTGCCCGGGGAGAAGAAGGGCGGTATGCACAGACTGCGCAGAAGGTGAAGCAGTACACGGAAGACCTGAAAGCGACGGACGACTTCAGTGATTTTGACCGGCTGAACCAGTGGATGGACGCAGACCCGCGCCACCGGAAGCTGGTGAGCCTGATGCGCGCCGGCATGGGCGGGCAGAGCTATGCAGAACGAAACAACGCCATGCAGCCCAGGAGCGTGAGCGGCGCGGCAGCCAGCGCAGCCGTGCCGAAGAAGAGCGCTGGCGGACGGGGCTACACTGACGCGGAGCTGCTGGAAAAGGGATACAGCCGCAAGGAGATCAGCGAAGCGCGGCAGTACATTGCCGACTTTGATGCGCTGCCTGCAGGACAGCGTGCAGCGCGGCGCGCGGCCAATACCATTGGCGGTATTGGAGACACGGTGGCATCCTCGGTTTTTCTGGCGGGTGAGACCGGCGTACAGAGCGCAAAGAATGCAGCAGCGACCAGCGGCAACTGGAAGCAGCTGCAGCAGGATGTACAGAGCGACGACCGGCAGCAGGAGCTGCTGCGCCTGATGACCGGCGGAAAGACGCGGTATGCAGCACGGGACAACACGCTGCAGCTGGCACAGAGCAGCGGTGCAATGGCCAGTGCCCCGGCGGCACAAACAACGCAGAGCGATGCCTACACGGATGCAGAGCTGATCGAGAAAGGTTACACGCAGCAGGAGATCGACAACATGCGGGCACGCATTGCCGGAACGGAAGTGCATGACAGCGTAGACCCGGAGAAGAGCTTTGGTTACCAGCTGTACAAGCGAGGGCAGGATCTGACCGCAGCTGCACAGGCGGGCCTTAGCCCCATTGCAAAGCAGGCGCTGGGCATTGTGAGCAGTGCGGGCGAGAACCTTGCGGTGGCGGCTATTGACCCGGCATGGGTGCTGCCGGTGCTGAGTGCGCAGGGCAGTGCGGAAGCTATGGGCCAGAGCGTTGAAAAGGGCGAAAGTGCAGGCAAGACGCTGGCCGGAGGCCTTGCAAAGTTTGGCGCAGGCTGGGCAATCAACAGCGTGGGCGCAGCTGACCTTGCCAGAACCATGGGCAGCGACTATGCCAAGGACACACTGGCGGGAAAGCTGGCCGACGTGGTGCGCAGCGTGGCAGCGGATGGCCGGCTTGCGCAGCAGTACCCGGCGATTGCGAATACGATCTCGGGCGGTGTGGACAACGCCATGCAGGCCTTTGTGGAGACCTACGCGGACAAAGCAATTGACGCTGCACTGGGCGACAGCGAAGCGGCGGAGAGCATGTTTACGAAGGAGACCTTCCTGAATGCAGTGGAAAGCGGCCTGACCGGCGGCGCATCCGGCGCGCTGGGCGGCGCTGTGGGCACAGGGCTTGCAAAGGCGAACGGCGGCGATGCCAGCATTGTGGGTAATGTGAAGCGGGCATACTACGAAGGACAGGTGGAACGGGCACAGCAGGCATTGCAGGACGAAGTGCGGGCACAGGAGCCGGGAACGGCGATGCAGCAGACACCGGAAGAAGCTGCAGCAGACACCCGACAACCTACGGCTGCTACACAGGAAACGGTGCAGCCAGAAGTGACGGGGACGACAAGCGGATTTGCGACCATGCAGGATACTGCGCCGATGGCACAGAGCGAAAACCCGGCTGTGCAGCAGCTTGCCGCAGCTGTGCAGGATGGGCAGCTTACGAGCAAGACCATCAACCTATTTACACCGAATGCGGCCAATGAAGCGAACCGCGCTGCCTTTGCGGAAGAATACGGTGTTGAGCTGCCGGAAACGGCAGCAAAGACCCAGCAGGTATTGCGGGAAATGACAACACAGCAGCGGGCAGCACAGGCTCCGGCCGCAGCTACCGAAAATGCGACAGTTGAAGCACAAAATACGGCCGCAATTGTAGAAAAAATGGAAGCTGACAGATCTGTGCAGCAGGCACAGACGGAAAGTGAGCTGGGCCGGAGCGGAGCTGCCGTGGAGAACACTGGGGAAAGGGTGGAAAGCCGGAAAGCGGAACAGCCCGGCGGGATGCGGGAGACCTATGGCCTGACGCAGCAGAGCCTGAACGCGAAACAGCGGGAGGTGCAGCAGGAGCTGACCCGCTGGAAAATATCGGACGGCGCAAGCGAGACCATCAGCAGGAACATGCCGGCAGAGATCGGAGATGCCGAACGGTATGCAGCTGCAGCCAGCAGCCTGTACCGGCTGGGGCAGATGGAAGATGTGACCACTTTTGACAAGGCCATGGAGCTGGCGCAGGGCATGCGCGGCCTTGCTGTGAACACGGACTATGTGCTGGCACAGGACGGCGGCAGGCAGGCACTGAATCTGGCATGGCTGCAGGGACACGGCGAACTGGAAGCCGGAAAGGCGCAGCTGGGCAGCCTTGGCGGCAGTCTGACCAAAGAAAGCATCAGCGGCAGCGGACGGGTGCTCTATAAAGGCACGATGCGCACGGTAAACGAAGTGGGCACCCAGCTGATCGAGCTGAACGCGAAAGCAACCAGCACGGACGCCGTGATGAAAGCTGTGCTGCAGGGCAATGACCGCGTGAAAGCCTATGTGGACACCGAGACGGGACGCATTTTCTTCAGCGACCGGGCAGAGGACGTGTTCGGCACGATCCTGCACGAGGACTACCACTGGTACAACTCGCTGGATGCGGAAGGCGCACAGGCGCTGCAGCAGCATGCGCTGGAATATCTTGCGAAGAGCGAGGGCTTTGAAGGCATTGACGAGATGATCCGGGAAAAGCTTTCGGACTACGAGCAGCAGGAGCTGACCTACGAGGAAGCCGCCGAAGAACTAGTGGCAGACGCTTGGAGAGGCATCTTCAGCGACGAAGCAAGCTTTAAGCGCTGGGTGGAGTTCCAGCGCGGGCAGGCTGAAAAGAACGCAGGCAAAGCCGGAACCATCCGCAAGGTGATGACCAAAGTAAAGGAAATGCTGACGGACATCATCAGCCGTGCAAAAGAAGTGCTGGCAAAAGACCCGGAGAACAAAGCAGCCCTGAAGGCGCAGCGGCTGGCCGAAGCGGAAAAGCGGGTGCTGCAGGACGAGTATTTCGCTCACGCAGAAAAGGCCATGGACAACCTGCGGGCGGCAAAAGAAAGCGCCGCAGCCCTTGAAAACAAGGGCGCGGCAAAGGAAAAACGGTATGAGATCAACCCGGAATATGCTGATGATGTTGACCAGTGGGATAAAGATGGAAGAAACAGTAACAGAACCTTTATTCTTGGACGAACCGGTGATGCTCTGCAAAGTCTGGGTGCGCGGGAAAATGATATCTACATGAAAGCGGACAAGATCAACACGATTTTGAAAGAACACCCGGAGATGACATTGGAAGAGATCAAGCGCATCCCGGAAATTCTGGATGACCCGGTGATGATCCTGACCAGCCAGAACAAAGGCAGAACAAAACAGAACACCCGGCTCGTGATGTTCGGTGATGTGAAAGCACAGGACGGCAGACCGGTGCTTTGTGTGCTGGATCTGAGACCGGTAGAGAATCACATCGTTATCAGCGATATGCAGAAGGTAACCAGTGCGTATACCAAGGATGTGAATCCGGTGGAGTTTGTGCGCAAGAGTGATGTGCTGTATGTTGATGAAAACAAAGAAAGAACCACCGAACTGTTCCGGACACTAGGCTTCAAAATACCTAGCGAACTACAGCTCAGTGGTTCCATAGGTAGGATAACATATGGCAATCAGGATGTCAAGCTCAGCGGAGTGAAGTTTACAGAGCTGGTAAATATCGCGAAAACAAAAATAGAACCATCCGGTGGTACCCACGTAGAATCCGAAGATTCAAGGAGTAGATTGCCGGATGGCTCTAAAGAAAGTATAGCACAGGAAGCCGCTGAAAACAAGGAAAATGACGGGACGCTGAAGAAAAACATACGGTATCAGTTGAGCGAGGCAGACGAGCTGACGAAGCTGCGCGACGAACAGCAGCGGCTGGACGAGCAGCGGCGGGAGCTGAAGGAAGAACGCAGTGCCTGGCTGGGAAGCAACGCCGTGAAAGAGATCGAGGCGAAGAAGAAGGCACTGGGGAGTTTTTCTGCAGAAGCAAAGGCCTACCGGGACAGCGAAGAATACCAGAATTATCTTGCAAAGCGCAAAGACTACAATGCCCGTATGGCGCAGCTGGAAGACCAGAGCGCTGTGCTGAACGGCCGGATCAAAGAGGCCGGTGCCCGGATGCAGCAGCAGAACGCAGAAAAAGGCAAAGCAGAACAGGCGGTATATGATGCCAAGGCCGAAGCCCACGGCGGAAAGGCAGAATACCGCCGCGTACTGGCAAAAGAACGGTTTGGCACGACAGAGGACTTCAGACGAGCCGGGTACATTCTGCCGGACGGCCAGATGCTGGACTTTGCCCAGAATGACCGAACCCGAGATACCGATCACCGGGAGATCATGAGCGTGTTCGGTTCGGCAGAGGTGAAAAATGGAACGGAAGCGCTGAACGAATTTCTGCTGGACGGCAATGTGCGCGTGATGGCTGAAGCACCGGGAGTGGATCTCTCGGCAGACACAGCACCCACCACGCAGCAGCTGGAACAGATCTGGCGAATGGTGCAGGAGCTGGGCGGCGAGAAACGGCAGTTCACACTGGACATCTCCACAGCAGACGGTCGGGTGGCAGCCGGCAAGGAATACAGCGGACGTGTGGATGCTGACCGCGTAGTGCGGGAGATCCGGGAATATTACCAGACCGGTGAACTGGTACAAGAAAGCGACCTTGCAAAGTTCCGCTATCAGCTGGCAGAGCAGGCCGACCGGGATGCAAAACGGAATGATCAGCAGACGGCCAGCCGCACCATTGCGGACAAGGCTGCAGCGCTGGACACCCTGAGCCAGTTCTTTGGGCTGACACGGGGCGTGAAGGTGAGCCGGACGGCCATTGAAGGGCTGGCAAGCCGCTGGGCAAAGGCAAACGGCAGCAAGGTGGACAGGGCGAAACTTGCGCGGGAGACTGAGGTACTGGTGGAGTACCTGAAAGCCGACGGTGCGGACATGAACAAGGCGGAAGCGCTGGCCGAAACGCTGGCGGGAGAAATTCTGGACGGGGCAGTTTACCGCAACAGTGAGCTGTGGGACGAATACCCGGAACTGCACAAGCTGGAATATACCGTGAACAGAAGCGGACAGGCAAAGGCAGAACTGGTGAAAGCATACGGCAGCTGGAGTGAAGCAGTGGCCGAAGCGCGCAGGCACGGCGTGACCTTGCGGCAGGCCGAAAGCGTGCGGGACGGCAACCCGGTACAGCAGTACGAAAGCGTGATCAACGACAGCCGCGCTGTGGACGGCACCAGCGACGGTGCAAAGGCATTGTGGAAAGCTGCAGCGCAGCAGGCGGGTGTGGATGGTGCAATGAGCATGGAAAGCACCGAGTGGCTGAATGTGCTGATGAACCTGCACGATGCCATCAAGCCTGCGACTATGAGCCGGTTTGCAGACGATGCAGAGTATGAGGATGCAAAGATCGAACTGGCGGGCCGGATCATCGGTGACATTATGGCGACACCGGAGATGACTGACGCGCAGGCTATCTTTGAGGGCATCCAGCGACACAATATGGATGTGGCAAGAGCCGCAGCAGGCAGCAAAGAACGTGCTGCAGAGGTGGCAAAGGAACTGCGCGGCGTACAGAAAGCACAGCAGCGGGAGTTTGACCGCAGAATGCAGGAAAACCGGCGCACTGCAAACCAGAACGCCGAAGTACAGCAGATGACCGAACTGCAGCGGCAGAACGCAAGAGCGGAAAAGCTGCTGGACCAGAACCTTGAAACCTTTGGTGTGGATGTTTCCAATGTGGGCAACCTGAACGAAAAGCTGACAGTGCTGCGGGAAAGCTATGAGCGGGAAATGAAGCAGGAAGTGAAACGCCTGAAGGCCGAGCGGCAGGAAATGCTGGATGAAGCAAAGCTGTGGTATCGGGAACGCATGGGAGAACTGCGGGAGGAAAATGCAGATCTGAGTATGCGGCTACGGGAAGAGCAGCGGCGCGCGGACAAGGCGGAATACAGCCTGATCGTGCAGGAAAATGAGATCATGGAATGGGAGGCGGATAACGAACGTAAGCGGGCCGCATGGGAGCAGAAACAGGCGCAGCGGAATGCCCTTGCCATTGAAACAGCCCGACAGCAGCGGGACGAAGATATTGCCGTTGCGAAGGCAGTAGCGGAAAAGCGAGTGCAACGGGCGCGGGATGCACGGAAGATGGATGAACTGAAACGCAGCATCCGGCAGAACGCGGCACAGCTGAACCAGATGCTGCTGCGGCCCAGCAAGGACAAGTATGTACAGCCGGGGCTGATCGATGCGGCAGCACAGGTGGCAAAGCTGGCGGACATGACCATTCTGAACGAACGGGCCGTGAACCAGCTGACGAGGCTGCAGGACCGGATCCGGCAGAGTGCGGGCAGCGAGAACAGCCCCAACGCCATGACCGAAGAATGGAAGCAGACCGGCGTGGATACCCTGATCGAGACACTGCGGGACGACCTGCAGACGACAAAGGACGCAAAGTTGACCAAACTGCACGAGCAGCTGGCCGAGGCAGAAGTTTTACCGGACAGCGAGAAAGCATGGGCACTGCAGGAACGGCTGCGCAAACGCATCAAGGAGACGGAGAACCGCACCTATCTGCCCATGACGGTGGATCAGATGCGGATGCTGAAGGCTATTACCAGCTCGACGCTGCATGTGATCCGCAATGCAAACAAGACGGTGAGTCTTGCAAAGGCTGAAGAAGTGAGCGCAATCGCAGAAGGCGCAGCCAGCGAGGTGAATGCCAGCAAGGGCAACCACCCCGGCGGAAAGCTGGACGGCGTGCACAATCTGCTGACAAAGTATCAGTTGGATATGCTGGGCGCGGAGCGGGTGTTCCGTATGCTGGGCGGCTACGCGAAGAACGGCCAGATGGAAAAGATGGCCCAAATGCTGAACGACGGCCAGTACCGGCAGACGAAGATCACCGTGGAAGGCGAAAAGCTGTTTGCCAACGTGACCGGAAAAGAACACGTGAAGGAAATGCAGAACTTTGCAGGACCGGGCGCAGACCTTGTGGATGTGGGCCTGACCGATGTAAAGGGAAAGAAAGCCGAACTGACCCATGCACAGCTGTGCAGTTTGTACATGCACCTGCACAACACCGACAGCCTGAACCACCTGATGAACGGCGGACTTGTGATTCCGGATGCAAAGCTGTACAACAAAGGTGACATTGAGCAGGCTTACCAGAAGGGACAGACCGTACATCTGGGAATGCTGACGGATGCGGACGGGACCCCGACAGCGGATAGCATCCTGCAGACGGTGGAAGCGGCCATGACTGACTATGACCGGGCATGGTGCGCGGACATGAAGGGGTTCTTCGACAACTACACCGCGAAACTCATCAACGAGACGAGTCTGCAGCTGGTGGGCTACCAGCGGGCAACCGTGAAAAACTACTACCCCATTGCGGTGGATAAATCGGTGCTGGCGACCCAGATCGACGGCCTGAATCTGGACGCGACCATTGAGGGACGCGGTTTCCTGAAGAACCGCGTGAAGAGCGGACAGCCCATTTTGCTGGAAGAATGCGCGAACGTAGTGCAGCGCAGCCTGCGGGATACGGCAGACTATGCGGGGCTTGCGGCACCTATCCGGGACGTGCAGAAGATCCTGAACAGCGGCGTGGAGACGCGGGAAGGCCTGAAAAACCTCAAGAACGGTATTATCAAAGAACAGTGGGGCGGGGACGCGGTGAACTACATTGACAATCTGCTGAAGGACTTGCAGAAGAAATCGCGACAGAGAAAGAGCACCCTGCAGTGGCTGGGAAACCTGAGCAGCAAATACGCAGGCGCAGTGCTGACGCTGAACCCGGGCGTTGCGCTGGCGCAGGCAGCATCTTTGCCCACGGCAGCTGCGGTGCTGGGCGGCGACACCATGGCGGCAGTGGTACCCTTTGTGAAGAATGCCTCGCCGAAACAGCGGGCGGCGCTGGAAGCGGAGATCAAAGCGCACGGAGACGTGCTGCTGGACTGGCGCAAGCGCGGCAGCCAGAACGGAGAACTCGCCAGCATCGGCAAGCAGAAAACGCTTGCCGAAAAGGGCATGGACAAGCTGCCGAACTGGCTGACCGGCTGGATCAACGGCATGGACGAAGTGACCGTGGCGGCACTGTGGGAAGGCAGCAAGCGGTATGTGCAGAACCACACGGCGGAATTTGAGGGCGTAGAGGTGACCGGAAGCCCGGCCTACTGGGAAGCGGTGAACCGCACCTATCAGAAGGTGATCGAGCAGACCCAACCCAACTACACTGTGATGCAGCGAGCTGGAATCCAGCGCAACCCGGACGGCATGGCAAAGGCACTGACCATGTTTACCACCCAGCGCTTCCAGAATTACGGCATTCTGGCGGACGCAGTGGGCGACTACAAGGCACAGGCGGAGCGGTACAGGGCTGAAAGCAGCGCGGAGAATAAAGCGGAAGTACAGCGGGCAGGGCAGCAGCTGCGCCGGGCAGTGGCAAGCCAGACCGTGCAGACCGTGACTTTTGCGCTGATGAAGATGAGCGTGGGATTTGTGCTGCACCGGTGGAAGAACCTGCAGGACGAAAACGGCGACATGACCCTGAAAAGTCTTTTGAAACGGCTCGGAGAACTGTGCATGGAAAGCTTTGCAGGCACGGGGCTGTACGGAAGTGAAATTTACGGCTTTGCCAGCAACGCGGTGACCGGAAACGACTACGATGTGGTGAGCGCGGCAAACCTGGGACTTGTGAACGAATTTGCGGCTGCGGCCGGAAAGTTTGCCTATGAGCTGCGGAAGGACATCGGCGGCATGGACGAGGACGAAGCGGAAAAGCATGACCGGAAGCTGTGGACGCTGGCCGGAAACGTGGTGGAAGCGGGATTGCAGGCGCTGGGCGTGCCCTACGCGAACGGAAAGAAGTTTGTGGAAGCGGCAGCAGGCTGGTACGGAACCCTGCAGGACTGGAAGAAGAGCGGTAAATACGGCAACTTTGACAGCCTGCCCCAAAGCGCCACCGGCCAGTATGACCGGCTGTACAATGCCTACCGGAACAAAGACGTGGATGAAGCCCGGGCGGCGGTGGAGAAGCTGAACGGCATGGCGGAAGCGGGGATCATTACCGAAAACAAGATGTACCAGCAGCTGACAAGCCGCCTGAGGGACAACGACCGGATCAAGGAAGCGGCAAAGCAGACCAATGCAGGCAACTGGGAGGCGCGGAAAGACATCCTCGACGACATGTCCGGTGAGCTGAACGAGCTGCTGGGCACCAGCGGCAGCGATGCCCGCGACGCGATTGTGAAAGCCATTGATGCCGTGAGCGTGGCGCAGTATGCGGCAGAGCGCGGCCATAACAAGAAGGATGGCTATTATACCGACCTGAAGGAAGCGGCTGCAGCCGGAGACGTGAAGGAGATGCAGGCGGAAGTGAACAGCCTGCTGAAGGCGGGAAAAACGCCCGACAACATCAAAGACGCCATCTCGGAAGCGGTGCGGGACGAGTACAAGGCGGGCAGCGACAGCGACCGGGAAGAGATCGAAGAAACGCTGCTGCAGCTGGCGGGCGAAGACGGAGAGACACCGCTGTACACGGAAAAGACCTTCAGCGCATGGGCGAAGAGTGCGGAGAAGGAGGCGAAAGAAAAAGAATTTGACCGGCATGACCTGCTGAAGTAAGAGGCAAAAGAAGCCCCGGCGTGATGGATCTCACACCGGGGTGTTGTGCTGTTAATCAAACAAATCAGAATGCGTACCGGTGCGGAATTGGAAAGCACCCTCAAGCATCGGTGAGCACCTCATTCATGGCGTCATGGAAGGATGCATAACGGGGATACTTTTCGGGGTGCGCCTTCGTGGCGGCGTATTCATTCAAGGCTACAACCCGTACTCGCTGCGCGAGACCGCTGAAACGGAGGACTTTGCAAAAAAGTCTGCAACGGCGACGACCGCTGCCAGTGGCAGAAACAGGGAGGAGCTGTTGGGGCAGCGGCCGGCAGGATGCAAGGCTCCGGCAGGAGCCGAAGCAGACGCCGGGAGCCGCAACCCGTACTCGCTGCGCGAGACCGCTGAAACGGAGGACTTTGCAAAAAGTCCGCAGTATTTTTGGACTCACGGCTGCGGTAAACTGGAGAAAAGCGAAAGGAGGAAACCATGCAGATCAAGATCATCGAAAAGCATTTCGGCGGGGTGGAGTTTACCCCGGAAATGCGGGTGCTACATCTGGGAGGACAGAGCAGCGCGAACGTGGAGCGGCTGGAGTTTCAACTGCCGGAGAGCTGGCAGGGCAAGAGTGTGACGCTGCACATCCAGCGGCAGGACGGCACGATGCCATCACCGATTTTGCTAGACGAAAACAACAGCTGTGCGGTGGGCAAGGAGTTTACAGCTTCGCCCTGCGGGCAATGGATGCTGCTGGCGCTGGGAGAGGACGGATTCCGGGCACTGACGCGGCCGGCAAAATACGACTGCTACGAGACACTGGCCACCGACGGCGACGCGGAGATCAGCCCGACGCAGTACGAGGCCTTTGTGGCGCAGGTGGTGGGCTATTCAAATGCTGCACAGAGCGGTGCGAAGGAAGCCCGAAATGCGGCAGCGGCGGCAAAGCAGGATGCGAACAAGGCGGAAGCGGCAAGGATGGAGGCTGCAACAGCGGCGTCCGAGGCCGGAGCGGCGCAGAGTGCGGCGGAAGGCAACGCGAGCCGCGCAGAAAGGGCGGCTGCCCGGGCAGAGCTGACCGCACCCTCAGACGGCGCAGTGCGCAGCGTGAACGGCAAGGGTGGCGTTGTGACCCTGACGGCGGAGGATCTTGGTGCGGTGGGAGCGAACAGCGCGGGCTACGTGAAGAACATTTCGCTGACAGACCGCACCCTGACGCTGACCTTCGGCGACGGAAGCACGAAGACCATGCAGACCAAGGACACCACGACACTGGAAAACATGACCGGCATCCTGCCCGCAGCACATGGCGGCACCGGAAAGAATACCCCGCTGGCTGCGGAGGACGTGGGTGCGGTGGAAAAGGGAAGCGGTGACTACCTGAAGAGCGCAGAGCCGCAAAACGGAGAATTGGTGCTGACCTTTGGCAGCGGCGACACCGTGCGCTACACCCTCCCCGCCGCTACCACCACCGCACTGGGCGGTGTCAAACTGAGCGAGGATTTCACGGCCGACGAGGACGGCACGCTGCATCTGGCAGGCGGTACTGCCCCGGACCCTTACCCCGTGGGCAGTATTTTTCAAACAGTCAGTAGAACCAGTCCCGCCGCACTGTTCGGCGGTACATGGCAGGAGATTGCGTTTAACCGCGTGCTGATGGGTGCTGGCAGCGGCCACGCGGCAGGCACTACTGTTGAGGCCGGTCTGCCGAACATCATGGGCAGTTTAATCGAAACCTCAAATGACGGTATTACATCACCATTTCGCGGTAATAAAAACGCCATATCGTCAATAGGTGCTTTGGCAGTTATAGAGGCTAGCTCTCCTTATTGTGGATTTGCTGGATATGAAGGGTCGGCATATGATATTTCTTTTGATGCTTCCCGCTCAAACCCGATTTACGGCGCAAGCAACACCGTGCAACCCGCCGCCTACTATGTGCACATCTGGCGGCGCGTGGCCTGAGAAAGGAGGCTTTGAACGATGATCCCTGTGACATTTGACACTGTGGCAACATTGCAGTTTGGCAGAAGTCACCCACCCCGCCGTAGAGGGCGTGGAAGAGCAGTGGCACTGGGAGACCGTGACCGAGTATCCGAACGGCGGCAGGGATGTACAGAAAATCATTGACCGTCCCGGCGTACAGGCACAGGAAGAATGGGTGGAGCAGGTGCCCATCCAGAAGTACATCCGCTACACCGCCGAAGAGCTGGCCGCGCAGGAAAAAGCGCGCAAGAAGGCCGAAGCCCTGGAGAAGCTGCCGGAGCGCGTGGACGCGCTGGAAACCGCAAACGACGATATTATTTTGATGATGGCTGATTTGATTGGAGGCTGATTTTTATGAAAACCCTGAACGCACTCAAACTTCGCATTATGACCCGCGCTTTCAGAATCCGCATTGCCGCTGGTGAAGTCTTTGAAGACATCGCCGCCGACTACCCGTCCCTGACCACGGACGATCTGGAAGCCATCAAGGCAGAGCTGGAGAAGTAAAGGAGTAAGCGATGGAAAAGACCATCATGGACGTGAGCCGCCATCAGGGCGTCATCGACTGGGCAAAGGTCAAGGCAAGCGGTAAGGTGGACGGCGTGATGATTCGCGCCATGGGCAACAGTGCAGAGGGCAGACCCAGTGCGCCCTACACTGACCCGCAGTTTGCCCGCAACTACGCAGAATGCAAGCGGCTGGGCATCCCCTGCGGCGTGTATGGCTACTTTAAAGCGGTCAACCGAGAGCAGGCCGACAAGGAGCTGGCCTACTTCAAGAAGCTGCTCACCGGCAGGAGCTTTGAGCTGCCTGTGGTGGTGGACATTGAGGACGAGGTGCAGAAGCCGCTGGGCAAGGCCGCACTGACCGGCCTGACGGCTCACATGCTGAGCACGGTGGAAAGCTGGGGCGTGTACGCCATGCTGTACACCGGTTTGTGGTTCGGCAGTACCTTCCTCTGCATGGGCGGTGCAGAGCTGAAGATCTACGACGTGTGGCTGGCCGCCTACCGCACGAGGAAGCCCGCGCCCGGCTGGCCGTTCGGCATGTGGCAGTACACCAGCACGGCAAGAATGCCGGGGGTGAGCACCAACGTGGACTTGTCCCGCGCATACAAGGACTACGCGGCGATCATCCGGCGTGCCGGGCTTGGCGCGGTGAAAGGAGCAGAAAAATGAACAAGGTTATCTTTATCAGCCAGCCGATGGGTGGTCGCTCTTCCGATAAAATCAATGCAGAGCGCCGCAGAGTGATCGAGATTGCCCAGCAGAAGTTTGGCAAGGTCGATGTACTGGAGACCTTCTTTGATGATTTCGGCCCCGCCGCAAAGCCGCTGGACTATCTGGCCAGGAGCATTGAGTTTCTTGCAAAGGCCGATGTGGCAATCTTTGCTCCGGGCTGGCAGAATGCCCGCGGCTGCCGCATTGAGCACCAGTGCGCCGAGGACTACGGCATCCCCGTGATGGAGGTGTGAGAACGTGAAAGATTATTTCTGCATGGCCGTGGGTGCGCTGGGCGCTGCGTTTGCCAGCCTGTTTGGCGGGTGGGACGCAGCGCTGCAGACGCTCATCATCTTTATGGCCATCGACTACATCACCGGGCTGATCGTGGCAGGAGTGTTCCATGCAAGCCCCAAGACCAAAAGCGGCACGCTGGAAAGCCGCGCAGGCTGGAAGGGCCTGTGCCGCAAGGGCGAAACACTGCTGATCGTGCTGGTAGCCTGCAGGCTGGATGCCGTGATGGGTTCCACCTTTGTGCGGGATGCCGTTGTGATCGGCTTTATCTGTAACGAGACCATTTCCATCATCGAAAACGCGGGCTTGATGGGACTGCCCATCCCGGCAGCGATCACCAAGGCCGTGGACATTTTAAAGCAGCGCTCGGAAACCGAGCAGAAAGGATAAGCTCTTATGAATGAATTTCTGAAAGTCGCACTTACTGCCTGCATCCCCGCAATGACCGTCATTTTCGGCTGGGGTCTGAACAAAGGTGTCAGCATTGCAAACGGTTACATCAACAACAAGTTTGCGCAGACCTGTCTCCAGAATGCCGCCAACGCGGTGTTCAACGCCGTCCAGTACGTCAACCAGACCTACGTTGATGCCCTGAAGGAACAGGACAAGTTCGACGAGGCTGCGCAGCGCATCGCCTACAACCGAGCATTGGCTGCAGCGAAGAAAGCCCTGACGCAGGAGACCATCACGTTCATCAAGGAGACCTTTGGCGACCTCGACAGCTACCTGAAGCCGATGATCGAAGCGCAGGTGCGCAGCCAGAAAACCTATATGTGATGTTTTCGCGGCATCACGAAAATGTTAACGCCAACAAAGTCATAGTATAGCAGCAGCCCTTCAGGCAAATCGGATCTACGACAAGCTGAAGGCGCAGGGGGAAGTATACACGGCGATACAGAACACGAAAATAATCTGATGCTGTGTGCCATTTTGCGCCACTTTTTGCGCCACTGATTTAGGGATGTTATGGTAAAATAAGGGTAATTAAGGCGCTATTTTCTAAAAACCGAAGGACGGCTACAAAAAGAAAAATCCCCAAAAAGCTAGGCATAAAGCCACTTTTTGGGGATTCCTCTTTGGAGCTACTGACCTGATTCGAACAGGCGACCTGCTCATTACGAGCGGGCATGGAATTTGGAATAAAACACATAAATACGACAAAAATATAAACGACGTGCGCCACTTTTGCGCCACTACAAATTAGCCGGTCTGTTTTTTGAGATAAGAGTCCAGACGATTGATCTTCTTTTTCTTGAATTTTTTGTCAAGAGAAGTGTAGATGCCGAGGGTGACGCTGATATCCTTATGACCCATTTGATCGCGGGCGGTGAGAACATCGACCCCGGCAAAGTACATCAGGGTACAAAAGGTGTGCCGCAGCTGGTGAGGTGTAAAGGGTTCAATGCGCATGGGCAGGCCGCCTGGGCGCTTTTTACTTTCTTCGCCGTGATAGCCGTACTTTGCATTCAGATCGGCCATGTAGCTGCTCCACAGAGTTTTCCATGCCTGCTCTGTCATGCGGTGGCCCTTTACAGTATGCAGTACATACAAGCAATCGTCCTGCTGAGTTTTGAGATAGTCCACAAGGATCTTTGGAATATTAACGACCCGGACACCGGCTTCTGTTTTGGGATCCTTGATTTTTTTATCCTTGAAATTATAACCGCTGTGAACGGTGATCGTGGCTTCTTTCAAATCGACATCGGCCCAGGTGAGGGCGGTAGCTTCGCCGCGGCGGAGGCCTGAGTAAAGCAGTAGCATGGCAGCACGCTGGGCGCGGTGAGGCGTTTCGCGGATCCACTGCTGCTGTTCCTCTGTGATAGGTTCACGGTGCTCAGGATCAGCACCGGCAGGGCAGGTGGTTTTAACAATGGGATTGTATTGTACCACTTCTGGGATAGCGAGTTCATAGGCAGCCTTGGCGCTGCTGCGCAGATTGGACAGCGTGAAGTGGGACAGTGGTGGTTTGCCATTGTGCCACTGGGCCAGAGAGTTAAGGACCCGCTGAAAGTCGGCAGTGCGAAGGTCTGCTGCAGGCTGATCCAGAAGCGGACCCCAATGGTTTTTATTGTCTTCATAGCGGTCGAGACTCTTTTGCCCGATGCCTTTGGCTGTTTTGGCAGCAATCAGGTTATCGTACAGAGTGGCAAGGGTGGCTTTGGATTGGGCGGGATCCATTCCCTTGCCCAGTGCTGTGCGGTAAGCTTCGGCAGCAGCACGCGCTGCCTTTGCGGTGGAACCATAAAAGCTTTTGTATTTGGGCTTACCGGTTTCATCTTTGCCGATGCAGACACGGTAGCGGTAACGGCCATCGGAACCTTTTTTATTTGCCATGAGTACACACCTCCTCTGAAAAAATTCTGGGTTGCAGAAGGATCATATTGGATTTACAATAGAAAAGCGGAGACGCGACGGGATTTGCAAGGCATTCCATGATAGAAACTCCTACTTTTCTTTTGGACAGACAGCAGAGCAGAGAACCCCTTGGCTGGAAACAGCTGAGGGGTTCTTTGCGTTTGTAAAAAAGGAGTGCCGGGTGGGCGCTCAAAAATCAATGGACGGTTAAAATATCAAGCCAATTATCAGGAAAACCCAATTCAGAAAGTTG
>ERZ1034980.728-NODE-728-length-21885-cov-17.773248_pt1 | contig 21885 bp, 14 predicted proteins | sample MGYA00520622_ERZ1034980 | MGnify/ENA primary metagenome ERZ1034980 (study PRJEB33766, sample SAMN09781791) | gut metagenome | biome: gut microbiome | host: Homo sapiens | place: Madagascar | study: EMG produced TPA metagenomics assembly of the PRJNA485056 data...
ATGAGAAGCGCGCTCATCATATGGGGCGCGGGTTCGGAAAACGGCAGATAGACGACACTCTCGATGAGTCCTTCGCGTATCAGAATCGTGCGTGCTTGCTCGGCTTTATCGAGTAAATCGGCGGGAAGTACCACGGCTGCACGAGTGCGGCCTGAAAGGGCAATTGCATACAGGCACCAAATAAAAGGACCCCAGTCGCAAAAATCTAGGTATCCAGGCTCCAAATAATCGATGAGCGCAGCGCAATCCTTTTCGATATCGTGTTTGCTGGCACGATAGTAGTTTGATGCGTCGATAAGCACCGGAGCGAGTTCGCTGCCACTTGCATTCTGTTTACCGGGCTTGAGCTCACAAATATTGGGCACGCCGTTTCCGTTTAGGGTAAAGCACTCAGTGAGATCTTCGGCATCCATGCTGCCAGGCAGGCGCACAGTGAGCAGGCGACTGTCTTGTTCCAGGTTTAGTGCGCGAGAGAGGGCGGCGGTAGTGAGCCGCGGCAATTTCTGCTTAGTTTCACGCATGTATAAAGCCCTTTCTTCTTGGTTGCTCTAACTTTACCAGAATAATATGAAAATTTCTAATGACGAGAACAGCGCGCTGTGCTATCCTCGAAGCAATCCAAATCCAACTCAATATCAACTGCTTGATGTAACCGCTACGCAGTCTTTAGACAAACACGCTTTCGAGCAGGAGGATTTTACTTATGAGACTGCCGGTTAGGCCGACAACCATCGCCCTAACGTCAGAATATTCTAGAGCCTAGAATAGGCTTACATCAAACACCCGAACCCGGATAGAAAGAAGCACTCATGAAGAATCGGGACAACATCTACAAGGCATTTCTCAATGCGATCGATGAAGACCTTCGCGACATATGCGAAGTGAACAAGAAGGCGGAGCGGCCACTTCCGTGTCCGTACTGCGGTGAGGAGGACGCTGAGCGCCTGGCTAAGGCGCTCGTTAGCGTACTGGAAGAGCATTCGCCCGATATTCCCTGGCTGGTGCCCGAGCAGTATCGAGCCGATGTGCACGAGGCCCGCGAACTTTTGACCGCCGCGACGCTCGCGTTGCTGCCGCTGTATTTTCCCCCGCGCGATAGCTGCATGGACAGCATAGCGACTGTGATGAGCATGTTTAAGCATGGGCGGAATGCGGGCTTTAAATCGGCTGGCGCCCTGTTGTTTGAGGAGGTTACGACAGGGATGAAGTACAGCACCAAGAAGCATGCCTATGTCCCGTCCTCATTCGTACGCCATATCGATGGCAAAAAGCCATGCGACCGGCTGCACCGCGATGGATCGCGCGGCTTTACGGCGGACGAAGACGATGCCGTCATGTTTTACAAGCGCTACCTCAAGGTACAGCGCCGCGTGTTCGATGCGAGTCCGCGTTTCAACTTTGAGCTATGCGTCAAACGCCCGTTTGAGGTGCTTTCGGACGAACGACACACTTTTTATTACAAGGAGGAAAAGATGGAGATCGATTTGGCAACTAAGGTGCAGAAGCTTCAGGACCGCTACACCCTCAACCTCGCTCAGGCGAAAGGGTATGACCTGCTCGACAAGCTGATGATCAATGCGCTGCTTGCGTATTTGCGTGATGAAACGGCCTCGGTCGCGGCACGCGAGAGCTATCTGTCGCAGACCGAGCGCCTGATCGACGGATCGGTCAAGTTTCCGCATACAACGACCCCTGCGGAGAGCGCAGACGTCGATCGCATTGCCTAGCAACCACTAGCACCACGGACAAGAAAGGGGCCACGCCATGTCGGTCATCAAGATGTACGGCTACGAGGCCGCGCAGCAAACGGAGTATCAGGTCAAGAAGTGGGCGACCAAGGAGGAGATGCAGACGCTGTCGTCTGGCGATGAACAGCGTGATGTGATCCTGGCAAAGGGTGCCACGGTAGCTTTCTACGAGGATGACAAGCATTGGGAGACGAGTGTGTCCAACAATGTTTTTGTCTTTGGCGGCACCGGTAGCGGCAAGACGGCAAGTTTTGTTTTGCCCAACCTGCTCAATCACCACGAGTGCTGCTATGTGGTTACGGACACCAAGGGCGAGCTGCTGCGCCGTACGGGGAAGGGCTTCGAAGAGGACGGTTACGAGGTAACGGTTCTCGACACCGTCAACCCCGAGCAGTCGGCCGGATACGACCCCCTGCGCTACGTGATGGATGTCGAGGATATTCCCACCACGGTGACGGCAATCATGGAGGGGGTCGATCCTGACGGTCGTAGCCTTAGGTATGATCCGTTTTGGAATGACGCGAGCGACCTGTTGCTTCGAGCGATTGTTGGAATTCTGTTTCTCTTGGAGACCCTTGCCGGCACGTTTGCGCCGGGCGAGGACCCCAATGCCCCGCGCCGCTACCTTAAGATGAACAACGTCTTTAAGCTCGCGGCGCTCATCAAGGTTACGGGGGATGGCGAGGGACGATTCCCGTTGGACTACCTTGTGGAAGAGGTGGAGTCCAAGGAGTTTCTCGATAAGTATGGGTCGGCGGAAGCAGATCTGTATGGCGTTGAGCAGTATCGCGATTTTCGAGGTGCAGCTGACAGGACACTCAAGAGCATTCTGATTACGCTTAATGCGACCATCTCGCGGCTTAAGACTCCTCAGCTCATGCGCGTCTTTGAGAAAGACGAGATGCGGCTCGATCGTATTGATGAGGGCAAGCGTGTGATCGATCTTAAGGTGAGCGATAACGACTCGACCAATGCATGGCTTGCGAACGTTGCCCTTAAGCAGCTGTTTAACCTTGCCCAGCGCCGCGCCGATGCTAGCCCCACCGGGCGCTTGCGCCGTCGCGTGCAGTTTGTGCTCGATGAGTTTCCCAACGTTGGTCGTATCCCCGATTTTGAGCGCAGCATCGCGACGGTGCGCAGCCGCGGCATTAGCTTTTTGATGTGCGCACAGTCGCTGGGCCAGCTCGATGGCGTGTACGGCAAGTCCGCCGCGCGCACTATCTTGGATAACTGCGACAGCGTGGTCTATATGGGCGGCGGCAGCAACATCGAGACGCAGCGCTATATAAGCGATTTGTGCGGCGAATCGGTTTTGGGCACCAACTATGTGGGTGCCGAGCGCACGGCCGTAGACGCTCGCGGCTACGTAATGACCCCGGGCGAGGTGGGGCTTATGCCGCGCACCGACTGCCTGGTTAAAGTGACCGGCATGCGTCCCTTCCGCGCCAAGAAGTATTTTTGCAAAGACCATCCCAATGCGGCTAAGTGGCTGAGGGATTAGTCCTAGCAGCTTCGCGCGTTCTGTCCTGTATTTTGGCCGCACGGCCTCTGTTTGCCATGAGCCGTGCGGCCTTGTTTGTCCCTCATTTATTCCGTTTAGAAAGGAATACCCATGTCCGTTATGTACCGTGAACCCAGCATCATCAAGAAGTCCAAGGACGGTCGCGTTGTCGCCGTCGATATGGCAAGCGAGCTGCTCAACAGCCGCGTGCTGCTGCTGGAGGGCGAAGTCAACGATGTAACCTGCAACGGCCTCATTAAGTCCATGCTGGTGCTGGAGCACCAAAGTGCGACCGAGCCCATCACCCTCATCATCAACAGCCCGGGCGGCAGCGTTACGGCGGGGCTGGCGCTCATCGACACCATGCAGTCGCTCGATTGCCCCGTGATCACGGTGGGCGAGGGCGTCGTGGCCTCGATGGCCGCGGTGATCTTGGCCTGCGGTGACCGCCGCCAGGTGTACCGCCACACGCAGGTGCTCATCCACCAGCTTATGGGTGGCACGGGCATGGCGCAGCAGACCGATATCGAGATTGCGGCGCAGCACACGGCGGCCATGCGTGCCGAACTTGACGAGCTACTGGCCGAGCACGGCAACCTGAGCGCCCAGGAGTTCCACGAGCTCACCGAGCGCGACTGCTGGTGCAACGCTAAACGCGCCTTGGAGCTGGGCTTGGTGGACGAGGTGATTGCGCCCAGTAAGAAGGCGCTCTAGCGGGGCTTATGCCTTACATGCACGTTGAGCAGGGCGAACAATCGCGTATCTACACAGCAAGAAAGAGGTTGAACATGGGCAGGATTTGGGATGTCGACGGTATTGAGTGGGAAGACCTACCCACCGTGAGCGACCTGCTGTGTGCGGCAGACACGAAGGTCCTGGCGCGCGAGGTCGCCCTGCGATATGGCGGCAAGTCGGGCGGCCGCGGCCATGGCGATAGCGAGCGCAGCCAAAAGCGCGCTCGCCGCAAGGTCAAAAAGCTGCGGAAGATCGATCCCGAACCTAGCGACAAGATCGTCCTGCTGCCTAAGCATGTCATCAATCGTCGTGGCGAAGGCCGCGGCTTTGGTTGTTACGACGTAGAAGTGTGCGCCTTTACGCGCGGTGGTGCGCAAAGACTAGGAGAGGATGCATGCGCCGAAGTGTGCCCGTGGGAATTGTTCCTGCTGGACGAGGAGTCCGCAAGCGTCGTCCTGGGCTATCGGGTATGGCTCGGCGGCGAATGGGACCTGTGCGAGCGCTATCGCTTTTTGGCAATAGTGTGCGTCAACGTGCTGAATCGCATCCGCGAGAAAAAGGAACTGCGCAAGTGCCTCAAGGAGGACGATGCGGCACGCGATATGGACGAGGACGAGGCAACTGAAGGCATTCGCGACGACGTGCTGTACCCCGAGGAAGTAGTCAACGCAAAACTCGCCGGCTACTGGGATACGAGCCTGGGTCTCGATCTGCCTTGGAAGGACGAACGCTTCAGGACCTGCACGCGGATCGATAGGGCTATCGATGACCTGTTTGCCGAGGAAACGAAGCACAATGCCGCTGAGCTTGGAAGGAAGCTTGGGCGAGGGTATGGGGAGCGCGGAGAAGTGCCGTCGTGCATGCCTTTCACCGATGAATGAGAAAAGGCGGCGATTGTAATTTCCTACGGGATTATCCTGGATCTGTTAAGTCAGCGGTGCGCGGGCTAGGAGCAATCATGGCTGGTCGTGGAGACAAATGGTCGAGGGAAGAAACCCTTGCGGCTCTGTTTCTATATCTCGCCCTACCATCAAAAATGGTTGACGACACAAGCGAGGATGTCCAAGCGTTGGCTAAGGCCATTGGCAGAACGCCAGGCGCGGTTGCTTTAAAAATCTGGAATCTTGCATCTTTCGATGAGCGACGACGTGCTCGCGGCAAGGTCGGCATGACCCATGCAAGCAAAATGGACAAGATGGTTTGGGCTGAGTATTCCTCTGCCGGCGATGAACTTGTCGAGGAGGCAACCAAGGTTTTCCTCAATCGCTTTGATTTTGAAGAACCGTTAAGCGATGAGTTGAAAGAGACGATTGGCTTCGATTTACCAGAGGGCAAGGAGCGCGAGGCGATCGTTTCGATGCGGGTGAACCAGGAGTTCTTTCGGAATACCTTGCTCGCCAATTACAATTCAAGGTGTTGCTTGACGGGGTTATCGAACAAGGCGCTGTTGGTCGCCAGCCATATAAAGCCCTGGAAAGTCTCTGATCCAAAAACAGAACGACTCGCGCCCGACAACGGCCTGCTTCTAAACGCATTGCACGACAAAGCGTTCGATCGCGGGCTTATTACCATTACAAGAGACCTGAAGATAGTGGTGTCCGGTGCGGTCGGGCACGAAACGCCCGAAGATGAGTATTTGTGGCGCTATAACGGAGAGCCAATTACACTTCCGAAACGATTCGCCCCACGGGCTGAGTTTATTGAATATCACAATGACATGGTGTTTAAGGGGTAGAAGCCCGCTGGGCCGCCAGGCGCTAGTTTGTAATGGCGCCCAAGGGGGTTCGCAGCGCGATTTAAACAGTCTGGCTAATCCTGCACGGCTTTTCGGCACATATATGCGTGTCGATGCCTTTCTAGGCCATCTCCGTAAGGTACTGCGGAACATTGTCTTTGAAAAAATGGCGTTTCGACCCGCCCACGTTTCAATATTAAGATGCTGCAGGCGAATGGAAGGGCGTTTAATGTCGGTGTTGATTCGAAATGCGTATAGTGTCGAAAGGGTCTAGGACTTGCTGCTAAATAAATAGGCAGCAGAAATCACTTATTCCATTTGAGGAACAGATCAATTAAAGCACACGTATTGGATGACTTCCAAAAAATGTCCCCTCCGGGAGATACTCTTGATAAAGGAAAGTATTGTGTATGGTGATTTGGCTGTTTGACTACGAAAGGCGGATGACAAGTGGAGCTTGAGCGCCAGGGTCACGGGGAACTATCCCACGGGACGCTACGGCATTGAAAACGCCGAGTTTTGATGAATTAGTTTGAGCTTGGGCAATTGATTGAAAAAGCAAAACACTATTAAGGCAAAGAGAACGGCTGATATAGTGGAGCGGATCAATGACTGTAAGAACAGCACAGTATTTAGGGCTAAAGAAAAGGGAAACGGTGGAAAAAAGGTCTAGAACTGCTGATTTTATAGCGGCAAAACGCAATAAAAAAGACGAGTTCTATACAAGACTCGAAGATATTAAGGCTGAAGTTGAGCACTACAAGCATCACTTTGCTAATAAAGTGGTGTATTTAAACTGCGACGACCCACGTACCTCTAATTTTTTCCGCTATTTTGTTGCCGAATTCTATCACTTGAAATTAAAGGCTGTTATTGCAAGTGGCTACGAGAGCGTTGAACGGGGCCTATCTGGTGCTGTTGGCACAAATGGGGTGTGGGCAAGCTATGAAGGACGAGAGCAGGATCCTTGCTCTAGTTTGCCCGGAAAGGCAAAACTGCATTTATTCGAAGGTTCCGGCGACTTTCGTGATCAAGAGTCCCTTTCCTTACTTAAAAGGTCGGATATTGTTGTTACGAATCCGCCTTTTTCGCAGTTCAGGGACTATTTTTCTCAGCTCGTAAACATGGATAAAAAGTTTATAGTGCTTGGCAATATGAATGCGGTTACATATGTCGAAGTTTTCCCTCATTTCCAAAAGAACGCCGTCTGGTACGGTCCCAGCATACATAGCGGGGACAGAGAATTCCTTGTGCCGAGGGACTATCCGCTTGAAGCGAATAACTGTCGGGTTGATGATGACGGGAATCGTTATATTCGCGTAAAGGGGGTTCGCTGGTTTACAAATTTGCAGCCGGATACAAACATTCAGGCCATGGAGCTAAAATGCCACTACAGAGAGGATTTATATCCTCAATACATTAACTATCCTGCTATAGAAGTGGGTAAAACAGCACGAATTCCCTGTGATTATTTTGGAGAGATGGGGGTTCCCATCAGCTTTATGGACCACTATGACAAGAACCAATTCGAGATAGTGGGGTCAAGCAGCTCCCTTGCTCGTCCGATGCAGGATTATGCAGAAGCTGGGTCGTACCGACCGGGTGGGCCACGTTTTTATACACGTTACGAGGACGGTTCATATAGGCGCATGTACGAGCGTATTGTCATCAAACGCAAGATTCCTGCGCCTTTGCATCAGGAGTAATTAGATTGGCATACCGTTATCTAGGCAATAAGACAATGCTTGCCGATTGGATAGTCGGCATTATTAGTGACAATGTTGCAGCTGGTGCTGTTGTTGCCGATCCGATGTGCGGCACAGCTGCAATTTCTGAGGCTCTGGCTATTAAAGGGTTTAAGGTTGTTGCCGCCGATGCGCTGTATTTTCCGGTCATTCATGCGTCCTCGAGGTTGTTGATAAAAAAGGAGCCCCCTTTCGAGGAGTTCGGCGGTTATAAACGAGTTCTTGAGACCCTCAATGGCCTCAAGCCGAAAACCGGGTTCTTCTATAAGGAATTTGGTGCGGATGGACGTCCTGTAAATCGCGATAGTCCTAGAATGTATTTTTCAGGTGAAAATGCAGGTAAAATAGATGCAATTAGAGAATTCATACGGCAAGAATACGATGAGGGAAAGCTAACGGATCTGGAGCACGTTGCGTTGTTGCAAAACCTGCTTCTTGCGGTCAATGCGGTTGCTAACATCAGCGGAACGTACGGCTATTTCCTCTCAAGCCTTTCCAAGGGCGCGCAAAAACCAATTCATCTGTCGCCTTTAACATTTTTTGATACGCCAGCTACTCATAGGGTGCTACACGGCCCCGTGTCGATTACTGCGCCCCTTTTACAATCCGATGCAGTCTATCTGGATCCTCCCTATACCAAAAGACAGTATGCCGGGAATTACCACATTCTTGAGACGATTGCACGAGAAGATGAACCGGATGCCGTGGGGGATGGGGGACTTCGGCCATGGAAGGAGGATGCATCTGCATTCTGCTATCGAAAGCGCGCAGGAGCGGCTCTGAAGGATGTTCTTTCAAAATTGGATACGCGAGATGTGTTCCTGTCGTATTCAGAAGATGGACAAATGGCTCCCGATGAGGTGCTTGAGATACTCTCCGCATACGGAGACGTGCGACTTTATCAGCATGAATATGCGAGATATAGAAGTAACGCTGGCGCTTCTTCGGGATGTATATACGAACAGCTGTACCATGTCCGAATGGAGTAATAATGAAAAATGCTGAAGTCGATATGCTATGGTGGCGAAATGTCCAGCCAGGGGAGTTTTTCAATATTGAACGAACCATGAACAAGCCGGGTGGCGGTGGCGCGCGTTATATAGAAATACCGAGATCAATGGTGAGAAGTACGTTGACCTTTCTCGGCTACGATTCCTCGAAGGAAGGGGAGTTTCCCCCATCGTTGTCAATCGATGCTCATGTTATGAGTGATCCGCAAGTTACGGCTAAACTTGAATTTAAAACCAAAAACAGCGGCAGATTGAGAATTAGCAACCAAAACCGTCATTCAGATGCAACGATGAGACACCCAGCGTGGACCAAGCGCTACGGGTTCCCGGAAGCGCCCGATTCAGTGGAAAGTACCGAAGAGGCAAAGGCGTATTATCCTGAAGGCGGGCTCCGAATCTATGTTGTCCATACAACTAATGGTGAATACTACGCCGGGTATACAAAAGGGAAGCGGCCGGATGGTTTAGATATGGATGATGTAAACGCAAGGCTGTATGAGGAGGATAGGCCTGGTGGTTTTTGTAGGTTTAAGGGTGGAGCGATTGTGGACGATGTTGATCGAATTCTGAAGAGCTTGGCTCAAGAACGAAACGTGCTGCTATATGGCCCTCCGGGAACCGGAAAAACTCGTATTATCAGCGAGTTGTATAAGGAGCTGCAACGGCTTGGCGAGAGCTCCGAAGTTGCAACAATTGGCTCGGGAAGCACCATGGCTCTTCCAATCAATTGCGACAGAGCGAAAATTCCAATCCCGATGCCGGCGAAGGCGATTTGGACAACATTCCATCAGTCTTATACATACGAAGACTTTGTACTTGGACTTAGGCCCACAACTGAGGGCGGATCCCTTGGTTTGAAGCCATGGGCGGGCGTGCTTCTCGACTCTGCCCTTGAGTTGCATGAGGAACAATCTGACTTTAAATCGGTTGTAATATTTATTGATGAGATCAATAGAGGAAATGCTGCACGAATCTTCGGCGAATTTATGACTTTTCTTGATTTTGATTATCGCGAGGGAGGTTGTTTTCCTCTTCCTATTCCGCTCAGGCAGCTAAATTACGTTGACGGGTTGAGTGAAGAAATATGTAGACCAAACGGTGGCGTATCGAGGATAAAGGCGGACTTCTGCTTTCCTAAGAACATTTATATCGTAGCGACGATGAACAGCGTCGATCGTGCTGCGGTCCCGATAGACAGCGCTTTAGCGCGACGTTTTGATCGTATTAACCTTAGGCCTTCTGGAGCAATTTTGGCAAATTATTGGGATATTGATTTGCCTTTGGATAGAAAGAACGCTAATGAATATTCAGCAAAAGAGTGCGCCTTCGCTATCTTTAATTACCTCAACGATGCGATTGCTTCCGATCTTGGACCAGAATTTGAACTCGGACACGGGCTCTTTATGGGACTGCAGCCAGATAGCGACGATGAGCAGTCTTGGCGTGAGCTTGCTGAGGTATGGGATGAAATAATATTTCCGCAGCTTGAAGACCGATTTATGGGGCGTGATGAAGTGCTATGCGATCTTCTCAAGGTTGATGAGCACCCCCTTGATTGTGAGTATGCTTGGAAATTAAGAAATGGTTCAACCAATTTTGGAGGAATTAGGGCATTGGTGCCGGTCGATCTCTCGTCGCTTGATTGCGAAACGATGAAGCGCTCCTTTCGTTGGCTTGCGCGATGAATGAATTGCGGCGTGTTGTACTGCAGGAGTACGGAGAATACACGGTCATTGAAGCTTCTAGAGCAGAGATTGTCGAGATAAGAAGGGCGGGCCAGTCCTGGAGATCTTCACTGGGTCTTCGTCGAGAACCTTTTTCAATTCGTCGAATAGATGAGGGTGCGTATCAGCTGCGCGCTGAGGGCGTTGCCGGTATTGTGAGAATTGGGAAATTTGAATTCGAGATCGTCCCAAAGTTTTTAAACTCGAACTGCAGCGAATGGCAGGTCGTTTTCTGCAAGATACTGGCGGTCGTTTGCGGAGGGATTGGCGATAGCCGCCAATTGCGAGCAAGCGAATCTTCAAAAGGCATGCTTATTGAATATCTTGCTGGTGTTTTCGTTTCATCATTCATGAGAGGTTCCCTTAATGGGCTTCCGCGGGGATATCGTACTGTTGAAAAAAAGGGCTTGATACCCCAAGGAACCCTTGATTTGTCAAAAATGCAAGAGTTTTATGTTCGTCCGTGGGAATATCCTTGTTTGGTGGACGTGCTATCCATGGATACCCCCGTAGCGAGCTTATTAAAATGGGCTGCATCCCGATTGTGTTCTATGGTCAGCTCTGGCGTTATGGCGCGCGATTTGCGTTGTATCACGGGCATGCTAGCCTATGTTAAAACTCCAACACCGCACGCTATTGATGCCAGAAAGCTGAAGTTGGGCGTGCAATACAAAGAATTGGACGATGCCTTTGCGATAGCGTTGATGCTGCTTGAGGGGTCGGGTGTTTCCTATGCTCCGGGCGAACGTGCCCTGACAGGCTTTCTCTGGAATTCAGACGTTGTTTTTGAAAACTATATGTTTTGGTTGTGCGGACAGTCCGCAGCTGAACTTCAGTTCAGAGTGTCAAAACACGCATATGCATTCGGCGAAGTCGTGTACGGGACCGGAAAGGAGCTGACGACAATTCCTGATGTCGTTTTTAAGGACAGTGCAAATTGCGTGGTTGCCGTTGCTGATGCAAAGTACAAGGTATATGGCAGTTGTCCGGCTGCAAGCGATGTTTATCAGGTGCTCAACGACGCGCATGTTCTTGGAACGCGTTGGGTGTCACTTCTCTATCCAGTTTCTCATGACGCGTCTCTAAAGATCTGGAAGGTTGATTCGAAATTGGGTGCAGGCGAAGTCTATATTACGATGCTACCAATTAACTTGATGAAAATCGCGCGTGCGGGAGGTATTTCCGAGCTCGTATCATCGATTACCCACTGGCTTCAAAATATACCTTCCTTAGGTCGGTGATATAAACAACGGCTACGATTGGGCATAGTGCTTTTAATCATTTTTCTAGTCGCCGCTTCTAGTCATATCTAGCCCGCCGGCCCATCAACAATGTGGGACTTGCTGTCGTTGTAGATTTGATTCGCTCCAGCTTTAGACGGGCTTTCGTTTTCCAGCTGATAGACTAGAAGGACGGAAGTAGTCTTTCCGCTACCTCTTTTTTTGATAAAAGGAACTGGGAGAAGGGGTCCGTTGGGCCTTGCTGTTGGCGTTCCTGCGAGTATTGCCCTTGATGCTCTTCTGGCTGAGGCTGGGGTGCGACATGCGTTAAATCCTGCTGAAGTTGCTTGCCGCGCTTCTCATCTATGATTTCAAAGAGAATCAGTCTTCCCTTTCCGCTGGGCGGGAAGATCAGCAACCTCTCTTTGCCTCCTGGCCGGGAGTCCAAGGGGCTTCTGTCGGGGATAAGGGTATCCATTGACCCAAGGCCTGGGACCGGAATCGGACCGTCTTGGATATGTTCCTTGTCGGTATTGATGGAAGCAATAAGGCGCAAAAGATCAAACAGGCGCAGCTTCCAGCCGCCAAAACGAATGCTCGGTCTATCTATGGTCACGCAACTCGATTTTGATGATTTGGCACCTTGGGAAAGCTTGTCTCGAAGCGCAGGATAGGCATATTGATTAAGGTACACGGCGATTTCCTGATTGCCGTCGATGATTCGGTCTTCCCAGATGACGGGATGGGGGAAGGCGAGCTGCTCGGGCGTCTTTGCCTTAGGCTGGTTTTTCGGGATGTTGATTGCGGCTCTCCAGGATTGATATAACTCGTCTGTTATCAGGGTGCTCTTGAAGTAAACGGGCCCTATTTCATGGTCGACAAAATCCTCGAGTTCCGCAAAATATGCGTGGCGTCTTTTTTCATTGAGCTGTTTGGCGGTTTCGGCCTTCTTATGAAGGTTGATTGCCGTGCCGTGCGGCGCCTTGCGACCCAAGTGCTTCTTTTCATTGAGTCGGGGGTTGCAGTATTGATTTGTAGTGGGGTCAAAGCGATCACAGTATTGGCTGTTTGACCCGGTTGGAAAGAATAATGACCCGCAGGACTTGCACCTAATGGGAGTTTTTCCGCAATAGAGTAGTTCGCTAAGAAGCCTTGCATAGAACTTTGAGAAGGACCATTCCGTTTCCAGCAGGCAGGTGTTCTCGGCATGGCGAATAATGGCTTGTCTCTTTATCTGCTCGAGCGCAGCATCGTGGTCATTCAGCGCCGCTTTTCGAACGAGGGGCCCCTGAGATTTATTCAGTGCGGCGCGGTGAAGGCGTCCATAACGATGGATAAACTCTTGATGCCTCGATAACTCCTCCTCGGATGTTTCCTCTGGCGGCTTCTGAAAAGAGGTATTTGGAATTTTGGAAAGCGAATAGAAGTAATCGGTGGACCGGAGTGTTTGTAGTTCGCTCATAAGGTCTGTCAGCGTATCTATGTCACGCTCGCAGGCGCGGGGCTTCGATAAAGCGGAAAGTAATTGAGCGCAAAGATTGATGACGGCGTCAAGCTGTCGAGGAATTGCAATTATCTCAGTATTAGAGATGCCTATATATGATTGGATTAACTGCTCTTCCAGGCTGTGTAAAATGTTTTCTGCAAGAGAGCTGCGTAATGTTTTGGCGAGGCTCAGACAGGTTTGTAGCGAGACGGCATATAGCGACTGCAGGTACTTGAGGTCGTGACTTGCTAAATAGGATGGTGTATTCCCATGAAAGTAATTGCCGAAGCTTTTGTTTGGTCTGTATGACGTGATTTCGGGCTCTTTTGTCAGTTCAAAAGAAATGCTAGTCGCTGCCTGGTCTGAAACATGCTTATTTAAATGAAGGTACGAACTAAAGAGATCGACTGCATCGTATTGTTTAATCAGATTATTATTTGAGCACACAAGAGCAAGCAGTTCGTTGATCTTGGTGCACTCGATGGCAATCGTACTGAAAAGATACGAATAGTAGAGCGGGTCAGGAACGCATGGACTGTTGCATCTTAGGCACACGGAACAAGTGTGCGCGAGAAGCTCCTTTGTGCAAGTTGAAATGTGGCCGCGTGAGCTGCGGCTAAGAGCTTTGCTGATGGCGGTATCGAAATCGGGGGAAACGGGCGGCTGCGCCTTGAGCCAACGGTCATATTCATCCCGGTTGTGAAAAGTGATGATTTTAAAATCAAATCCATCAACGCTGTCGATATAGGGTGTTGACTCGAATCTTTTCCAGGGCCCCCTGTTTTTGTGAAAGACGCCGCGTTCGTTGCAATCAAAGTGAAGTGGATGCCAGTTGCGGCTGTTTGTGTCGAGCAGAGCATAAAGAGGCCGACATTTCCGGTAATAAAGGTGCCAGCTGGCCATTTCGGTAAAGAACGAATAAAGATCTATTTCTAGCAGTTCGTTTGCCAGAACGATTGAATTAAATGAAGCAGCGGAGCCTGCTGGCTGCGTATGGAAGCGGGTTCGTTTGTCTAATAAATACAAACTTGGGTTTGACTTTGATCGGAGAAAAAGGACGTTGGTGTTCCAATCAGCGTTGCGACTGTATGGTCCTCTCATAGTCATCTCCAAATAGCACAAAATTTAAATTTCAGAATATGTGTGCTATTGTGCCACTTCGTCGTGTTCAATAGGAGTCGAGCAAGAAAGAAGTCCGAAGGAGGACGGAAAATGTTTGACGATACCCTGTTTGAACTGGTGAATTCCACCAAGCGCGACGAACTCGAAGATCTCGTTTGCGAAGTTATGACCATTTGCGATGAGCTGAAGGTCTGTCTTTCCGAGGAGCGCGAGCTCGGCTACTTTGAGGCCTGTGCTCGCCAAAGCGCCTATGAGCTCATGCTTGATGACTGCCGCGACGAGCTTGCCCGCTTGGGCTTTGAGCTCGAGTGGGGTGTCGAGGACTATCCGGCGGTCTCGCCAGTTCGCCAGCTTGAGTTTACGTGTGTTCCGTTGCATGGCGCAGCTAGTGCCGAGTTCACGAGCCGCGACGACTTCGATATTGCCTGCTAGTTCCTCTTCTTCAGAACGGTCAACCTGACCTGCTGTTTTGCCAGGGCCATCGAATAGCCCCTGTATTTGCACCAATCACTCTAAAACCCAATCACTAACCAATCGGGTCTCTCTGAAAGGAAGATCATGAACACTTCTATCAAAATTTCGCCCAGTGCTGTTGATGTTGCTCCCAGCGCCGCCAAAGGCGAGGTCGTCAAGCTCGTGCAGGGCGCGCTGCTTATTGCTGTCGCTGCGCTAACGGTTGCCGGCATCGCTTCTGTCGACGCTCCGTTTTGTGTCTGGAAGGGCGAGGCCGCGCTATTCTTGAACGAATCGTTCCATGCTGCCTATCCCATTCCTGCAATTACGGAGTACGCGTCGGCTGCATCTGGGCTCGATTGGATGTCGTTGCTCGTGGCTGCGCTCATCGCGGCGTACCCGGCCTACCATGCTGCCTGGCGCATTCGCGAGGGCTTTGGACTTAGCTGTGAGGCGCCGATGTTTAGCAAGCGCGTGTCGCACTTTCTTGCTGCGGTAAGCGCTTGCCTGCTGTTGGCGATGCTGTTCATGGGCTATGGAACGAGTTGGCTCATCAATGGCAGCGCGATGGGTGACCAAAGCCTTATCGAGACGGGGCATCATGCTTGGACCGTTTCTATCATGATTATGCTGGGTTGCGCCCTGATGTGCCTGTTCAAGTGGTTTGTTGCCAAGGGTCCCGGACGCAATTTTGGCAGCGGCTTTCTTATTGAGCTGGTTCGTCTTGCCGATGTCCTGCTGAAACGTGCGAGCTCGAATCTGGTTTTGTGCTATGTGGCCGAGCTGCTTGCCTGCGTACTGGCGCTGATTTTCATTGTTGTCGCTTATGTCGCCATAAGCGTAGCCGTCGCGCTTGCTTTCGGTGCCATTGCCCTGGCAGTGTGTCTTGCCGGACTTCCCTTTATCATCGCCGCCTCTTCGCATAGGTAGCGGGGGCTTCCAGATACCTGAGCCAGCCATGACCCAGCGCCGGCTCGTGGCTGGCTCTAGGTCATGGTATCGCTTGAGTCCAGCGGCAAATGGTCTCAGGATGGCTATGCAAGCTCTTGCCATGACGTGAGAAGAACTTGCAGATTAGGATGGGGCGTCGATTCTCTGCGTGAGCACGGTTTCGATGTCGCTTGTTAATTTGTCCGCACGCCGGTTTAACCTAGGTCATTAAATCAATTGATTGGAGCAAACATGCATCCGTACGCCGAGTGTGATAACTACCCCATCAGCATCAAGGACGCCGATGGTCCGTTTCTGATTATGGAGGCAGCTCTTTTTGGCGGCGATAAACTCGATGATGAGTTTAAGAAAACCGCCACATATAGCTGTTCGTGCGCGACTGTTTCCGCGGCGATTGATATTTGTAGATCGACGACGAACGGTCTTGATGATCCTTGGTATGAAAGCTGGGAGAAGGCGGTTGAGCGCTATCCGCTCGAGGAGCATGATGGCGCGGCGGCGTTGTATTGGATTGAGCCGACCGACCCGTTCACGGCTCTGTGCGCCTTTTATCCTCATCCTGATCTTGAGCCGTATGTGGTCGAGATGATACATGCCGTTGACGCCTATTTGTTGGAGCACGAGTACTGTTCCTATACGCTCGATCATTTGGATCTAAAGCACGTCGATGTCCTGCTCAGCGCTGCATGGGGATTGGCTCGTATCCTCGAAGAAGGCCGGGGTACTCATGACCCCGATGTTTTGGAAAAGATCGAGGACACTACGTACAACGCGTATATAACGGTTAGGGATCTGATTGAGGGCGAAGAGGTAGCCAAGGCCAGCCCAAAAGCCGATGACAGTCTTTAGCCGCTGCACTGGGCAGCACGTCTGAATGGCGAGCCGTCACGCAAAAGCGCGGACGGCCCGCCAACCTCAGGCACTACATCGTTCCCTTGCTAGCGGCGTAATGGTCTGCTTGTTTGAGGGGGTTCTCGCAGGCGCGCCACTTTGCTTCGTGTGGGTAGCTGCCTACTACTTTTTTTCTTTTTGCCTTAAGAGGCGCTCATGCCGCCTCCTAACCTCCCTGCGTGAGTTTTGTCCGCACGGGATGGTATTCAAAACATGTAACAACTAAATCGGAGGTTTGACCATGGCAACGTGGGAACTGAACTGTCAATCGAGTCCGTCGTCTGCGGACGACAAGGAGTTCGCTCCCTATCTCACACGCCAAAAGGCGATGCGCGAGTTTTTTGAGCGTGCGCTGTTTGTCCCCCAGGACCAGGACAACAACGGTCTGTACTTTTTGGGCGCCACGACCGGCTCGGGTAAAAACTATACGGCCGAGCAGGTCACGGCTGATCTAATTGCCGGCGGCTGGGATGAGTCGGGGTGTTTTAACAAATGCCCCGGCCGCCGTACCTTGGTGTTTGTGGTGCCGGGCAAGGACAACCGCGACAACTATGTTGCAAACGTGCACCAACTGCTGGTTGATCAGGGTATGGATTCCAAAGATGCGGCGCGCATGGTGTTCGATCTTCCACGCGCGGGTGAGAACATCCTGCATTGGATCGAGGCCGCCCGCGGCAAGGGTGCCGTGGGTGTGCGCAAAATTCCGTGTCCCATCGAAGCAGATGACGAGAACTCTTATCGCGTCATTAAGCGGGCATGGCGTAACGCTATGGAGGTCGCCGATGACCTTTTGCACATTCTTGATACAAAGAAAAGCCTGGGAAGCGTTGCCGACTGTCTGACCCCCAGCCTGTGGGAGAAGCTGTCGTTAGCTGATGCGAGCTTGCGTTGGGCAGTGAGTTGCGAGCTTAAAAACATCACGCGTGGCATGGAGATAATCCCTCAGATTTGGCCATCTGCGCTACTCAACGACGAGAGCATGCCACATGTGATTGCGTGCACGCCTCAAAAGCTCGTCAACACAATTGATACGGTGACCGGTGCGAGAGTTGTGCTTTTTAATGCGTCAGCCGCCGAGAAGAGCATGTTTATCTTTGACGAAATCGATCATATGAAGTCCGATATGCTGTCGACGCTGACGGACGACCCCGTGACGTTTCAGCCGGATGAGGTGCTGCGCATCCTTGATCGTCATTTTAACGGCGGCGTGGTGGACCCCTTGCTGCTAGGAAATCGAGACCAATGGATGGCGGTCTACACGCACGCTTCCACGTCGGGTGATCACAAGGGGTCGAATGCCGAGAGGAACAGGGTTTCGCGAGCGAGCGTAGAGGAAGCTGCCGAAGAAATCGCAAAGGATGCCGAGAATATTCAAAAGGCGCTTGCTTCTTGCATTAAGGAGATGAAGCTACGTCTGCCTTTTGCGCTGTCTGATGAGGCGAAAGAGGGGCAACTCTTCGGTCGACATCTGTTTAGCAGTGACGATATCTCGGTGGGTGACAACTCGATAAACCCGTTGCGTTACAAGCTCAATGAGAACGGTACCTACAATATGATTACGGCTCATGGGGCGAATGGACAGCCAACAGTTAACAAGGCGGTGCGCCGAGCTCGCGGTATCGTCAGGATGGCGGTGGGTCATCTCGGCCGCTGCGCTGCGCTTATGGACAGCCTGTATTACGGCAGCATTTCGTACAAAGACGATCTTTCGCGCAAGAACATCATCGATGCGCTGGGCATTAGGAACGATCAGACCAACGAGAAGTATTTTTGGGATTCGTTGATGATGGCGCTGTTCTTTAAGAACCGTAAGAACGACGATATTGATGCAGCCGACGACTCGATGTATGCGCGTGGCGTCGGCTACCTGGTGATGGAAACCACGCTCGATCATATGTTTACCACGCGCCTAACCAGCCATGGCATTGAGCGCATGCCCGAGGCGTACTTGGCCTCCATTGCTGCCAAGGCACCCTGCGTGTGTATGAGCGCAACTTGGAGCGCATCGACCGTAAAGAACTTTAACCTGGATTACCTCGATGAGGTTCACGGCGTGGTTCGCAAGGATACGTGGATTGGCGAGCTCAACCAAGAGATCGTTCGACAGACCAAGCTGTTTAACAAACAGGCGGCAAAGACGTACGACGTTGACGTTGCTTGGGTTGACGAAGACAAGAATCTTGCCGGTATGGCTGCGTTGGCCGGCGGCGCCTTTGGTGGGGCCATCGTATCGCCCGACGAGACGTACGAGCGCGTGATGGAGTTCTTTGACCAGGTCGGCGTAAGTGAAGGGCTTGCGGTGCGTCTGCGTTTAAAGATCGCCGACAGGGTGGGCACAAGCGACGTCAAGAGCATCGAGTTTGAATTGAAGCGTCTAAGCAAGACACTCGTTGCCGTGAGCACCTGGGCACGTGGCGTTGCACGCAACGAGCATCAGGCAGGAGCCATCTTTACGACGCGCCACATGGGAAACCATGGCGACTTTAATAGCTTGGCGCTGGACCTTGCCCGAGAAATCGTTGCCGAGCTGGTGATTAGGAACGTTAAGAGCCCCGAGGCGTCGTACGAGAAGTCGCTCAAGGAGGCCAAGGGTATGGTGCCGTGCTTTAACGCTGCAGAATGGGATACCGGTTGGGGCGACGCTCAAAACCGTCTCGAGATGGGCCAGCCGACCCTGATGTTCATCAATTTGTCGGCCGGTGGCTTTTCCAAGAATCTTAAATACAAGGTACCGGAAAGTTTGTGTCGCACGGTACGACAGGTTGATTGCGGCTTCGAGGATGCCGACCGCCGTCCCAAGATGGACCTGGACTTTCTGTACATTGAGTCGCCTACGAGCCGTCTGACGTCGGAAGTCGAGATTAGCTCGGCGATGTTTGTTCAGCAGGCGTTGACAGGTGTGGTTGAACAGGAAGAGCTGGTGGCGCGCGGAGAGGTCCCGTTTACCGAAAAGCGTCATAACGTACGGCTGCTGCTGTCTGGCACCAAACGGAATCTTCCGGTTCGCAATACCCTCTCTTATCAGGTCGAAGGTGCTCGCATTGTGGTGCAGGCCGTGGGCCGCCTGATGCGCACGAGCGTAAAGATGCCCCGCGTACAGGTGATGCTCGATCGCGAAATTGCGAACGATTGCAACTTCTCCTTCTTACATGATTTGCCGATGGGCTACGAGCTTGAGCAAGTGGTTGGTGCTTGCTCAGCTGCTAACAATCATATGGCGGATGATAAAGACCACGCTGCCGATAAGCAGCAGAATCTTGCCGCCTTTAAGAACAATCTTGCCCGGCAAAAGCATGAGAAGTTGGCATGGAAAGTCACTTCGCTTAATGCTGGGATGGAGGATCTTGCCGCCTTTGACGATGAACGCGACTTCTATCTGCATCATTTCTGCCTGCCGTGGGAAGAGCTTGCGAGCTATCCGGCGCGCCGAAGCACCGCGTTGCGTATGCCGTATGCCACGAGCGGTTATGCGTATGCAGAAGGCGGTGCGTGCAAGGTGCCGCACTTTGAGTTTCCCAACTACGATGGCGAGCCTGTCGAGCAGATTGCCGCCCGCCTGGAGGAGCGCTGTCGCTACAACGAGGGCTTTAAGGGCGCAAAGGTTCGCCGGGTAAGCCAGGCGGCGGCCCGCGTGCCCGAGCTGCTCTCGATTCGCGAGGTGCGCGAGCGCTGGTCGCGTGACGGGGTGCCTGCGACGCTGCAACCGGCGGCGACGGTGCACATGACGCCCTATATGTTCCAGGCGGTATACCTGGGAGAGCTGGGAGAGTCTGCCGGTAGGGCCATCTTCGAGGTGTATTACGACGGGCGTTATTCGCTGGCTCGTGGTGATGCTGCCCATGCCGAGACGGGCGGCGATTTTGAGGTGCTCGATGCCGCTGGCAACAAGACCGGGGTGTGGATCGACTTTAAGCACTACCGTATCGGCGCCTATGAGGCCTACAGGCGCAATGGCGGCGAGACCACGGACGCCGAGTGCTTTAAGGCCAAGGCTCAAAAAGTTGGGGCGAAGCGCCTGTTGATCGTCAATGTGTTGGCCGATGAAGCGGCGCTGGAGCTCCACCAAAAGCCAATCGACGACGAGGGGATGGTGTTCTCCTTCCCCTATATGGCAGCTGATGGAGCAATCAGCCTGGAGATGATGGAGGCGATCGGCCGTGCAATCGAAGCATAGCCAGCCGTGCGGTCTGGGAGACATCGCCGTATCCGAGCTCGTGTTGCAGCTCGATGCCGCTGCTGCCGAGGAGCGCTACTCGGTCTTTTGGTGCAATGTCGGCGATGCGGGCAAGCATGCCGTGGCAAACTTTATGGCCGATGTGTGCCATACGGGCAAGGTCGTCGCGTTCACGCAGCTTGCAGACAACCGCGTCTTTCTGATGGTTAAAGCGGGCGTGCAGACGGGCGATCTTAATGCCTCGCTTTATCAGGAGCAGGTGGTTCCGATTAAAACTAATTGGAACGAGTTGGACGATTACGTTGCGCTCCGTCTGCTGTTCAACTCCTGCTCTCAGTTTGAGGGAATTGAGGACGAAGTTCCCAATGACACCGGGCACCTGTATGTCATTAGCGCCAAGGGTGCCCGCCGCGATGCTGTCGAAAGCGAAGGAAGGGGACCTGCCAAGATCGAAACGGTTGAAATCGTTATCGATGAGGATTGCACCTTCGATCTTAAGATTCGGACGTTTACCAAGCGCCGTGTGCTTATTGGCAGGGCACAAGGTGACGAGAAAGAGCTCGAAAAGATTAAGAGCCAAGTGGGCTACAGGCTATCGCCCGTGGCGACGATGGTGCTTGCCCACGAACAAAAAGACGAGTACATCCTGCGCCGAGCCAAGGGCGACAAGCCGTCCAAGCGCCGTGATCTGACGTTCTCGGCCCAGGCGGACAAGGTCGCCTATACCAAGAAGGGCATTCTGTATCGAGAGCTGCAGATTCTCGAACGCCGTTACAGCGACTTCGCCCGGGTGACGCTCATGGAATACCCGCGTAAGAGTTTCTACGAGGTGCTCAAGGGTGATGAGTACGCGCGCGTGGTTGCGGAGCGCATGGCGGGGCAGCGGATAGTGGTGTCGTTTGCGCGTAATGGGCTTGCCGAAGTGGCGCGCCGGCTGGCCGATCGACTTAACGATTTCTCGTGGGGCGTTCGCGCATCGTATGGCGGGAGGACCGTGGATTCGCAGGCGCTGAACCTTGTCGTTGTGCCCAATGAGGTTGCTGAGGACGACGGCTATGCCTTACATATTGGCGTGGTGGAACAGCACGTGACGCCGGATGTGTGCGAGCCACTGTTTAAAGTGGCGCCAAGGCAAAAGGGTCGCAATGCGCAAGAGGCGATCCTGGGCGCCATGCTCAAAGAACTACTGGTAAAGCAGGATGTTGTCGACGAGCGGGTGACGGCATTTGATCTTGACGCTTTGGATATTGAGTCGGTGACGGTGTGTGGCTTAGTTGATGTGCCGCATAAAGCAAAGGACAAGATTGAGCTGGATTCGCGTATCGCTACGTTGGCGATTGGCGCGGATGGGGACATGCGCTATGCCTCACATTCGGCAGAGGATGGTCCC
>ERZ1034980.733-NODE-733-length-21757-cov-17.619113_pt1 | contig 21757 bp, 23 predicted proteins | sample MGYA00520622_ERZ1034980 | MGnify/ENA primary metagenome ERZ1034980 (study PRJEB33766, sample SAMN09781791) | gut metagenome | biome: gut microbiome | host: Homo sapiens | place: Madagascar | study: EMG produced TPA metagenomics assembly of the PRJNA485056 data...
TTAAACATTTCTATTATAATGATAAACAGAATCCATATTTTTTACGTTTTCCTTTATCCATTTTTCTGCACGATAGATACTATCTACGTGTCCAAATCTAGATATAGGGGAGTAATCACTTATTGAATGAGGAATATTAGTACTTATAGCACTTGTTGCTTTCAGGCATCTAAACTTATAGAATCCTGCAATTTCATTCAATCCAAAAGATACTTCATCACCAATATTATACGAATGTGTTGCATCAAAGGTTTCAGATGTGTCTGTTTGCAGATTACCAGAACTATCCTTTACGAGTTCCCAATATTGGCTTCTAACAGTACTATTAGAAATACATGGGCAGAAATACCATTTCTTATATTCTTCTTTATAAAAGGTAGTACCTATTCTCATTGTCCAATCCTTCAACATGGAAAAGATATGTTCATAGGAAATAATTCCCAGTTTTGCCAATTCACTATATCTGTTTTCCATTTCTGATGCATAATATTTAACCACATATCCATTTGGTCTTCCTATTGAAGTATTAACATGAGTAGTAGGAACCTTTCTTATATAATATATATCACCTCCAAAAGACATATCTGTATCATACAGACCAACCCACCACTTAACTCCATCATACGTAAACCATTGCCAGTTTTTAGCAAAACCGTCATAATTGTAAATAAGGTCTGACAGAATCATATAATCTATCATATTTTCCTTATCGAAATACTTCTCGTAAATATTTTTTAGACTGCTTAAATCCTCTTCTGATTTACTTGATGCCTCATAAATGTCTCTTGCTTTTTTGATAGTTGGCATGGCATCAGCAAAGTCTTGAATATACTTCTTAACTTCGGCAGTCGTTTGAAGAGATTTTTTGATTTTGCTGTCTATAGCTTTACCATCTGGCAGTTTTCCTGCCTCTATCCAAGCATTCACCTCAGCTTCTCCAGCTATCTCTTCCTGCTTGACATCAGCATCATATTTATTTCCTCCAATAGCATAGAGTCCTTTTGGATTTCTGATTTCAAACATTTCCCAGTTGATATTGTTCCTGCCATTAAAGAGAGTTGCTTCATAAATATCTCCATCTAAGTGAATGTGCTTTGCATTTGACTTATTCATGTGATAGTTGTCACGGTGTTTTTTTAACTGGAAAGAAAAGACTCCGTAGAATGCCTCATTGAGATATACGGCAACTGGAAAACCATCAGGGAAACACCTTGCTCCTGTGTCAGTAATAAGTTCATATTCTCCTACATAAGGATTTTCAAAACTCTTGGTTGTAGTACCTATAGCAGACATATCAATCAGTGCTTTCTTCCAAGGTCTATCATACATGTTGCCTCTAGTTTTAACTATTTGATTATATAATTTATATGCTACAGCACCAACTCCTTTGAAGAAATCAGTATGGTATGCCTTTAAATGAAAACTATCTTGTGGAACCCAATCACCTATCCTAATCTTAGGAGTTTCATCACCAATCCACTCATCGTCACAAATATCCATTGAAACATTTTTCTTTGACCATCCCATTGTGGAGTTTCCTTGTGCATTGAGTATAGCGTGTTTCTTGAAATAGTTTCCCTGCATATCCCAAAACTCCAAGAATGCCTCCTTGTTGTCTTGTTTGGTTGTAGGCATGGAATCTATGTTTGTGACATTAATGATAGCAAAGCGTGGCTCTGGTATTTGGATAAAACTATTGTCACTCCAATCGATTGGAGCCTTAACATTAAATCCATTTGCTTTCAGAGCATCTTGGATATTGTTTACGCTATTACCTTGGAGATTGATATTTGAAACATCAAGGTTAGTAACCTCCATATCATGCTCATGCTTTTTGCCTTGTGAGTCACGGTAAGACATTACCTTATTTTCTGCATCAGTTGTAATCTCAGTCCTTCCCTCAGGGTCTTCTATATGCTCAAACTCTGTTGGGATAGTCTCAGACTTAACCTTATAGAGATAATGGCTACCATCAGAAGCAATATATCCAATCACCTTACCTTCAGCATCAATCTCAACAGCAAGATATTCATCATTCTCTATTGTTGAAAGGTGAGCAGTACGTTTCTTAATGTCTGCTACATCAATAGTTGCATTAACAATAAAGGTACTAATATCAATACCTCCAACAATCATGTGACCATCATCAGCACGGAAACCACCAAGAACCTTGTTCTCTGCATCAATGATAGCATAAAGCCATTCCTCATTGGTTATTACAGAGTACATTTCATGGTTAGGGAAATATGGTTCTCCATCATATTTAATTCCTGCAAGTATTCTGTCTTCTGCATCTACCACTGCTATAATATACTCATCATTAGAGATATAGAAGAAACTGTCAGCAATTTCTAGATTAATCAACCCTTTACCATCTTCCTTTTTCTGGAAGGTTTTAAGGGTTTCGTCAATGCTTGAAAGAACATTCTTGATAGCCTTAATATCATCAAGCCACTGAGCCTTGGCTGCCCAACAAGTACCATCTTGCTGAATACCAAGAAGAGGATGATTAGCTGCATCAAGAATTACCCAAAGGAACTCTTCACTCTGTGATATGTGGTACATATCATTCTGAGGATAATATGGCTTACCTGTATCTCTATAGATACCATAGAGAACTCTTTCCTCTGAATCAACTACAGCCCATAGGAACTCATCATTCGAGGTTACTCTAAATGGAGAATCTTGAATTTCACCAGCTTCATCCTTGATAGCTATCTTATCAATAGTAGCATTGAGATTTGCAAGAATGCTTGTTAAAGTCTGAGTATTCTCAATATTAGCAAAGAAGTTCTTCAACTCCTTCAATGTGTCAATAGCACTTGTAGTATCACCATCACCCAAGATAGTGGTAATCTTATCAGCCAAGAGATTTACCTGTTCCTGCAATCTGTCCTCTACTGCACTTGTTTTGCCAAATACAGGAGTACCATCCCACTGAATACCGAAGAGAAGTTTATCATTTGCATCTACCTTGGCAAAGATAAATTCCTCATTCTGGATGTAACGGAAGGGAGTGTCAACTACAGTTCCATCTTCATCCTTAATTGTTACTTTATCAAGCTGCTCTGTTACATCAGATGAGTCTGCCTTCTCTTTTGCAAGCTTATCAACAGCATCCTGAATGTTTTCAGCAGTCATGCCACTATTAGTGTTGTCATAAGTAACATTAGTAGCAGTACTTGCTCCACCAGTAGCAGCAATACCTTGAACTGTTTTGCTCAAACTTTCATGCTTGGTGTTCAGAGTATTGTGTCTGGAATTGATGTCCTCAATTTCCTTTTGAACGTTCTGCGAGTCCCCTTCAAGGAAGACCTGCTTGGCAGCGGCAATCTTTCCTTTTTTTGTGGCAGCATTTAGTTCGTCAGTTAAATTTATACTCATAATCTTGTGGCTTTACGTTTATGATATTACTAAATTCCATGTAGCTACGGTGAGAGGATTGGCTGTGCGGTATGCCTTGAAGCTGCCGAGACTATTTGTTATAGTTTGAGGAGCAGCAAGGGTTACATCGAATCCTGCACTGGTAACACGGTTGATAGAGAGATAGCTTGGTACGACAAGCCATATATAATGATTGTCCTTTGTTGTGAGAGAAGGATTGAATGACACCCCTGTAGCAGACACTTTAGACAGGGCGGAGAGTGCCCTTTCCGTCATTACCGATGCCGGGTCGCCTCCGAAGTAGCAGAGATAGCGAGTAGTGCCAGTGCTCTTGCTCGTTCTGCCCTGTTTAGTGACAAAGAACGAGAACTGCTCCTTGCATCCGCTGATAGGAGTGGACACAGAACCCGAAGCCGCAGGCGAGCTGACGAGAGACTTCATGCGAGAGTCGTCGTTAACTTTCTTGAGAATCATGAGAGTGTCGGGAACGAGCGGTGCATTGTCGCAACTGACAGAGAAGTCAACCTTAGACACCATAGCGTTAACATCAGGTGAGACGTTGAATCCGAGAGTGATAGGATAAACCGTGTCATTCAGTTTTGCAAGATTCTTATCTACATCTTGGATTGTTGTAATCAAATCATCCGGCAATCCTGTTGCTGCATTGATAACCTGTCTCAACTCGGGGTCGAACTTATCAAGCGTCAAGGTATCGGCAGCCAACTTAGAGTTAGTCACCGAGTTGTCAGCCAACCTATCCGTAGTGATGGCGAGCTTATCAATATCGTCCGTCTTAATCAACGGCACCATAGTTCCGAGTTTAATATCTTGCTTAAATGTAGGCATATCTGATAAGTTTAGGTTCAGAGGAAGTAAAAATCCGAATAGTAGAAGCCGGTGCGTTTAGCTGCATGCGCAGATGGAAGACCGTAGCGTTTCTATGCTTCTTGATCGGCATCATAGGAAACTCGCCATTTCGGTTCTTCTGTCTGATGACCACCTTGCCCGGCGTTTTCAGTTCAATCATGAGATAGAAGTTGCGTTGTTCCGTAATATCAGGAGAGACCCACGCCTTTTCCGTATTGCTGTATGTTGCAGAAATATTCTTCATATCACTTCGCTGTTTGGTTAACGCCCAGTTGCTGCAGGGCAATAGAATACATTTGTGTAGCCTTGGTATCATCATAGGCAGACAGGAGCAGGAATGCGATATAATAGATGAGGGCATTTCTGAAAGTGTCAGAAATGTTGACCACCTCATTATTGTTTTCGTCCCGAGAGGTCTGCGTAGGCACACCGACATAAGACACCGTGACAATCCTGTCTTCTGGAACCGGTTGAACGAGAAGTTTCAGAGGCGACACACGCATGATAGCCGCAAGCGGTCTGTCGGCAGTCCCCTTAGACGACTCGTCAAACATAAGCAGTTCCTCATCATCAGTATCTTCCATCGGGACGACCCCCTTGTGCCAGCCCCTTGCCCTAACACGGTTGATGTTAAAGACAGCGATGTTGGAAGGCATAGAGATAATGCCGATGTCGGAATAGTTCTCGTACAGCTCCACCGAAATATCAGTAGACACCGACACCGAGCTTGCCGCCTTGGTATCAAAAGACCCCGACAAGACAGACGAAGCCGTGGCAGTGATAGCAATCCAGTGGAGAGCGTCAGGGATTTTCGCCTTTATGATATTATCCATATAGGCATCCTCCTTGTTGTCGATGATAGCAGAAGAGTTGTTCGACTCCTCGTCAACACACCATCTAACAGCCTTAATTATTTCCTCTACGCTCATGATACCACAGATAAAAAGGTTACTCGTTAAAATCCGGGAATATAAGCCCAGCCTTAGAAGCATGCTTCATAGCTGTGACGAGAGTCTTGCACTCCTTATCGAAGCGGTCGTTGATGTACGCAATGACCTCATCAGAAGTGTAAATATCCCTCACCTCCTCCGTCTTCGGCTGTTTAGGAGCGGCAGGAGTAGGAACGGAAACAGAGTTAGTTTCATTCTCACGTTCCGCTTTCTCGCCTGGGAACTCCTCCTGTTCGTGTTCTATAACCACCGTTTCCCCCTTAAAGAGCAAGCTATCCTCCAGTAGCTCCTGAAAATAGCGTCCTCTCAGCGTGAGAGTAGGGTATTTGTTGATATTTATATTACCGTCAGTGAAGTTAAAGCGTACCTCGTTACCCTGCTTTCCATACAGCAGATAGCTGACATTGTTACGATGAACCCTTGCTTTATATGTTTTAATCATATTCTTATACTTTCTTTTTAAATGGGCAGGACTGAAACATCCTGCCCGTTGATAGCTTATTTATGAAACGTCAGTTACGCAGCTGTATCCTGTCCGGTGTATACAGTCCAAGCGGTGCCAGTGTAGTAGTAGACAGAACCCTTCTCGTAAGTGGTCTCACCAACCTTATAGTCCTGTGTGAGAGCCACCTTCATGCCCTTAGACGGAGTGTCCGGCAGTTTTGGTGCAGAGATGATGGTGCCGAGTGATTCGGTAGCAATCTGTGCAATCTTAGAAGCCGGTCCGACGAGAATAGAGTTGTAGCCACGGAGAGCCACGGAGTCAGCCTCCTGATGGATCCAACGCTTAGCGTCACGCACTTCTCCACCACCCTTCGACATATCGTTGGTCTGTTCCTTCTTTCCAATCTTGACATAACGTCGGGAAGCCTTCGGGTCGAAGATGACCATGAAGTCCGACATACCCAAGAGGTCGAGCGTCTGTGCCCATACGAAATCGATGGAACCGAAAGTGTCCTTGAAACGCTTGAAGGTAAGGTCAAACTCATTATGGTTGATGAAGTCATTCTGATGGCTACCCTCAAGCTTGACGTTCTCAAGACGCTCGATAGCGTTCTTTCCGCAGAATGCGAAGCATCGGTCGTTTTCCGAGAATTCAGTAAACTGGAGCTTAGAGAGAGCGACAAAGTCTCCGAGCGTGTAGGTATCTCCGATAGCATACGTATTGGTGAGCTGATTGATGATACCCTCCGAAGTGTAGACATCCTCAATCTGTCCGTCGCCAGTTTCCGCCTTGAATCGAGACTTGCATCCCAAGAGGTAAGTACGTTCCGCACGAAGGTTGTACTTGATAATAGCGTCAGTTTTGAGGTCAGCCACCGTGATAGGCTGTTCCTTCTTCACCTTCTCGTAGTCGTCGGTAAACACGATGTTCAGAAGTTTCTTCTGTACATACACCTTTTTCTCTCTTGGCTGGAAGTTCTCAGGAGTGATAGTAAGCTGAGACTCCGAAGCCGCCGAAGCCGCCGCGAGCAGCGTAGTACCGACAGGGATAGCAGGACACGTCATGTTGTCAAGATTCTCCCTTGTGTCGCCTTCGTTCTTCGGCTGACCATTGACAGCCTGCATGACAGCCTTCTTGCCGTTAGCCTCGATGACGTAGAGCATAAGAGTACCCTCTTTCTTGGTTTTGGAGCCCTCCGCATAACCAGCAACACCCGAAGCAATAACCGTAGTACCCTTATAGAAGGGACGGATAGAGCCAGAGAAGTTGGTAGAGTTAATCTCCACAGTATCGCCTGTAGGAATCTCGGTAGTCACCTGTCCGTCGAGCGTCTCACCACCGACACGCTGATGCGAGACCTCCCAGTTCTTGATGTTCACCGTCTTCGCCATCTGACGGACGATAGAAAGGATAGGAGTCTTGAACGGATAGAACTTCACAATCTCGCTATCCCACTCCTTTTCGAGCAGTCCACCTTCACGAAGCTGAGTACTTGAAGCCTGCGAGCCAGTAAGGTCCTGACCATCCTTTCTACCACCAGGGCTAAGACGGTCGCTTGTGTTAGCATCAACAGGCTCCTTAGCGTCAACCGTCTCCTTGGAAGCCGGTTCGGGACCCTCGTCACCAATCTGTGGTTCGAAAGTATCAGCCACAGCCATAACACCGCCGCCAGTCACGACAGCGAGAAGCATCAGAATCATCTTGCAGACGAACTGAGCATAATGGGAAAAATTAATATTCTTCTTCATCTTGTTTTGTATATATATTAAAAAAAATTAGTTACTGCGAATGCCGTCAAAGAAGCTCTCCCTCTTGCGTTTCGGTGCAGCCGGAGCATTACCAGCACCACTCGTAGAAAGCGAAGGCGGAATACCCTCAGAGGCAGAAGAGCGGATGTTGTTCTGAATCTTCTCGTTGCGAGCCTTCATAGCCGCTTCCTCACGAGCCGAAGAGATATCAGAATCATAGTTGTAGGCGTTCATGAAAAGCTTCCAAGTGTCGGTGGAGATATTGCCATCCTCGGCATCGCCGATAACCCCCCACACCTTAGCGTAGAGATTGTCCGCCTCCTCGTCAGACAATCCGAGCTCGTCAAGAGCCTCACGGGACTTTAGCATATTTTCCGACAGTTCCTCGCTGTGTTTCTCCTGTTCCGCAACCTTCTTCTGATATGCGGTAATCTGTTCCGCCACCTTCTTGCCCAGCTCTTCATCTTCGAGAGCCGCCTTGATGTCGATGCCCTGCGAAGTCATCCATTCAAACGGGTGTATACCCTTACGTGTGCAGTCGAGTACCATAGCGGCGAGCCACTTGTTGCTGTCGAGCATCTTGCTGAGAGCCGCACCGCTCTCCTCGTATTTGTCAAGAGCGTCAGCATCATCATTCATAGCGGCATAGCGAGCCTCCTTATCCTCGAAGTCAACATCAGAATGACGCTTAGCGAACCGCTTGGAAAAAGCCGTCCTGTTAGGTCGTTCATCAATGGTTTCGGCAGGAGCCGCCTGCTGTACGGGCGCTTCATTATCCATTTGCTTTAAATCTGTTTTTGCCATATTCAAATGCGTTAAAACTTTTCGGCAAAGATGCAAATAACCAAAAGGCGAATTGCCGTATTCCAATCACGAACAAAGCGGCGGTTGGAATACGACAAAGAAGGGTTTGTTTCTCCCTATTTTTGCGCATATAATATAACAATGTGTAAGGAAAAATATGGTAAAGTCGAGATTACTGACACTAAGTCGTGTGATGCCCCGTCATAACAGCTACGACTCCGTGAAAGCCCGCAAGAGCCGTCAGGAGCACGGCAGAGACTGGGAGCTACGTTGCCGTTGCTATAACGCATGGAGCAATCTCAGCGGAGTGCGAGAGACGAGGGCGAGGACGATGCGCTACTGCACAGGCGACCAATGGAGCGATACGGTGAGAGTGTACCGCCACGGCTATTGGCAAGAGATGAGCGAACGGGAGTATATGGAGAAGCGGAACCAGACCCCGATGAGCAACAACATAATGGTAAGCATCTTGGAAAGCATAACAGGACTATATGCCAAGCAAGGCACCGAACCAGTATGTTTTGCGAGAGACAACGACTCCCGGCAGCTCAGCGACATGATGAGTGCGACGATGCAATGCAACTGGCAGACCACCGAGATGCAAGACATGCTGAACCATGCGATAAAAGACTATCTGCAAGGAGGGCAGATGTTCGTAAGAGAAAGTTGGGAAGACAAAGAGTTAGAGATGCCCGATTCGTGGACCGAGCTGATGGAACCCGACCACATGTTCTTCGAGTGTGGCAGCGACCCACGACACAACGATATAAGTCTGATAGGCGTTCTGCATGACGTAAGCCGGGAAGACCTATACAAGAAATTCGCAAGAGCAGAATACAATCTGACGATAGCCGACCTTGACAGCATCTTCGACATAAACCAGACAGACGACAGCAGCGAAGGTTACGAGTTCAACGAAGAGAAGCGACTTGAAAACCTCAGCTTCGACTACTCCAACAAAGGCAGACACTATGCGAGAGTAATCGAAGTGTGGACCACTGAGACCAAGGCAAGGCTACAATGTTTCGACCCGATAGCGACGAGCGGCACGAAAGCCTACTTCCGCATAGACATGGACGATACGGCGATGATAGCCAAGCTCCGTAGCGACAACGAGAAGCGCAAGCAGCAGTATGACGAGGCAGGAGTGCCCGAAGACGAGCGAGCATACATCAAGAGTTGGGAGATAGCCGACAAATACTGGTATTACACCTATATGGCACCCGACGGCACGGTGCTATGCCAAGGTGAGACCCCCTATGACTACAAGAGCCATCCGTTTACGATGAAGCTGTACCCATATATCAACGGCGAGATACACCCGTTTATGGCGAACGTGATAGACCAGCAGCGGTATATCAACAGACTGATAGTAATGAACGATATGGCGATAAGAAGCAGCTTCAAGGGTTTCAAGATGATACCGACCACCGTGTTAGGCAACATGACCCCGGAGCAGTTTATGGAAAATGCCATAGAATACGACGGATGGATATTCTATACGCCGAAGAAGACCATGCCGAACGTAAGACCAGAGATAATAACCTCGAATGCGGTGAATATCGGCACCAACGAACTACTGCAGATAGAGCTGAATCTGATAAGAGAAGTGAGCAATGTGAGCGGAGCCCTTCAAGGCAAGACCCCTTCGGCAGGAACGTCAGCCGCGCGTTATGCGCAGGAAAGCCAGAACGCCACCACTTCGCTCTACACCATCCTTTCAGACATGGACGTGTTCACCGAGAAGCTTGCCACCAAGAAGTGCATGACGATCCAGCAGTTCTATGAAGACGGCAGGAAGGTATACGACAGAAACTTCAACAAGGTATACAAATACGACAGGTTGTCGGCAAGAGACATACACTTCAAGATAAGCATCAAGAACGCCGCTGCCACTGCCACCTACAACACCATGCAGAACGATACCCTTGACAAGTTGTTGGAGATGGGCGGCATAAACATCGTGCAGTATCTGCAGAACCTCAATGCCCCATTTGCCGACAAGCTGTTGGCAAGCGTACAGGAGCAGCAGGCGCAGCTCGAACAGATGTATGCACAGCAGCAGCAGATGGCGCAGCAGCAAGGCGGAGGACAGGTAGACGAGAATGGCATTGTGCAGGGAGCCGACCAAGGAGCCGTGCAGCAGTTCTTCAATAACAATCAAGCAGCATAAGGTATGGCAGAGACAAGACAGATAACCGTCAAGTATGACGACATAAAGAAGAGGGTGAAGACGCAGATGTCCATAATCGGCAAGAGGCTCACCGACACCCAAGGACACATACTATTTACAGGAGTGACCCTATCCTCAGCCGAAGAAAGCGTATTGAAGCAATACACGAAAGATGCCGTATACGTATTTTCTGGACAGTTATCCCCCCATGTGGATGCCGTGACAGACACCGAAATCAATGTAGCCTTCCTAATCAATGACACAAGAATCAACGACTTCAAGGCACAGCTGTTTGAAGAGAATTTCAGAAGCTACGTGGCGGCATACGTGGCATACGACATACTGACCATCAACCGGCTCGACATAGCCAAGAAATATGCCGAGGACATGGCGAACCACGTAAATGCAGCCCTACAACTACTATGTACGGCAGATGCGCCAGAAGCGAGCGGCAAGACGCTATTGGACATGAAGGGCGAAGTGACATTAGAAGAGTGAAACGAAAAAGAGAGGAGAAGAAGATATGATAATAAGATTCCAGATAGTGAAGTCGGCAGTGATAGAAGCCGTGAAGAACGCCACCTATATGAAGGCGAGAATAGACAGCGCAGCCGACGAGAAAGCGACAAAGATGAGTCTGCAAGAAACGGCAGGTACCGAAGACGTACACGACAGGACGCTGACCCATGACTTCAGGACAGCCCTTGAAGTGGTGAAAACCATCCTTGTAGACTACATAGTGCCAACGGCGCAGACGATAGGCGACAACGTAATCTTCTACAACGAGAAAGACGACGATGTGGTAGACTTCACGCTTGACGTGTCGAGACGTTACAACGGAACGCTCACCGATACCTTGGCAAGGATGGTAGCCAAATACGTAGAAGACTACATGATGTACCAGTGGTGGTTGAAGACCAGCAACCAGAAGCAAGCCGAGCCATACCAAGCCTTCCTTGTGTTTGACGAGCAGAACATAAGACGCTGCTTTGTGCTGAGTGGTCCGAGAGTGCCCACCGTGCCCTACACGCAGAGCTTGACAGCCAAAGTAGACGGCAGCGGCAGCGATGGCGGTGTGACGATAGCCTTAGACGAAGAAGACGTGACCCTATCATACAGCATAGATGCCGGAGCTATAGACGATATAGAAGCAAGAAGCAGTGACCCGGAGATAATGGAAGTACACCGAGACCGGGATCCCCACTGTTTCCGCCTGAAAGCGAAGAACACGGGAGTAGTGACCATAACGCTGTTCTCACGGCATAGCGACAAGATAGAAACAGAAGTAGAGATAACGATAGCAAAGGAGGTGTGACATGGAATTCAACGCATTACATCCCGAACACTACGACAGAGAACGAGGGTGGGAAGACAGCCCCAATCCGTTTGGCGTGCGCAAGAAAGTGGCAGGACATACATATAGCGACAAGAGGATTTTCATCTACGCCACACAGTTGTGGTATGACATAGACGGAACGACCATGATGGTGGGCAGGGCGAGACGAGGCAACCAGACCAATCAGGAAGAAGAGATACCGACGAGCGAGAACGACAGCGAGCGTCCAATCTTCTACCGGTGGTTTGACAAATATATATCAAAGGCAGAAGGCATACTGTCATCATACGTGATGAAGCCCGAAGGCAAGGTAAGAGACAACGCCTTGAAAGAGTGGGACGAGAAAGAGATATGGCTAAGGATGCCCGACTGTTGGGATGATACCCGTTATGACGCATTGGTGCAGGCGATACACGATTACATATCTACAGGAGCATTGTATGAATACTTCCTGCTGAAGCTGACAAGCCGAGACCCATTGACGGTAGACAAGTACAGTCAGCTTGAAGATGCCGAATTAGAGATAACCGACAATGCCAACGCCATGAAGCCCGGTGGCATGATACACACACTAAAGCCATTCGGATAAGCCATGGGAGATTTCGACGATGTGAAGAGCGTGAGGGAGATAATGCAGGAGAAGAGGGCTAAAGCCAAGACCATACTCCCGGTGAAGAAAAGCGCACAGAAAGAGTTTCTGCGAGACTTCTTGGCAAGAAACCAAGAGAAGTTTGAGAGTTGCATGAACGAGCTTGCGGAATACGACCCGAAGACCTACGTGACGGTATACAAAGACCTCATGAAGCACATGATACCAAAGCAGAGCGAGGTGAGCGTGACGCACGGACTGGATGAAGACTTCAAGCAACTTGCGGCATTGAGCGTGACAAAGGTAAAAGAAGGCAACGAGCTTGACGTGTCAAGAGTGGAGCAGATACAGGATGCTGATTACGAAGAACTAAACGATTTGGCAAATGGCACACGTGACTGAAAGAGAGATAGAAGATCTCGTGGTAGAGAACAGACGAAGGTACGACGAGATATACGGAACGTATGACCCTTGGACCGGAGAGAACTGCTACGACTTCGAGAACAGGGAGCTGTTGGAGCTTCCCGACTTTCTTATAAAGAAGATGTGGGTGCCGAAAGAATGTATGCGCACCCTGCTGTACCGCCAGTTGAAACTCGTAGGCAGTCTGCAGGAGTTTATTATACGAGTATGGAAGAAGCCATACGAAGAAGGTGAGTACTACACACAACGGTATGTAGCCCTGCTGACCTTCGAGATAATGAAGGTGAGGTTTCGTGAAGACCCCGAATTTGCCCTGTATGCCACCGACAAGATAGAAGACAAGGTGTCGGGAGACATGATACCCTTCAAGCTGAACTATCCCCAGAGGAAGCTGCTGAAAATCTTTGAAGACCTGCGCACAAGCGGAGCTGCGATACGAGTGGTGATATTGAAAGCAAGGCAGTGGGGCGGTTCGACACTGACCCAGCTATACATAAAATGGATACAAGACTTCCGAAGAGACGGATGGAACGCCATAGTGCTTGCGCAGCAGAAGAACACGGCGAAGAAAATCAAAGCCATGTACAGGAAAGCCTTGGAGTATCAGCCCGGCTGGACAGTAGGATGCAGCGGAGCCAAACTGCAGTTCTCGCCATACGAAAACTCCCCCGACGACTTCCAAGTGACAGACGGAATAAGAGCCATAAGGCGCAGTACGCTGACCGTGGCATCGTTCGAGAACTTCGATTCTGTCCGAGGCAGCAACTTCCATTGCGCACATTACTCCGAGGTGGCATACTGGAAGAAGACCCCCGAACACGACCCGGAAGGTGTGATTTCGTCCATATCGGGAGGTATAAGAAACCAAGAAGACAACTTGGAGGTGTTTGAGAGCACCGGTAAGGGTAATTCGGGATTCTTCTATGACAAGTGCCAGCTGGCGATGGACGAGAAGAACAACGACGCATACAAGTTCCTCTTCATACCGTGCTTCTTCATAGAGCACGACATGGAAGAAGTGAAGAACGAGAAAGCCTTTGCCCGATGGCTGCTGCAGAACAGAGACAGGACGACCTGCCCGAAAGGCTACCGAGAGACAGGAAAGTTCTTCTGGAAGATGTGGGAAAAGGGAGCGTGCTTCCAGGCAATAGAATGGTACAGAAACTTCCGCAACAAGTTCACGACCCATGCCTTCTGCGCAACCGAGGCACCGGTGGACGAAGAAGACGCTTTCAGAAACTCCGGCAACCTTGTGTTTAACCCATACAGCATAGACGATCTGCAGAAGAAATACAAGAAAGCCCCGATGTATACGGCAGACATAGTGGTGAACACAAGCCACAAGAACGAGGAGACGATAAAGAAATCAAAGATAGAGATCAGGACCGACGGCGAGGGCGACTTGAAGATATGGGCAGTGCCGAACTGCCTGAAGATAGAGAACAGGTATATCGTAAGCGTGGATATAGGCGGCAAGAGTACAACGTCCGACTACACGGTAATGACCGTTATAGACCGCTTCGGTCTGATACCAACGATAAAAGGCAAGCCGAGAGTGGTGGCGAGATACCGGGGGCATGTGCGCCACGACAAGTTAGCATGGATGGCGGCAGCCTTGGCGCACTACTATGACGATGCGCTGTTAGTGATAGAGAGCAACACGGCAGACCGAGAGAAGAACAACAACACCGAGGGCGACCACTTTCTGACCATTCTGGAAGAGATAGCGGACTACTACGACAATCTGTATCAGAGGACGAGCAGTTCGGAAGACGTGGGCGAGAACGTGCTGATGAAATACGGTTTCCAGACCAACAAGCTGACGAAGCAGCAGATAATAGACAACTTGGAAGAGTTTGTGGACGATATGCTGTGGGACGAGCCCGACAAGGAGATGTATCACGAGCTGAGGATATACGAGCGCAGGGAAGACGGCAGTCTTGGTAATATCGTGGGCAGCGGCAACCATGACGACGTTCTGATGAGTACCGCGATAGGTCTGTGGGTAAGTCTTTGCGACATGGAGAAGCCGTATTGGAAGAAGAAAGAGAAGCCGAGCGGCGGAGGAGACGGTGTACATACCGTTGCTAAGATATAGACGAGTTGACGAGTTGACGAGTTGACAAGTAGACGAGTAGACAAGGGGAATTTAAAACAAAAAAGATATGGAGAGAAATAGTGAGACGCAGACACTGAGTTACAGCAAAGGCATGACGAATGTGCCAAGCGACATGCTGTCGAGCGACAGTGAGCTGCAAGAGTCGATAGGTTTCATCCACAAGGACGGAGAGATGAAGCCAGTGCAGGACGTTGTACAGATAGGCAATGTGCCATATAAGATAATGTACGTGCATAAGATGCCGGACTACGAGATGCTGATAGCCTATGACGGTACAGACAAGATACACTGCTATAGCATACAAGGCGTGGAGAACATAACAAGCGAGCAAGAGACAGGCAGCTACAGTCTTGGCGAGACGTACAGCATAAGCAGTGTGGGCAATACCCTTGTGGCTGCTACAAGCAAAGGACTACACTACCTGCTGTTCAAGGGCGGTACATACAAAGACTTAGGTACAGAACTGCCCATACCGACCATGAAGTTCAAGACCTTGGCGACAGAGCTGATAAGCAAGAAGAGGACCGTGTGCGCCTTGAACGAGATAATAGACTACACGAGGATGTGGGCGAAGTATGATGACAACGGAGATCTGACAGAGATTACAGGATACAACACACCATCAACGCCAGACGCAGAGATATACTACGAATATCACGTGAAGAAGAACAATGCCGATGCGGAGAGCAGCTTCCAAGATGCCGTGAGAGGCAATGTGGCAGAAGGCATAAAGAAGATAAAAGAAGAGAACCACTTCGCCTTTCCTTTCTTCGTGCGTTACGCCCTGCGTCTGTATGACGGCAGCTATGTGAGGATAAGCAATCCGATACTAATCTGTCCTACGATAAACAGGAACTTCCATTTCACGCCAGTCCGATACAATTCAGAGACGAACACCTACGAAGACTGTCCTTACGACGGAACGAACTTCGTGACCAAATTCATGTGGTTTCCGTGGTATTCCGCATTATCCTACTACGTTAGAGTGAGCAATGCAGAAGAGTGGAAAGACATAGTAAAAGACGTGGTGGTGTTCGCGACAGACGAAGTGGAGCCGTTTGACCTGACTGGAGAATACGAGTTCAGAAGCGCATTGGAAGTAGACGGCAGTTGCTACGTGAACCAAGTGTCGAGAAAAGAAGTGCAGCCGAGCTTGACGGGAGAAGACAAGGAAATAGAATTCAATCACTACTATGATTTCAACATCAATACATACAAGGCAAGACACGTGATAATGCCTGTGAAATACAAGTCGGATGATGAGATAATAGACGATTTGCTGAAAAAGACACAATTCTATAAGCTGTTCAGCTTGAGCATAGAAAAAGGCGAGGCAAGCGACGTGACCTACAAGGAAGCCCCGATAAAGCAACACGTGGTAGAGAATCTGACAGAGCAGGAGCAGTTGGAGACAGACGACTACTACGGCTGGACAAAGACCTTTGCGAAAAAGATATTCCCCTACAACAAGAGGATAAACCTGATAGGCATAGAAAGGAAGCCATTCGGCGGTTTCGGTTATTTCATGCCTATAACGTCGGCACTGTCGAGTCCGGAAGTGGAATCCTCCTCGGCAGATGCGGCAGAATACGAGGTGTATACCCATATAGTATCAGAGAGCATGGATGCGTGGGTGAAGTCAGAACGCACCTATACGGCACTGCCGGAGATGCTGAACGGCTGGATGTACTATCCCGATCCGCATGCCACGGAGATGAGAGTGGTGAAGAAAGGAACGTCGATGGGCGTATCGCTGAAGCTGAGGACCCACCCGATGCTGAACGGAGCATACAGCTTCGGCGGTCTGCCGTTTCCGAGAGTGAGCCAAGCCGAATACACATGGCAGATGCTCATACTGCCGAGATTAGACGAAACGGCAAGAGACGTGTTTGATTCCAACGTGTACACCTCAGAAGTGAACAATCCGTTCGTCTTTGCAGCATCGGGCGACAACCAAGTAGGAACGGGAAAAGTGTTAGGGATAATAGCCAATACAGAAGCCGTGAGCCAAGGACAATTTGGACAATATCCGCTGATAGTGTTCACGAATGAGGGTATCTACGGATTGTCGGTAAGTACAGGCGGACTATACAAGAGTTCATACCCGGTATCGAGAGAGGCATGCGATGAGGATTCTCCTTTGGTTCCGACAGACAACATGGTAGTCTTTGTGTCGAAGAAAGGACTGATGGCAACGACAGGCGGACAGGTGGCATGTCTGAGCGGACTGCTGAGCGGACGTGCTGCAGAGAACTTCGTGACGTTAGGAGACGGGAGGTTTAGGGACTTCGTGAAAGGCAGTCTGATAGCCTATGACTTCAGAGATTCGCTGTTGAGGATATACGGCAAGGGCAAGACCTACCAATACATATATAATATTGGAGACAAGACCTTTGCAATGACGGACAGCGGCATGGAGGCTCAGGCGGTGGTGAACAACTACCCAGACAACCTTATACAGGACACCAAGGGCAACATATATTCGTTGACGAGGAAGCCCGACATCAATGACGACGAGAGGGAGTATGAGGGAAAGATAGTGACAAGACCGCTGAAACTTGGCGGTTCGCTGACGCTGAAAAGTCTGCGGAAGATAAAGCACCTTATGGACACCCGGCAGGGAACGGTAGGGCTGGAGATATGGGCGAGCAACAACGCAAGAGAGTGGTGCCAGCTGCATAGTCTGAAAGGCAAGCCTTGGAGCTACTTTGTGTTTAAATACACGTTGAGAGGCTTCAAGGCGAACGATTCTTTTTCGGGAACAGTGGTGAGAGTGCAGAAAAGGCGGGAGGCTTTTCTGTGAGTTGACGAGTAGACGAGTTAACGAGTAGACAAGGATATTAGTCTATCTTATTCGTTTGCTTGTTAGTCCGTAGATATATCCGAGCCAAAAGCAGTAGAGATGAAGAAGGGCATTGATGTTGTGGAAGAACATGGTGAGGAGGATGAAGGGCATGACCGTTTTTGCGGCATCCTTCAACCTGCCGACCCTTCCCCACATGATGCCGAAAGCGGCGAAGAGGAATCCTGACAGTCCCATGGTGGGTTCATTGACCCATGTAGGGAGGAAACTGGCGAGGATGGCAATAACGAAAGCAGGCAGGACGGCAATCCTGTTTTTGATGTTCCACAACATCATTAGGTTGATGGCGAGGTGGAAGATGTTGGCATGAAAGAAGCTGTATACAAAATGGTTGACGAGAGGACCGCCGTGACAGAAGCCTATGTGCCAGAAAGCACAAAGGAGACAGACGACGCTAAGCGTTATCTTTAGCGGCAAGTTTCTTTCTCCGTATATCCATTTCACGGTAGTCTTTACCATATTTCTTATAGTAACAGAAGATAAACTTAAGATTCTTGGGCTGCATGAAGAACTCGGGAGCCGGTTCACAGACAAGGAACTGCGTGACGAAACGCAAGGACTTACCGATAAACTGCTTACGCTGCGAGAACTCAATGTATTTCTTGTAGAGAGAATAATAAAGCCTTCGTTTTGGCGGTTTCATACGGTCAACGACAGAGAAGTCTCCTACGATCATGTGTCGCAGTTTCTCCCACGCCTGTTGTGCTGAGATATAATAACGAGGAGCTGGAGAAGATACGACCTTCTCCCATGCTTCCTTTTGTGAGTGGCAATGAGGAGCCACCATCCTGTAGACTTTCAAGAGGTCTTCCCTTTGTCTGACAATCAATTCATAGTTCGCTTTGGTCATTCAGTGTGGTATAATTAAGATGCGACAAATATACGAAATAAATTGAATATGAGCAAGATAGGAGACGTATAAGTTTAAAAAAATAAAATAAAACAGCCTACGAATAACAACGTGGCAGAAAAAACGCTATATTTGTGGCTAATTATAACAACGCAAAAAGGAATCGACTAAAATATAATATATACGCTTATGGAAAAAATGGAAGAAAATCCGCTGTCAGAAGAAGACCGACAACGGATAATAGACGGTTTGATGAACAGAAAGATATGGCGGTACTACAAGATGCTTTCGAAATGGGCACCCATGCTGATGATGCTCGGTCACTGGTATGGCGTGTGGGACTACGGACGCCATCCGAGGGCTATGATATTGGACACGGAGGTGAACGGCAACTGCATCATCTGGATATACGTGTTGGCATATGTGTACATGCCGTTGGCTATGATACCCGTGAGTTACTTTTTCCGTTACTGCTGGATATACAGGATACCATTTTTCTACTTCTTCGGCATCAATGCGATACGGCTTTATTACCGACACTGGCTGATAACTCCTGAACAGTTGGAGATGCACCATGTGTTTATTATATTCACTTTAATACTATACAATTATGGAATTATCAAAATCGCTCTTACACGTGGCTGGTTCAGCCTACAGAATGTTGCAAGATGGAGAATGTGGCTTTACAGAAGAGGAAGAAGAAATCGTGAGAAGAAACCTACTGAACTGGATGGAGGACAGACACCACTATGACGAGAAGACCGGCAGAGCCTGTATAGCCAACATCTACTACTTCAAGGACGATACGCACAAGGAGTATGCACCATATTTCGACCATGAGGAGATGATGGAAGAATACAGGAGGCTGCGAGACGAGTTGTTCGGATATACGTACTGGGACTTCGCCGTGACGATGAACGTGATGTTCAGCAATCATCATGAGACGCTGAAAAAGGTGTCGAAGAGGGGAGAAGAACTGCTGAGGACGACAGGCAGGATGGCGGTGAACTTTCTCAATGACGAGGACACGGGGCACCCTTCGGACAAAATATGGTGGTACATGAATAGCTAAATTGGAACACTGCAAAAGGGACGTATGAAGAGATATATCTTTGTCACAGAAATAAAAAAATTTTTGACATAAAAAAATAATGACAGAGATAGTACATACACTACTGGAAGAGCACCTATACAGGGCGGCATTGATAATAGCCATCTGTATGGGTTCTATTATTATAGCCATGTTTGCCGATCTTGTGTCGGGTGTGAAGAAAGCTATAGAGAACGGCGAGGCAACGACATCGACCGGGTTCAAGAAGACGTGTGACAAGGCGAGGAAGTATTTTACGCCGTTCTTGGCTGTGATGTGTGTAGACATTATAGCGTGTATCATCATCCCATTGCCAATCTTCAGCATGATATGGGCAGGTTATGTGTGCTTCTGCGAGTTCAAGAGTGTGAGAGAGAAGTCGTGGGAGAAGGCAGAGATAAGGAAACAGGAACGGACGCTGAGCATACTGCTTGAGAATAAAGAAGATATAGCGAAGACGATAGCGGACCTTATAAAGGAGAATCAAAAGGAGGAGAAATGATGAGAAAGATTGAAAGGATATTCGTGCATTGCACGGCAAGCCCCCAGTCGTGGGGAGTGAAAGAACTGTGGGCAGAGTTCAGGCAGAAGGGCTGGAAGAGTCCAGGTTATCACTATGTGGTGACGAAGGATGGAGCAGTGCATCAGATGCTTGCCATAGAGGAGGTGAGCAATGGAGTGAAGGGCTACAACAGTACGGCGATAAACGTGGCGTATGTGGGCGGCATATACAAGGCGAACAATACGTTCGGCAGGGTGGTATGGAAGCCTACGGACAACAGGACTGCAGAGCAGAGAATGTCGCTGCGGAAGCTGCTTGCGGTGCTGAGGAAGAAATACCCGGATGCCAGGATAATGGGGCACCGCAGTATATGGGGAGAGGACACGCCCGACAGGTGGAAGAAGAGCTGTCCCTGCTTCAATGCGGTAGAGGAATACAATAATATAAAGGCGTAGGCTATGGAAGATTTCGATATGGACGATATGCTGCGGAAGCTGTTGACTGCATTCTTGGCATTTATCATGGCGGTGGCGATATGTGGCATTATCGGTGCGCTGGCAAGCTGCAAGAGTGTGGAGTATGTGAAGGTGCCGGAATATCATACGGAGTATAAGACTAAGACTGACTCTTTCGTGAAGAGGGACAGCGTGTACTTCAAAGATTCGGTATATGTGGTGCAGCGAGGCGACACCTTATATTATAATAAGGTGGTGTATAGAGACAGGTACCGCAACGTGTATAAGACAAGGACGGACACGGTGGTACGGCAGGATTCGATAAGAGTGCCATATCCGGTGGAGCGAACTTTGACGAAGGCAGAGCGATGGTTTATAGGACTTGGCAAATGGGCTATGGCGTTGCTGTGTGCGGTGGTAGTTGTTGCGGTGGTCCGTGTGATATGGTGGTATAGGAACAAAAGATGTTGAGGCTATGGGTGTCGTGTCGGATGAATTGAAGATGATAGATGCTCTGCTGGTGGAGTTTCATGAGCGGATACAGAGTGGCAGGTGCTTGACGAACAGGGAGCAGAACAGGATGATGTTGAGTTTTCTGCACCAGATAGCCAACAAGGACGAGCCGAAGAGCAAGACGCAGGCTTGCGAGTACGTGAGGGTGTCGAGAGCTACGTTTGATAGGCTTGTGGCATGCGGCAAGATGCCGAAAGGGAAGAAGATAAAGGGTTTTACGGAATTGGTTTGGTATGAAAAGGATTTGGATAGATATATAGATAGGTTAGTGTTGTGATTTGCTCAAAAAAAATTGTAAATTTGCGTTTTTCATTGTTATTTGGTTTTAAAGTGGAAATCCCCACTCGGCGAGGTGTCGGGTGGGGATGGTTTGTTCCTGATAAGGACAGTATTCCACAACTCTTGTTTTAACCAAGAATGTCGTTGATTTTCTTTTCAACGAATTTGTCAGTAGTAATATCCTTTATAAACCCGTCAATATCCGGCGACTCTGCATCAATATTGTCTTCTTGCATTTTTGATGTAAGCATACCAATTACTAATTTCGCCCAAGGACTATTAGCCATGTCCGTCAATGAATTCTTTTGAAGCTCATAAGCTTTCTTTAACTCTCCGTTATCACGGAAAAACCTAAGGACTTCCGTTA
>ERZ1034980.735-NODE-735-length-21720-cov-5.305470_pt1 | contig 21720 bp, 19 predicted proteins | sample MGYA00520622_ERZ1034980 | MGnify/ENA primary metagenome ERZ1034980 (study PRJEB33766, sample SAMN09781791) | gut metagenome | biome: gut microbiome | host: Homo sapiens | place: Madagascar | study: EMG produced TPA metagenomics assembly of the PRJNA485056 data set...
CCGCCGCCGCGGCGCGCATCCGCTCCGTGCTCGAAACATACTTGTCATGCGACGCTCCGCAGCGTAATACGCTGCTCCGCTCCATCGTAGAAAACATTACCTATTTCAGCACCCCCGCCCCCACCTTTTCTGTATCCCTCAAATACTTCCCCACTGTTTCCATATGATTCAACAGTGCATATTGTATTGAATTACATAATGCACTCTTATACCAAAAGCCCCTTTCGTTTCCGAAAGGGGCTTTCTTATGTCATCTTATCACTCTTTTTGCGGCTTGTCAATCACTTCACCGTAATATGTATAACTCCGTCGGTGATTTCCTCGTCCTGCTTGAGCTTTTGCGGCGCAGGCTTTGCCTCGATTGCCTTAAACTCGAAATAGTTGTACCACTCGCTCTGCGTGTAGTTAAGGCTCTGCCCCTCGCCGATATTGAGCAGCTCCACCGGGTTTACCGTGGTATCATATTGCCACGGCTTAAACATCGCGTGCCCCTTTTTCGAGAGCCCCACGCAGTAAAGCGGATATTTAACATCCGTGTCGAACTGGATGTGTAAATGCGGTCCGCTCGTCTTGGCTCCGGTGTTGCCGTAATATCCAAGCAGCGTTTTAGTGGTAACTTTGTCCCCGGCTTTTACCTTTGGCATTTCAGCCATGTGCATATATGTGCACGCCACATCCATTGTGGTTTGGGTCTTGCGATTATAGCAGTCCTTGTAAATGATTATAAGACAATAGCCGCAGCCGCTGCCTGCCCCGGTGGCTTTTCCTCTCATGCCGTCAAGCCCGGCGGCATATACAATGCCGTCGCCCAAACCGTAAAGCGCGCGGTTCTTGGAATGGCTTGCACAGTCAATTCCATAGTGGCCAAAGCCCCAATACTTGCGGTATTTGTAATTCTTATAGCCCGCCGTAGGCTTAAAATCTTTAATCGGCAATATAAGCTTCTGCATAGGTCAGGCCTCCGCGTCCGGGTATTCCTCGTGGTCGTTTACCGGAATTTCATAGCGCAGTGCTCTTTCACTGTCGCCAAGGCCGTCAGTAGTGGGGTCTACAAGCACGCCGAGAGCCGCAAGCGCAGTTACAATGGCAACGCCCGTATTGATTGCCGTGGACTGGCTCAAGCCCGGAGTGATACCGAATGCGGCAAGCACCGCATAAATAAAGGTGATTGTTGCCGGAACCATGGTCATCCAAAAGGTCACGTTTTTAAGTCTTACTTTCCAGTTGATTTTCATTTTTCTTTCCTCCGTTTATTTAATGATAAATGCCAAAACAGCGCTGATTATTGCGCTGATTGTGCCTGTGATAATGCAGCCGACGGTCACGCGCTTAAAATATGCCGCCTCGTCTACCGGAGCCTTCTCGAGATTCTCAAGCCGCGCTCCCTGCTTCTTCTGCTCCTCGAGCATGTACTTCATGTTCGTCGCCAGCTCCCGCACCGCAAGCGCTATCTCCTGCTGCTCCTCCAAAAGCCTGTCCAGCCTGTCGAGCCGCTTTGTGTTGCTGCGGCTCCGCGAATCCACCTCGGCAAGCTCTTTTATAACTTCGTTACTGTCCATCTTCTTTCCCTTTCCGCTTCTTTTTCTTTTCTGCGACGATTATACGGCCGTTTTCGTCCACATCCTCGCCCACTTCGATTATGTCGCCGTCCAGCACAAGGTAACCGCCCCCTTTCACAAAATAGATCTCCTTCGTGCTCACCCTGCCTATGTGGTAGCACGGCAGCACCTCGCCGCCGTGCTCAAATCTCATAGGCTCGCTTTCAAAATTCGGCTTTCCGAACTTCTCCGTGCTCAAATTCGTGCTCATTGCTCAAAATCACTCTCCGTTCTTATATGCTTTGTAGCCGCTGTCGCGTCCCTGCCGTAGCTTATAGAACTCGTTTGCTTCGCTGCTGCTCATTCCCGCGGCTTCCAGTGCCGCTATAATATCGACTTTCTTTGTAAGCCCTTTTATAGCCTTAAAATATCCGGCAACCTCTTTCTCGCTCTTACCGCTCTTTTCGCTCCAGTACTTTGTTTTGTCGTACTGCGCCGCGTTCAGGCCATAAGGCGTACTGCTGCCGCTGCTCTTGTAATAGTCGTTCCCGGCGTTAAGGTTATAGTAACCGGCAGCTTCCGAAGCGGAAAATCCTGCATCACGCAGCACCTTGATTTTTTCCTCTTTCTTCGTAACGCCGGAAAGCTCAATCGCATTAGCCGCTTTAAGCCACTTTTCGTCCGTCCAGCCGTACTTTCTGCCCGTTTCGAGCTTGTCCCTTGCGGAGGAGGAAAGCTCCTCCACGGAATAAGCGCATCCGGTAGCAATGGTGAGTCTTCTTCCCGCCTCCTCCTCGCTGCAATGCAGCAGCTTTGCAAGGTTCTTGATGTTGTCCTCCCTGTTGCTGCCGGAAACGGTGTTTCCGTACTTGTCTTTTTCTCCCTGGGCAAGCCCGGAGTAATTCTTGATGATAACGTAATCGCTTTCCGAAAGTCCGTACTGCTTTTTCGCGGCTCCCGCCCGCTTTTTCTCCTCGTCGGAAAGGTCTGTGATGCTGTTCGTCCATTTGCCGTCCTGTATTTTATAGAGCCGGTACGCCTCGTATTTGCTCTTGCCCTCCGCCATCAGCTTATCCATGATAAAGGTCTTTTTAACAAGCTCGTCCGCCTCTTCGCCCCCGGTCTGCTTCTTCTGGGCGGAATAGTCGGAAAGAATTCCTTCCATAAGCACCCTGTCGCTGATAGATACATTCGCCGCGGCATAGCTTTCGCGCCGTCCCTTGCCGTCGTCGCCCAGGACTATATCGCCCAGCTTGTCCTGCTGCTCCGGAGTAAGTCCCTCGGTAAAATATACCTCGGCCATCTTATCCGGGAGCTTTTTGTTTTTCGTTCCGGCAAGCACAGAGAACAGCTGCTCTCTCGTAATCTCTGCGCCCTTTGCCGCTCTGATTTGCCCCTGAATCTTGCCGGTGTACCCGCTGTTTTCAAACTCATACTCACCGCCGTAATCTCTCTTTGCAGAAATCCGCCCGGAAAGAATATCGTAAAAGTCGTTTTTGTTTGTGCCCGCTCCCGCAAGATCGGCTTCCTTTCTCGCGGCCGCAGCGGCTTCCTCTATGTTTCCAAAATAGAGCGCGTCAAAGATTTTCTTCTGCTCCGGCGTAAGCTTGTCGTTTGCGAACAGCCACTCCTGCTTCTTCTTGTCGGTTTCCTTCTTCTTCATTCCGAGCACCGTGTCATAAAACACATTCTTCGGAATTCCGAGCCCCTCGGCGATATTCATAAGAGCCGTATCCTTTGCCGAAAGGCTCTTGAAGCCGCCCTCAACATATTCGCGCCCTGCATTTGTGGCATACTGCCCCATCATAAGAGCCTTTACCCAGTCGGAAGCGCCGTTTCCCTGCGCATATTTAAGGTAGCGCTTTCCCTCGGAATCATATCCGTAAACGCCGCCCTCGATCATCGAACGCAAGCCTTTGGCGGTTCTGCCCCACTGCCGCCGCCCTATAAGGGGCGAGGCCGCGTCGAACACATCCACAAGATCCGCCTTTCCCTTTCGGGCTTTCTCAATCGTCGTATATGTTTTCACCCCGGAGGAAACAAGCGCTATTCCGTTTCCGAACTTTGCCGGGTTATTCTCGCCGAAAAAGTCGTCTGCGAACTGCTGGTCTCCCGCCGTTAAAAGCTCCGCTATCTGCGAGCCGAACGGCATTCCGGAAAGCAGCTCTCCGCTGTATCTTCCGGCGGCATACTTTGCTATGTCAAGGAAATCGTCTTTCTTTTTATTCTTCTTTTCGTCCTCCTCGTCCCTGTCAAGCCCGAACGCCCGCTTTATAACGTCAATGGTGGCGGCGATGAAGTCGAAGCCGAGAATGGTATCTCCGAGCACCGCTCCGGCGACGGCGTTGAGCAGGAAGCTGTTCACCTGAAGAGCAATTACGCCCGCGGCGTTTCTCTTTCCTATCTGCTCCTTCAAAAGCTGGTAGCTGTTGTTCGTTTCCACCTGGAACGGTGCAAAAAGCCCGGTGATTTTCGAAGTCTCTATCAGAGCGGTTTCGCCCCTGCCTCGTCCGGCAACGCTTCTGCGGGTGATGTCGTCGGCGTAATCTATGGCGCTGTCATATTGCCGCCCCATCCACTTCACGGCTTTTTTTGCGTCGTGCTCGTAATGGGTATATGCCGTGTACCATATCAGCTCCGCCGCCGCACGGTCGCCCGCTCCTATCATCCAAGCCTCAAACTGCTTCGGCTTGGAAAGCAGGCTGTCCTTTTGAATTTTCTTTGCCAGCTTGCTCACGGTGTCGTCTATGTACCGCTCGTTCATAAAGCTACTTTGGCTTCTCGCGTCTCTCAGCGCTTTCGCAGCGTCCGTCTTTCCGAACACCGCTTCCGCCGTCACGGAAGCGCCCCTCGCCCAGTCCGCCGGATTGGGAATATACGCCGTCGCGTTGGGAACGTTGCTTATCTGCTTTAGGGCGGTGTTGACGTTGGCCATTACAAGGCTGCCCTTTACGTTGCCGTTTATCTTGTCAACGGCTTTCATAACGGCGCGGCCTTTGTCCCCCATATCGTCAAATACAAGGCGGTCAAATCCATAGCTCTTTCCCGCTATGTTGTTCGCCCACTTGTCTATGTACGTCGCCAGCTTTGCGGCGTTCGTCCCGGTGCCGTGAACCTTTTGGTCGGAAAGCACGCTCGCCGTGCGAATTACATTTGAAATATCCCTGTACTTTGCCACAAGCGGATCGTATGCCAAAAGCGTTTCTGCCGTCTGGACGTACCTTAGCAGTCCGCCCACCGCGTCCTCGGTGTATGCGTGAGTGCTTGCACGCTCCTGGGCTATACTTGTCCATATAGTCTTCGGCCTCGTCTCCGCACTCTTGCCTATAAGCCCGGGGCTTATGTTCTGGTCGTTGGAGAAGATGTCCACGAACTCCTTAAAGCTGTTGTTCATCTCCTGAAAGTGCCGGAAATAGTCCTTCCTCGGTTTAATCTGTTTGTTTTTCAGAATTTCGCCGTTGTCAATCTGTTCCTGCAAAAGCTCCGCCCTCGTCTTTTCGGCGAACGCTCTTGTTTCGTGAGTCTCCGCCGCCGTCTTGAGGTTATTCGCTCTTGTCTCCAGTGTCAAAACGGAGTTTTGCAGATCCGCGTAAATTCTCGTTCCCTTGCGCTTCTTTTCCAGCAAGGCCTTCTTCTCGGCGATTTTGCTTTCAACCTCCGCCTGTGCGCTTCTCAGGTTTGCCGCCTTCTCCCGCTGAAGCTTTGCCCTCTCAAGCGCCTTATCTCTGTTTTTCTGCGCATTTTCAAGGATGTTCGGATAGATTTCCGAGTACATGGCATTCAGTCTTTTCAGATAGCCGTCGTACATATCCCGGCAGTAAGCGGAAGCGTCATAAATCTGTTTCCACTTGCCCGGAAAATCCCTTTTGAGCATATCAAGGGTGTAGGGCTTTGTGTTTCCCTTGCTGTCAATCTGGTAAACGCCCTCGCCTATCCTCTGCACCGCGGAGCTTTCCGGGGTGCCGGCCTTTATGCCCAGCTCCGTGAATTTTTCGCTCATGCTCTTAACGGTGTTCACATATCCCTCGGTATATCTCCGCTGCGCTTCCCGGTGGGGAACCTCAAGGAGCTTGTGCAGCTCGTTTCTCATTTTTTCGTTTCCGGAGGAAACATCATCGAAAACTCGGGCAAAGTCCTTGAACTCCGTTCCGTAGAAACCTTTCACCTTTCCGATGCTCTGTGCAAAATCCACAAGCCCCTCCGCGTCCATATCAAGCCCGGCTCTTTCCGCCCTCTCCAAAAGAATCTCCTTCTGTCTGTCCTTCGACATGCCTTCCAGAACCTTGTCGGAGATGCCCGCGTCCTCCCTGCGTTTTTTTACATCGTCTATAAATTTCTGCACATCGTCTGCGCCGTCGTATGCTTCGTCCGCCGGGCTCTCCACGACGGATTCATACAGCGTCCGCAGCCTTGCTTCTTCCTCGGTTTCCGCCTGCTGCACTTTCGCAGCGGAATTTTCGCTTTTGCTCTTGAAATTTTCGGAAGTATCGGTTATACTATCGTTAGACGATATATTGTCCGACGGCTCCTGGGCTTCGGTGTTCGCGGTTTGCGCAGACTGCGACCCGATGGGAGCCGCCTTTTTATTTGCATCCATACCGACAATGTCGTAAAAAACCTTACTGCCGTCTTCTCTTACGCCTATAATAACTTCTGCGCTGTATTCATTTCCGCCTATTCGTAATTCTACTTTGCCCCTGTCAAAAGACGTTATATTATCCGTTCTGTCATGGTTAGCAGCCTCGTTTTCGTAATTAACATTTTGTGATATAACGTCTAAATGCGGAGCTGTTTTCATTTTATCTGCATATATTTCAGATTCGTTATCTCTTAAATATGCACTGTCTTTTGAATTGGTAAACTCACTTCTGCTCTTTGCAGAAACATCAACATGTTCACCGTTAATGCTAAAGCCTTTTGAAAAGGCACTCCGAATAACATTTTTAACTCTTGCAAGCCAATCTTCTTTCGGAATATTTTCAAGAATGTTCGATTTAATATCAATAATCGTATTATTGTCCGCGTCGGTAATAACACTGACGCCTTTTTTTATTTCTGTGACTTCCTGTTCGGAAAGAGAGTACTTTTCCCTATTAGTTAAATTGCTGTTATCTGCATTTTTCTGCTTTTCTGCAAGTATCGCTTCCTTCTCGGCGGCTTTTTTCTTTTTGGCGTCCTCTTTCTCCGCCCATTCGGCAAAGTCTTCGTTTTTGTTTTCCTGCGAAAGCTTCACCCCGTACATCTGCTCTGCGCTCACCGTGCCCGGCTTCCTCTGCTGCGTTTGTGCAGCGTTTTCGGAATTCTGCTGCACTTTCGCAGCGGAATTTTCCGCATCAGAGGTATTGACGCCGCTTCTGTTTTGTGGTATATTTGCATTGGGCGAAGGAACATCGCCCGTTTCAGAGTTTGATTCATCGATATCGTACCGACGGTTGCTCGGATCGATCCCTCGTGAATCAGGCTCTTTTTTTATTTTTAATTCCGTTCCCTTTGCCGCCTGATTTTCTATGTAATTCAGATCCGTTCCGAACGCCGTAACAAGCACATTTGCTTTTTCAATCGTTCCTCTGTAATTTCCTTTGGTGTCTATTTCTATAACGGCATACATTGGGTTGCTTTCTCCATCTATTTGAACCACAAAGCCATACTTCCCGTTTTCCTGCTTAAAAGCTCTTAATGGATTATCAAGTGCAGCCACCGCTTTTTCCAATCCGTCTACACCCAAACCGTGCCAATTTATATTTTTGTTTTCTCCCGAAGCTTTTGCATCTTTCTTGCTACTTATCACTTCGTATGCTTTTTTCTGATTCATAACAAGCGGCGCATCGCTCTCAATGCCTATGGTTGCCTTTACAGCTGTCGGCATTTCACCCATTTTTACATGCGTAAGTGTTTTCGGAAAAGCCTTATTTGCAATCATCGTCAGGCGCTCTTTAAGCGAAAGTGCATTCACTCTTTCGCTGTCAATCTGCGCCTGCTTTTTGTTGCTTTCGTTCCACTCGGCAAAGTCTTCGTTTTTGTTTTCCTGCGAAAGCTTAACCCCGTACATCTGCTCCGCGCTCACCGTGCCGGCTTTCTTCGGCAGCACGTCCCCGAAGTTCATTTCTCCGGTTTCCCTGCTTGCCGTTCTCATGGCGGAGGGTATCGCGGTGTCGCCTATCCGCCGCTCCGCAATCTCCCGAAGGTTCGGGTCGTTCATCAGGCGGTATGCGTTTTTCATGTAGTCGGAATATTCCCGCGCCGCTTTTTCAAGCCTTATTGCGTTCGCCTCGTCAATCCTGCTGTAAACGGCATTTTGCAGCTTGTTGTATCCGCCGAAAAGTCCGCCGGTCATTGCGCCGATTTTCGCGTTCTCTATAACCTCTTCCCAGCTCCACTCCTGCTGCCACTCTCCCCGCGCCGCAAGGTCAACCGCCCCGTCTAAAAGGTAATCGCCCAGATATTCAACAAACTCCTCGCCGCCCTCCTCGAAGGCGTTGTAAAGGATAGAGCCGATAAGGCTTTCCGCATATTTTTCTTCAAGTCCGCCGAGCGGACTTTTGCTTCCGCCGATACCGCCCAGGCTTTCGGAGAAATAGGAAATAAGTCCCGTTCCCATTGCCCGAACGGAAGCTTCAAGCTTTCCCTGTCCCTCGGCTCTGCACTGAACGTATTTGTCCGCGGCGCTGCTGGATGCCATGCCCGCGGTGTACATTCCCCCGGTAAAATCCCTTGCCGCCTTTTCCGCCGCCGCAAAGCTTCCGGTCTTTGAAAGCACCTTGTCGGCAATAATACTCCCGCCGAAAAGTGAAATCGGAGCAGTGAGGATTTTGTACGAAAGCTGCTGTGCCACGCTGTCGCTCACCTTTACAAGGTCTTTGCCAAGCTGCGACGGCGCCGCGTCCACAAGCCTTTGCACCTGCTCGTTTGCCACCTCGCCTATGGCGCGTGCCTCTCCTCTGTCGTAGGTCTCCTTTCCCGGCTCATATCCGAATGTCTCGTAAAGCCAAAGCCCAAGGTTTTCAACTCCTTCACCCGCCGCGCTGCGCAAACGGTTTATAAAGGCGTACTTTTCCGCCTTCGCCGGATCCCGGCTTTCCTCGTCAAGCTTCTTGTATCTTTCGTAAATGTTGTTGCTTATCCGGTTTCTTGTTTCCTGCGCGGAAGTAGACTTGCCGCCCTGCCCTCCCTCTTCCCGGCTCATTCTCGCCCGGTCAATTGCGCTGCTGTTGCGCCGGCGGTAAAGTGCCCGCTTTTCCTCCTCGGAAAGAGCGTCGTATCTTCTGCCGGCTTCCTCCCACTGATATTTCAGCTTCTGCCCTTCAAGCTTCAGCTCCGCTCCAAGGTCGCGGTTTTTTATCTTCTCAAGGTTCTCAAGGTCGCCTATAACGCCTCTGCCCATGGTCTCGCTGCGGTTTTTATAAAAATCCGCCGCGCTGCCGTTTTTCGCCACCGAAGAATTTCTCGCCCTTTCAAGGGCGCTGCTGTTCGCTTTTCTTACATTCTCGCGGCTCTTTTCCGCAAGTGCTTTTTCGGCAAAAAGCGCATTTCTCGCCTCGTCCTCCCGCGCCTGCTTTACTTTTCTTTCAAGCGCCGCCTTGTACATGTCCTTCAGACCGTTCTCCGCGTAATCGTCAAAAGCGGTTTCGATTTCCGCCCTTTCTCTTTCTTTCAGCCTTTGCATGGCAGGCGTTTTTGCCTGCCTTGCCGCCTGCGCCTCGGCCTCCTGCACATAATCCCTGTATGCCGTTTGCAAATCGTTTTCTCTCCGAAGCGCCGCCCTGAGCGCTCCGGTGCTCATGCCGGAGCTTCCCGCTCCGGTCTTTCCCGCTTTGCCCTTTACCACCGAAGCGTCCGTACCGCCGTAATATGCGCCGGAGGTATAGCCGCCCCCGGCAGCGCCCGCTTTGGAGGAAACCGCGCCGCTCGCTTTGGCTGTTTTCTTCCTGCGGTGCTCCGCCTCATATTTCGCCTGGTCTTCCAAAGTGACCTTCCAAACGCCGCCGTCCTCACGGATCCGCTCCGCGGACTCGGCTGCTTTTTTCTCAAGCTCTTTGTTTGCCGCCAGCGCTTCTTCCTCGGTCCTTCTCTTGGTGCTCATCTGTAATAGTCCTCCACCTCGTCGCCGTATATAACCGGCGTTGCCTCGGCAATCGCCTCGGCATAGAGGGAATAATATTCCCTGCTGCCGCTCACGTCGTCATTCTCCCGGAATACCCACCTTGCCATTCCGTATGGAAAGGCCATGGCCACCAGCTTCTCGTTATAGGGTATCTCATCGTTTCTTCCCGCCACCTTCGGCGGAGTGTTCAGCTCCTCAATGCCGTTTGCCCTGCGATATATGTTCTCCGCGTTGATGGTGTCCGCTATAAGGACGTTCGCCCAGGTCACCATGTGCTTCTGCATTTCGGCGTTGTCCTCCTTAACCTCCGGCAAAAAGCTTACCGCTCTTTCGTAGCACTCCAATACTGTCATTACACCGTGCCTCCTTCATCCATGGGCAGTACCGCCGTCGGATCTGCCGCGGGCGCCGCCTGCTGTGCCATTAAAAGCTGTTCCTGCATCGCCTTCTGCTCCTCCAGGCGCTTTATAATCTCGGTCTCGTTGCGCACATATCCCTTCGGCAGGCTTTCAAGGTATGTAATAGCGTCCGTTATAATTCCTTTCTGGAACAGTGCGTCCGCCGTCTGAATAGCGGTAATCTCGCTCCACCTCGTGGCGTCGCCTATGTTTACATTAAGGCTCAGCTCCTCCGGGTCTATGGCGGAAAAATCGAACTCCGTTTCAATCTTCACTTCGTTTCCTTCTTCGTCCGTCACCTTTTCCGAAATGGTCTTTACCTTTTCGAACTCGCATATAAGCCCGATTATCACGTTTACGGAATCCTCCCAGAACTGGTGGAAGCCTAATTTCTGCATCTCAAGCGGCGCTCTCGACTGCTCCGCCAGTGCTATAATCGCGCTTGCGTTGTCTATCTTCATGTTGCCCAGCGCCGCATCCGTAATCCCCATGGAATTTTTAATGTATTCCTGCGTCTTTTCAATCAGCATAATTACCTGGTCGCTGAAATTCCCCGCCGGGCTGTCTACCCACACCGCATCCCTCGGTGCTCCGGCAATGCCTATGGCTTGCCCCGCTTTGTTTGTCATTATGCCCTTCAGCTTAGTTGAATCATAAAAGCGTGTAGGAAACGCCATCCGCTCGCAGAACGCCCCCGCCATTGCCCACATTTTATTTATGAACCTCTGGTTAGGGATGTACGGCGTCATTGCCGCCGCTCCGTAAAAGCTGTCCTTGGTCTTCTCCCAGCCGAAGTACGCCACCGGGTAAAGCCTCTGCATCGTCTCTGTCGGCCGTTTCAGCATAACGCTCTGTGCACTTTCACAAAACCAAACTCTGCCGCTTTCTTTCCAAAAGCGCATGATAACCGTGCAGAGCCCCTGTTCCACGTCCTTGTTTTCGCCGGAATAGTTGTATGCGGAATCCGGCTGAATGCTCATAGCCTCCGCTTCGGAAGCTCCCAGCTCCTTTGCCCTCTCCCTTGCGTCGCAAACCTTCATTCGTTTAACAAGGATTATGTACTTCTGCTTTTGCAGATCCCTTTCAAATGGGTTTGCCACAATGAATTTGTCGTTGTCGAACACTTCAATTTCAATTTCGCCCTCTTTGCCTATGTTCGGGTCAAAGTAGAAATAGAATATGCCCGCCTTGTCAATGGCAGCGTCCCTCACTATTTCGCGGCTCTTGCTCTTTGCCTTTGTCCGCTCAATAATCCGGTCTATTTCGTCGCTCAGAATGCGGCACTCTCTCGCTCTTTCCTCCGTTTCGCAAAACGGCTCAATGTCAATTCCCACATCGTCAGAAACAAGCTGTGCCGTGTAATATGCAATCGCCGGATGAAATACGTTTATAACCGGCTGCTGAATGTCCGGCGCGTTTACGCCCTTCCACTGGTCTCCGTTAAAAAAGCGCTCGTTCTCCTTAATGGTCTCGTGGTGCTTTATTTGTGTAAAATAGTCCTCCCCGGCGGTGTATTCTTTCCACACGCTCTCTGCGGTTATTTCTTTGCCGTTCATTTACGCCCCTCCGTCTGGTTTTCTCCGTTATACATCAGCATATTTATATATTGCTGCTCTCTCGTGGGTCTGGCTGTCTTCGTCACCTCCCACACAATTTCCCTTTCGCCCTCGCTCTCGGTCTTTTCGCCGCTCTCCTCCGGCGGCTTTCTCCCGCCCCTTACAAGCATAACCGCCATTACGGTGCACAAAGCCGCCAAAGCTCCGCATATAAATTCCATACGTCCTTCCTCCTTCGTGTAAAATATAAAAAAAGAGAAGCGGAACTTCCCTGTTCCACTTCTCTTTTTATCACAATTCCGCTGCCGCCTCCTGCGGATTTTTCATCAATAATAAAATGCTGCAAAGGTCGTCAAAAGACTTTCGCGGGCTTTTATTGGAAATATGACGACCATTGCAAATAATTTTATTTAACTTCCGTCCACAGGCTTTCCGTTCCGGTTGCTCCCGGCTCCCAAACGTTGTTGTCTATGGTCGATACCCACACTTTTCCGCCGTGCTTAACCTTGTCCCCTTTCATATAGGGGTTTGTGCTTTCCGGCTGCACCCACTCTCCTATATCCGTTCCGCCCTGACCGGGCAGAATTTCCGCATAAAGCGAAGGCGTGTTTTTCGGCTTCCAGTCCGTCTGTGAAGTATGCGCCGTCAAAACCTTATACAGCTTCCCTTCGTCTTTTACTCTCTCGCCCACGGCATAGCTTTTTCCCGCCGCCCACGCCGGAAATGCCACAACATTCCTCGCCGCCGTTTGGTCGTCTGCGCCGTTTCGCAGTGCCACCACCGCGTTAATAAGATTTGTTGCATCGCTTCTTAACATATTTTGTCCTCCTTAAAAGCTGTGCAAAAGCACAAGCCTTGCGTTTTCAAATGCCGTTGTCCAAGTATACGGCATACTCTGCGCTTGTGCTGTCGAGCTATCGCTGCCGTCGTATGCTCCAACCACAATAACCGCCTTGCCCTCGGGAATACTGCTGTCTGATGCATGCGTGTTAACATAAAAATTATAATTTATGTTTTCAAATTCTTCCCCGGTCGGCGCATACACATTTTTTCCGACAAAAAGCTGATAAGATATTTCCGCCGCTGCGCCGTTAGAGTAAAAATCAAATGTTGCCGTTGCATAATTCATTGTGTCCATTGGCTTTGCCAACAGTTGCAATCTGTACTGCTCAAAATACGACTTCCAGCTTATCCACTCTCCGCCGTTAAAAAGCTCATTTGCGGCGGTCATAAAGTCCTCCGGCATTGTAATCGGGTCAGAAACAAATACCGTCATTTTGCTGCCGCTGCTTACCGTATTAGTGCTTACACTACCTGTGACTGCGCCAATGTCAATGAGGTATGGGCTTCCTCCGCCGCTCTGCGGCACATTAACCACCGCGCTTGCCTTGTCTGTAACGTCATATGTGCCGTTCGCGGTTATGTTTATGCTCCCGCTGGGAGCAACCGCCTCCTCCTTCGTCCCTGTCCGCAGAAAGCCTGCCCGGCTTGTGTATGTCTTGCCCTTTGCCACATCTGCATCGCCTGCGTCCCCGAGGTCACTTGCCGGCATTGATAAGCCAAACGAGGCTCCTTTGTCCGCCGCAATGGCTTCGTTTACCTTCCCTGTAAACCGCGCCTGATTTACGGTGGGCAAAATGCTTTTGCTTGTCACCACTCCGGTAATCTGCGTCACCTTTTTCCTCGTCCCCGTCACCTTAGCGCCGTTTACATACGCCGTCTGCCCCTTGACTATATCTCCCGCCGCCGCCGTTGCATCGGAAGTGTCTACGCCGGTTTCGATGCCCTCTATCGCCGCAGCCATACCTTCAAGCGTGTATTTATCCGTTGCTCCCTTTTTGGCTCTTATGGCATTTCCTATTGCCGTCAGCTTATCAGTAAGTGCCATTTTCAATTTCACCTATCTTTCCGGTCACAAAAGTATATACGGCTTTCGCCGAAGGAACTTGCGCGTCAGTGCTTTCGGCGGAAGCGCTTGTCACAATAGCGCTTGTAGTAAGCATATCCTCCACGCTCATCTTTGTGGCAAGCATATCAATAAAATAAAACCATCCGCCGTTATATGTCACCGTTGCGGTGAACGGAGCGGGTGTTTCTACTCTCGGCGCACCGCTTCCCGCAAAGCACAGCATATAGTCGCTCTCTGTCGGAATCGCCGCCAGCAGCGGCAATATTGCAGGTAAACCGTTAAAAACATTTTTCGCTATGCAGTACACCGCATACCCGGACTGATACGCCGCATATACCTGTGCCGCCGTTTTATCTGCCGTTGCACCTACGTTGCCGTTCGGCGTTACCGTCACATACCACGCTCCGCGTGCGTCCGCTTCGGTCAGATACTCAAGATGCTCACAGTAAACACCGCTTTCCGCCACGGCAATGGTAATCATCGCATTTTCAGGTAATGCTCCGGTATTATCGACACAGTGGCTTCCGCTGAAAATAAATACAGACGAGGACGAAAAAGCCGAAAACAAAGGCAGCTCTATTGTAAAGTACCCATCGGCATACCCTCTGCAAAACAGCGCCTTGCCTGCGGCATATGCCGCCGCTATATCCGTAAGCGGCGTTGTTTCGGACAGCGTGTAATTCGGATAATTACCGTTCAGCTCCACATAGTACGTGCCACCGCCGCCGCCTTCTCCCGGCTCGCCCTTTGCTCCTTTCGGAATGCCGAGGTTCAGCACCGGGCTTTCCGCAGTGCCTCCCATACTCGCCGTTGCGTCCTGCCCAGCTTCAAGGGTCGTCACTGTCCCAATGGTCAAATTCGGCGTTACGCCTGTGTCGCCTTTGTCGCCTTTCGCACCCGGGCTTCCGGTGTCGCCCTTGTCGCCTTTCGCACCGTCGCTTATTGCAGCAATAACTTCGCCGTCCGCCCTTATCACTGTCACGCCGTTTGTCTTGCTTGCGGATATTACCGGCGTGTGTCCGTCCGTGCCTGGGGCGCCTGTGTCGCCCTTGTCGCCCTTGTCTCCCCGGGGAATCACAAATTTAAGTGCGTGGTTAGGCGCGTCTCCAATCATAGTCACCTCAGCGTCCGTGCCCGGTGCGCCTGTTTCCACGCTCTCAACGCCGAGTGTCGGCGTTGCTCCCGGCTCGCCCTTTGCCCCTCGGCTGGGCTTTCCGGTGTCGTCCGCTCCTATGTACCAGTTGCCGTTGTCTCCCACATAGGGCGTTTTGCCGTTCTCACCGTCCTTGCCGTTTGCGCCCGCTGCGCCTGTCGCACCTTTCAGGGACGCAAGCCACTCCGCCTCCGTGCCGTCAAAGCCGTTTTCCTTTGCGATTTCGTACGCGCTCTTTCCTCGGGGCAAATCCTCGCCCACGCTTGCCGCAGCGCTGCCGTCCTCGCTTACGCTCACTTCGTCCGCGGATATAACCGCGCCCTCCGTGCTCCCAAGGCTCGGCAGTCCGCTCTTTACCGCAATGCTCATCCTGTCACCTCCGGTCTGTTGTAGTTGTGCCCGCAGGCAATGTTTATGCGCCTGCGCGGTATTTTTTTATATCCGCCGCTCGTCCATTCAAGCCAAATGTACGCCTTTTCATCGTCGTGAAAGTCATAGGTTTTCGCCGAAGGCACAAACACCCAAAGCGTATATCCGTCACTGTCCAGCGTGAATATGTTGTCCGTGTTGCTGTCGGAATAGCTTACAACCGTGCTTTTGTTTGCGTGCTGAAATTTAACCGTAATCGCCGTAACGGCGCTTATCTTGTCCGGAAGCGTTATGCTGAAAAGCTTGTCCTCTCCCGGCATAATGTAAATTGCCAAAGCGTTTACACCCCCAATGCTTGCTCAAACGCCGCAAGGAACTCATCACCGCTGATTTCGTCTCCAATCGGCTGATTCGGCTCTTCTTCGTAAAGATAGATAACATTGTCCTTTTCCTCCGGCTCTCCGCTTCCGGCTTTTCGGACAATCGGCAGATACCCAAACCGTGCGTATTCTTCTGCGCTGTTCGTCAATATCTTAAATCCGCCCTCTTTTTGTAGTTCCCGCGGCGCAAAGCTAAAAACTCCGTTCTCTATTTTGCCAAAGCTTCGGTTCATTCTTTATCCCTCCAGCCACAGCTCTGTTATTTCCACATATCCCGCCTCGCCGCCGCTCACATCGTCCTCGGCGGTTATGGCGGCAATATATACACGGTCAAAGCCCTTTATATCCGCCACAAGCGTTCCGCCCATTTCGGAGGGAGGACTTGCCGCCGCGAATTCTTCCTTTTTGGCGTTTCCCTTTTCCTCGGCAAAAACAACGCTTATGTAGTCCGGAGATAACGGCGTACCTGTGTTGATTGTCAAATGCTTTATGTCCGTCTGAGTGTCGGAAACTATAACCGCATATTTTTTCTGCCTGTGTGCTCCCGAAAGGCTTTTCACATTCCGTATGCGGTATTTCACAACGCACCTCGCATAGCCCGCCGCCGGGGCTTTAAGCTGCAAATACGCAGCAGGGTATGCCGGTATAATTCCGTGGGTTTCGTGGTTTATGGTGGTCGCCGCCTGCGCCGTAAGCTTTATTTTGCCGCCCTCAAAGGTCATAAACTCCTGCTCCGTCACGGTACAGCCGTTAAAGCCGCTTCCGGTGAACAGCCGCAGATGCTTTCCCATAAGCAGTCTGCGCCTCGTTTTTTTATCCATCAGCCCGCACCCCAGTTCTTCCAAAGGATATATCCGGCAAGGCAGTCAAACTCCCATGTTTCGCCCGCCGCCGCTTTGGTCACATCGTCGCCGCCTGTTTTGGTATACCCCTTTATTGTCACCGTGGGCTTTCCTCCGGCAAATTTCACAAATCCGTGACAGTCGGTGGTTGCCGCCACCGTAAGGCTGAGCCTCGTAACCGCCGTGAATTTGTATTCCTTGTTGTTTTCCGCCGTCACCGTAACAGCACCTGTGGCGCTCTTTTCCTCCGGCTTCGCCTCATAGTTTTTTTGCAGATATGCAAGGTTCACCGCGTTCGTGCCCGATACCGGACTTTTTACCGAAATTGTTCCGCCGGAAGTGTCCACGCCGCTCGCCTTAATCACGCCGTCAATCTCATATGTGGTTTTGTCGCCGTTCACGGTCTTTGTTCCCGGCACTGCGCCTATGTCCTCGGCGGAAAGCGGGTCTGTTCCGTTCTTTTTGTGCTGCGCCGCGTGCTTTTTCTCGGCAGCGCCCACCATTTTCGCGGTGTAGTCTCCGGTCTGCGCCGCCACCGCTCCGGCTCTGCCGAATACGCTCGAAACACTGCCGGAAGCTAAAACCACCTGCGACAGCGTTTCGGAAGAAACATATCCGTCGATAATTTCATTGATTTTGGGAATTGCCACGCTCCGAACGATTTCTTCAACCTTTGCCTGCATCTCCGCCGCGGTCAGCCCAGGCACATCTGCCTGCCCCTGCACGCCTTTTCCTGTAAGGTCTGCATCTGTAATCTTATTTACTGCCATATTTCCACCTCACTTTTTGTATCTGCCGCTTTCCACAAACTCCAAGCTGAAAGCATACAGCCCAAAGGCTTTGTCAATATCCCGGCAGCTTATGCGAAAGCCCACCTTGTCGAACTTCTTAATTTTCACCTTTGCCGCCAGCGTTCTGTATGTGCTGTTCCCGCTCCATGTAAACTCCGCCCAGCTCAAAGCACTCCACGCAAAGAAGCAAATCTTTGCGCCCCATTCCGTAACGTCGCTCCATACGCCATCAATGCACTTTTCAAGCTTCAGTCGGTTCTGCGGAAAAGGCGCGGCCTGCACCGCCGCCACCCTCACGGTCTTGTTCCTCCAAAATTCCGATCCGGAAAAGTCCGGTATAGTCCAGTACGCCTCAATGGTTCTTCCTCCGGTCTTGGTTTGGTCGTGGTAAACGCTCTCGGTAAACCGGCAGATGTTTCCCTCGCCGTCGCCGAAATACAGCTTCTCTCCGCTGCCCTCCCAAAGGATCCGCGCGTCTATGCCCGTCCAAAGGTAGCACTCATACTGAAAAGCCGCAAGCGGCTCCCCGCGGCCGTAAAACTTCTGGCTCGTGTCCAGCAGATACAGCCTTCCGTTTATCCCGATAACGTAAAAATGCTTCCACTTTGCGGCATAGGCGCCCGAAAGGTTTTCCTCGGCGCAAAGCGCCCGGTTTACAAAATAGCTCCTGTTCTGCGTGTAGAACCTGCCGTCTATGTCTCCGGCAGTCGCCGCATATACGCCCCGCTCCGTCAAGAAAAGCGGCTCCGTCTCCATAAACGCGAAGCACCACGGCGCCGTTGCCTCCTCGCCCTGCAAAAATCCCGTCACCGGGTAGGTAAGCTTCCCGCTCTCGTCAAGGTTCGCTTCCCGGAATATAACGCTGCGCCCCTCCGATGCCGGGAATAAATGCGTTCCCAGCTTTCCGTCAATAACGGAATATCCCACTATCTCCGTGTCCTTGTTTCCCAGCTCTCCGAAATAGCTGTCCGGCCAATAGGTCGGGTCGTTTACGGCGCACCAGTAGTCCCGGTTCGGCTCGTCCCTGTTCCCGCACACAAAAATGCGGTTCGCAAGTCCTCCGTCGCCGAAGGCAATGCTTCTCTTGCAGCCGTCTATTTTTGCCTTGCTTTCCGGGTCGCATTTTTTCACGGTTATAATCAGGTTGTCCCTGCCCTCAATCGGCGTTTTGCCCACCGCCGATACAAACGTAACCTTCCCCTCCGCCTTGTCAACGGTGAAGTCGGTTCCCTCGGCTTTCGTCACCCACTCGCCGGAATTGTCCATCACTTCAACCCTTACAATGCGGTCAAGCTTTTTTTGGGAAAGGGTGAATACCTTTTCCGTTCCCTCCTTGCAGAGAAAGCTCTCCCTCCACATTTCCCCGATAAGGTTGTAGTCCTCGTTCCCCTTGCCTCCCGGCTCCTCCGTCACCTTCCCGGTTATCACCACGGCGGCGGAAGCGGCGGGCGCCGTGGCAAAAACAGCCTCGTTTCCGTTTTCCAGCGTTACGGTGACAGCCGTGCCGCCCACCGTCGCAGTTATCTCGTCCGCCGCTTTGGATAATGTAAACCGTGCCTTGCTTCCGTCCCCGGTAAAGGTATCGGAAAAATAATAGTAGTCGGCGTTTTTGCTTATAAGCACCGTGGGAATATATGCGTCGTAGCTTATGGGGTAAGCGTCGAAGCCGTCGCATTTAAGAGCCCTCGCTCCGTCAAAGATATAGAGGTTGTCCCCTATAATCTCTCCGGTGCTTCGCTCATCCGCCATTCCGCTCCACACCTGTGCGCCGTCAATGTAAAGCCTCGTTCCGGCGTGTATAACTTCTTTTCCGGCTATCTCCCATCTGCCGTTTATCCTCCCGGCAAAGGTCTTTACCACCTCAAAGCCAGGTCTCTTCTTCGGGTTTCCCTTCGTGTCCGGCATCATGTTCGGCGCGTTTGGGCTTCGGCGCTTGTCAACGTCCGTGGGGCTGCTCGACAGATCCACTCCGGCAAAGGAGTCGATAACGACGACCTTTCTCTCCGGCATGCTCGCACTGCCAAAATCTATTTGCTTCGGCACCTTCCCCGCCCCCTTAATAGCTGTACGCCTTTTTCAGCTTCGCGCTGTTTTCCGCCTGCGCCTTGGTTAAAAGGTAATCAAGCCAGCTCTGATCAAGGCTCCTGTCCGCCTCCGCGGCTCTCTGTCCGTACTGCTGCCCCAGCTGCGCAAGGCTCGTCATGTAGTTTTGGCGAATATCGTTCCGCCCGCTCTGGTATCCGGCTTTCAGACTCGCTATGGTGGAGGCTACGCCGCCGCCGTTGATTCCCGCCCTCGCAAGTCTCTCCGGCAGTGCGCTTTCCGCCTGCCTTTCCGCAATGGCCTGTTCCCGCAGTGCCGCCGCCTTTTCGTTCGCAAGCTGCCCGGCGGAAAAGCTGTAATCACTCGCAAGCCCGCTCCGGTAGCTGTTTTTAAGGCTGTTTATGGTCGCCTGTGCGGCGCCCTCGTTGGTAGTCCCCGCCGCAGCGCCTCTGTACGGCTCCGTGCTCCGTTTGATGTCCTCTAAAGTCATTCCATGCTCCTTTCCAAAACGGCGGAGGAGAAAATGCCCCCTCCGCCGCTCTGCGTCCTATGCCGTAGCTTAACCTACGGTTCTTTCGGTGTCCTCCGCCACGTCGGAGGTGAAAAGTGCGTCGTCAAAGGCAACCGCCTTTGCCTTGGTCTTGCCGCTCGGAAGGGTCACAGTGCCGCCGGTAGCAATGTTAATTGCGTCCTTGCTGAATCTCGGGTCGCTGCCGTCAAGGGTTACTCTGATTCCGGTCGCACCGGCAGAGGTAACGGTCAGCACGCCGGAGCTAAATGCAAAGCTCGGGGTCGCCTGCTTGGTGCTCGCCGCAACGCAGGCATATACGCCGTCGCAGCGCGCCGCAAGCACAAATGCGTCATAAAGGAATCTTCCTTCAAGCAGCGCACCGTTAATGCCCGCGGGGTTCTCCTTCACAAAATAGTCCTGGATCTTCTTAGGCTGAATAACGGAATTTTTGTGATAGATAATGAAATAGCACTGGGAATCGCCCTTTTTAAGGTACTCGTCCGGCATTGCAATAACATGTGCCCCCATAAAAGTACCCAGCTCGCCGTTTACAAGAATTCTCTTGCCCAGCTCGTCGTTCTTAACGAACTCCTCGGAAAGGCGAAGCTTGCCGAACCACTTCCAGCCGATAAAAATATATCTGTTGTCGTCCGGAACTTTTTTATTGCCCATGTGAACCATTCCGTCGGAAATCATCTCGCAGATGGTATTCTTGGTGGGCTCTGCGGTCGCAGCGGAAATTTCGCCCGCATATTCGATAAATCTGCCCAGGGCGTACTTGTCCATTTCGGGCGCGGCCTGCTCCTCAATTTCAAGGGAAAGCATCTCCGCCGCGTCCTTTACGTTCATCTGCTCTGCGTTGTTACCTTTGTCAATGGTGACGGAAAAAGATTTGTCCTGGGTGATCACCATCTCCTGAACAGTATCCTGAAGCTCCTGCGGGTCGCCGTATCTGTTGGAGCCGGTGCGTTTGTAGTCGTTAAGCGGCTGGGTTACAGGGGTGTAAACGTTAATGCTCTTTGCACCGGTAAAGTTGTATTTGTCGCTTACGGTGCCGGCAACCTTGGATTTGAGAGCAAATACTCTCGCAATCTCTTTTTCGTACTTGGTAGCAAGGTTAATTGCCATATCTTATATCTTCCTTTCCTTTTGCCGCTTTATCCGAAAAGCCCGGAAATAAACGGGTCTGCGGGCGCTGCTCCCGCTCCGCTCGATGCGGATCCTGCCGAGTGCTCCGCCCCGTATCTCTTCTTTTCGGCTCTCGCGGCCTCTGCTTTTAATCTTTCGTTTTCTGCTCTAAGCTCCGCAAGCTGCTTTTCCGCCATGTATGCTCTCCATGCGTCCTCAAGCGTGCTCCCGCTTTGGAACGCCGCAACCACACTCGCAGGCAGCTCGTCACTCGCCTTGATTTCGGGATGTGCCATTTCAAAAGCTTCAATCTCGCGCAGCTCTCGCTTCCTCGCTGTTCTCCGCCTCTTTCTGCTTCTCGGCCTGTGCCTCGCGCTCCTTCGCACGGCGGTTTTCAATCTCCGCCTGCGCCCAGCGTCTGGCTTCGCTGTCCGCAATGTCGGGGTTTCTCTCCATAATCTCCGCCGCCAGGTTGTCAACAGGCAGCGTTTCCGCCGCATAAATAAGCTCCTCGCGGGCTTTCGCCGGATCGATTCCCCTCGCCTTGGCAATCCCGTCGATTATCTCGCCGTCCTTCACCGCCTCGGCATATCTCGCCTCTAACTTGTCATAGCCGCAGCCCTTTTGATAAATGCGTATGAACTCGTCGGGCTTCCTGCCCGCTCCTGCCGCCACACTTTCAAGCGCTGCCTTGTCCACGCTAAAGGTTCTTCCGTTCTCCGCAAAGCTGACCTTTTCCGGCTCGCTTTTGGCGTCCGGTTCGCTTTGGGCAGGGTCTTTCTTTGCTTCCTCCGGTTCCGCGCCGTTTTCCGGCTCGGCGGGTTTCTCTTCGTCTTCGTCCTTCTCCCCGGCAGAGCCTTCGCTTTGGGCGGCAGCTCCCTCCGGCTCGTAGTCCTCGCCGAAAAGTCCTCTCATAAAGTCGTTATTACCTTCAAAACTTTGGGTTTCTGCGCCGCCGTTTTGGGTGACGGCTTCGGTGTTTACGCTGTTCTCTTCCATGC
>ERZ1034980.736-NODE-736-length-21715-cov-38.911819_pt1 | contig 21715 bp, 19 predicted proteins | sample MGYA00520622_ERZ1034980 | MGnify/ENA primary metagenome ERZ1034980 (study PRJEB33766, sample SAMN09781791) | gut metagenome | biome: gut microbiome | host: Homo sapiens | place: Madagascar | study: EMG produced TPA metagenomics assembly of the PRJNA485056 data...
CCTTCAGCACATCGCCGGCGATGAAATCGCAGTTCTCGATGCCGTTCAGCTTCGCGTTCTCGTGCGCAGCCGCCACGGCCTCCGGGACGATCTCGACACCGACCGCCATGCTCGCCACAGAGCTCATGAGCTGCGTGATCGTGCCGGTACCGGAATAGAGGTCGTAGATGACCGGCTTTTCGCCTGCCGCCTGCAGCTCTGCAAATCCGGCATACTCGCGCACCTTCGTGTAGAGCTTCTCTGCACCGAGGGAGTTCGTCTGGAAGAAGCTGAACGGGGTGATGCGGAAGCGAAGTCCCAGGATCTCCTCATAGAAGAAGCGCTCGCCATAGAGCACCTCGGTGCCCTGGTCCTCGACGATATCCGCCAGGGTGTCGTTCTTTGTATGCAGGATACCAGCGAAGGTACCCTCGATCTTTCCCTCGGCCTTCAGCTGCAGCAGTCGATCGCGCCAGCCGGCGAGCACCTCCTCTTCGGAGAGCTCCGGCTGCACACGCACGAAACGGTCTGCGGTCGGACGGGTATGCTTCTGCTGCGCCTTCGGGCTGTAACGTCGCTCGAACCACTCGTCGAGGCCCTTCTGCCGCTCCGCGATCAGCTCCTCGGATGCCGGCACGCGCTTCGCACTCGCCCAGTTCGTCGAGGTCACGAGATCCACGAGGATCTCGCCGGTCTTCACCGCACGGCGGTAGAGCAGATGACGGAGATAGCCCTCCCGTGTCTTCTTATGGAGGTAGGTGATGTCCAGCTCCGCGAAGTATGCCCGCGTCGCCTGCACGATCACGCCCGCATCCGGATGCGTCAGCTGGCAGCCGTCCGCATCGATGATGTTAAAGAAGCTCCGCTTCTGGTGGAGTCCCAGCGTCAGCTCCCCGCCCATCCGGCAGTCGCCGAAGGAAAACTCCATCTTATTCCGGTAGCCCTCCGAGACCGGTGACGGCACGATCGGCTCGAAGGTATACGCATCCGAGCGTACCACCGGCTCAAACAGTTCATGAAGCGTCTGCTCCTTCGTCTTCAGCTCTTCCTCGTAGCTCGTGCCCTGATAGAAGCAGCCGCCACAGATCTCCGCATTGTCACATATTCTCATACTCTACATCCTTTTCCATCGCCGATGTGGCCAATGCCTCCATCAGCGTTCCAAACTCTGTTTTGTGATAACACTCTACCACATCTCACGACAGAAAAACAGGGTCGGCCATCGCCGACCCTGTTCCAGATCATCTGAATCCTCAGTCCTCGTCCTCGAAATCGTCCGCATCATCCTCGAAGTCATCATAGTCCTCGAGGTAATCCGGCATCATGAAGCGATAAACGGCATACGCGATCCCTGCGACGGTCGCAACACATCCGATGACGGCGAGCACGGTGAGGATCGTCTTCTTCAGACGTTCATCCTCTCTCTTCTCCTGGATGTACTCCTGCAGCTTCAGCTTCTGAAGCAGAAGCTCTGCGTGATCTCGGGCATCATCCTTATATGTTCTGACACTGTCTGCGAATTCTCTTGCATTGGTTCTCAATGCGTTCATATCCAGCTTCTCCATATAGCACCTCCTGCGCTGTTTTTCTATTAAGAAAAGTATACCATCGCCGGCCCCGTTTGACTACGTTTTCACAGCTTTTTCAGCTTCGCGAAGCTCGCGAGCATCTTCTTCTGCCCCGCGGTGTCAAAGCTTACCGTCACAGTATAGTCCTTTTTCCCGTCCTCGATGGCCTCGACGGTACCCTCTCCGAACTTGATGTGCTTCACACGATCACCGACCGCATAGTCGAGGGTCTCGAGCTTCTGGATACCGGTCTGAATCAGGCTCTTCGGGATGCCTGCGCCCTTCTTCCGGGCTGCCCCCGCCCCGCTCTTCGCGAGATAGCCGGCGGAGCCCATGCCCTGCAGACCATAGCTGTTCGCCCCGAAGCTGCTGCCACTGCCCGATCCATACGCGCCTAATCGTCCGCCGTAGCTGCCGGAGCCAGATCCACCGCCATAGCTGCTCGAACCGCCTCCACGGCTGCCATAGCGGTCACTGCCGGAACCATATCCGCCGGAGCGTCCGCCCTTCACACCGAAGCGTCGTGCGCCCCCGCCGAAGATATCCGAATCGCCATAGTCGTCATCCGGGAACATATCGTCGTAGCTCTTCAGCAGCTTCTTATCGCAGAGCTCATCCGGGATCTCATCGATGAACTTCGACGGCTTCATCCGCTCATACGCACCGTTCAGCATACGACTCCGCGCAGAGGTCATCACCAGCTCCTCCTGGGCACGGGTGATGCCGACGTAGCAGAGACGACGCTCCTCCTCGAGATCCTCCGGATTTCCGATGGACGCGAAGCCAGGGAAGAGTCCGTCGTTCATCCCGACGAGGTACACCTTCGGGAACTCGAGTCCCTTCGCACCATGCAGCGTCATCAGCGTCAGAAGGTCCTGTCCCTCGTCCTTCCGATCGATGTCCGCCACCAGCGACACATCCTCTAGGAACTCACCGAGCTTCGGTGCGTTGCTCTGTGCCTGATAGTCCGCTGCCTTACTGATGATCTCCTCGATGTTCTGGAAGCGGGTCTCGGCTTCGATCGTTCCTTCCGCCCGGATCTCCATACCGTAACCGGTATCATCCCGCACCGACTCGATCAGCGCCTGAATCGAGAAGCTGTCCTCCTCACCCGGCTCCGCCTCGGTCTCGAGGTAACCGGCCCTCCGAAGCTTCTCCCGCCAGTCGTCCATGCGCTCGACGAACTCCGTCAGCCTCGTACCGGCCTTTCCGCCGATCCCGATCATCGGTGCACGCTCTGCCGCCTCGAGCAGGGTGATGCGATGCTCCGCGGTCGATGTGTCTGCCGCATAGGTCCGGAGCTTCTGAAGCGTCGCCTCGCCGATGCCACGCTTCGGCACGTTGATGATGCGCTCGAAGGCGACATCATCCGCACCGTTCGCAATCAGCTTCATGTACGCGAGAACATCCTTGATCTCCCGGCGCTGATAGAAGTTGACACCACCGATGATCTGATACGGTACGTTCAGCTTGATGCACTGCTCCTCGAGCAGTCGCGACTGCGCGTTCGTCCGATAGAGCACTGCCTGATCATGGTAGGCCCTGCCGCAGTTCCGGGCCTCCCGGATCACCGCCTGTGCCTCATCATTGGCCCCCTCGAACTCCTGGAAACGGACATCCGGACCGCCCTTTTTCTCGGTCCACAGCTTCTTCTGCTTCCGGCCATGATTATGGCGGATGACCGCATTGGCACAGTCGAGTATCTTCTCGGTCGAGCGATAGTTCTGCTCGAGCTTGATCACATGCGCACCCGGGAAACTCTTCTCGAAGCTCAGGATGTTCTCGAGATTCGCACCACGAAAGGCATAGATACTCTGGTCGTCATCGCCGACGACGCAGAGATTCCGATACTTCTTCGCAAGCGCATGCACGAGACGGAACTGGATGTCGTTCGTATCCTGGTACTCGTCGACCATGATGTAGCGGAAGCGCTCCTGATAGTACTGAAGCACCTCCGGCTCCGTGTCAAAGAGCTCCACCGTCTTCAGCAGGAGATCATCGAAATCGAGTGCATCGTTCTGGTGCAGCTTCTTCTCATAAAGCTCGAAGCAGTCCGCCATCTTCCGCATACGAAGATCCCCGCCGCTCGCCTCCTCCTTTCGGAACTCCAGCGGGCTCAGCCCCCGGTTTTTCGCACCCGAAATCACCGACAGCACCACGCGCTCCTTAAACATCTTCGGGTCAATGCTGAGCTCCTTCAGCACCTGCTTCATCAGCGTCCTCTGATCGTCCGTATCATAGATGGAAAAATCCGACTTGTAGCCGAGACGATCGATGTAGCGCCGGAGGATACGGACACACATCGAGTGGAAGGTCGATACCCAGACTTCCCGCGCCTGCGTTCCGATCAGCCGGTCGACACGCTCCCGCATCTCCCCCGCCGCCTTATTCGTGAACGTGATTGCGAGGATGTTCCACGGCGCGACACCACAGTTCTCGATGAGATAAGCCACACGGTGCGTCAGCACACGCGTCTTACCGGAACCCGCACCCGCCAGCACCAGCAGCGGCCCCTCCGTACAGCGCACCGCCTCACACTGCTCCTTATTCAGCATCTTCTCCAGATTTTCCATAACTCTCCTATACACACAATAAGTCAAAACGAATGTACGCGAATTATAGCACACAAGTCCATTCGAGTTCAAGCAAAGAGCTGCCCCGGAGGACCCTCTGTCCGATCCACATGGTTTAGAAAACCATGTCTTGTCGCTCAGGTGTGAATGTGTTATAATCCGTCCTATGGACGAACATTTTTTTCAGAATCTAATGGAATATCTGCAGTCGATCGGGCATATCGCCTCCGATGACATCCCGAACCTCGAGCTCTACATGGATCAGGTGACCGGCTTCATGGACAGCCACCTCACGACCATCAAGCGGCATCCGGAGGATAAGGTGCTGACGAAGACGATGATCAACAATTATGCGAAGAACAAGCTTCTGCCGCCGCCGGATAAGAAGCGTTACAGTCGCGAGCATATACTGATCCTGCTTTTCATCTACTATTATAAGAGCATCCTCCAGCTAAACGATATCGAGGCGATCCTCCGCCCGCTGAAGGAGAAGTACTTCGATGGCCAGGGCGACGCGAAGCTGAAGGACATCTACGATGAAATCTTTGACCTCGAGCCGGCCGTAAAGGCAAAAACCCTCCGCGATGTCAGCGAGATGGGCATCAATGCACAGGAAACCTTTAAGGAAAGCGACCCTCGCTTCCAGCAGCTCTCCGACGAGGACCGGAAGGAGCTCCAGCTCTTCCTCTACCTCTGTGAGATCGGCACCGACATCTATCTGAAGAAGCTCCTCATGGAGAAGGTCGCGGATCAGCTCCACGACATCGACCTCGAGCGCCAGGCCGCCGAGCGCGCATCAAAGATGAAAAAATAATGAAACCCCCGCTCCTTTCGGAGCGGGGGTTTCCTGCCTCATCTTATTTCTTCTTCAGATTATCCTCGAGTCCCAGACGACTGAAGACCATATCATAGCCGTCGGCACCGTAGTTCAGCGAACGATTTACACGGGAGATCGTCGCCGTCGACGCACCGGTCGCCTTCGCGATGTTGAGATAGGTCTCCCCCTCACGCAGCATCTTCGCCACCTCATAGCGCTGTGCCATAGACAGCAGCTCATTGATCGTGCATACATCCTCGAAGAACTTGTAGCACTCCTCCTTCGACTCAAGCGTCAGCACCGCATCAAATAAATGATCAACTTCCTTTGTTTTTAACTTACTATTCATCCTGTTAACAACTCCTGTATATTACTTAAGCACGAAAGCCGCGCACTGCTTTACCAGTTCTCAGTTTCAACGCGTGAGCTTTCATGCTTTAATTTGCAAAAGTAGTATAGCACCACCGCCAGCGACTTTCAAGCCCATTCTATAGGAGTCGGTCTCCTGGTGTCGAAGACGCTCTGCACATCCATGAGGTCGCTGAGCTTCGTGTCTTCGCCACAGTAGTCCTTCCAGAGGCGATAGCCGTCGAGATTCCGGCGCCCCTGGCGCATGGTGTCGCCACTGATCTGCGTCCATGCCTTCGTGGAGTCGACATTACAGAAGTAGCGGAAGCCCGCCTTTTCGAGCATCTGGAACTTCTCATTGTCCGCATTGTACGGGTGCCAGTCGCCGATATCCGCGCCGAACGGATAGAGGAGGATGTCACACGGCTCCGGCATCAGCGTCTCGACATTCCGCTCCCAGCGATCCGTGTCCCGTGTGAGATCCGCGAGGCTCCGGTTCGTGAAGTTGATGTGGCCCCAGCTGTGCGAGGCGAGCTCGTAGCCGTCCTCCACCAGCGCCTTCATCAGCGTCTTCACCGTCTCCCGATCCGCCTCGATGTTCGGATTCGCCGTATTCTTCGGATCATAGTTCGGCGAGCTCGCATCGTAGGTCTCATCGGTACGATAGCCGAGCACACCGTTGTAGCCCGTGAACGCCATGATGGCCTTCGCGCCGCGATAGGAGAAATCTGGATGCTCGTCGACGAAGTTGTCCAGGATCGGGACGATGTCATAATCCCCGATGGAGACATTGCCCGCAGCATCCGTATACTGCAGCTTCAGCTTCCCGTTCTCGTCGAGTACCATCTTATCCGCGAAGCCGCGGCCCTCCATGTACTCATAGTAGCAGACGTCGTCCTCCGACATCACGAACGGCTTCTTCCCCTCCGGCAGCATGATCTTCTTCGACACCATCTTCTCCGTACCGTCGTCCTGCTTCTGCACCTCCGCGATGTCGTGGAGCCCCACGAGCACGTAGCCGCGCTCATACATCTGCTGCAGGATCTTCTCGAACTCCGGGATGGTCGTCATGACCTGATTGAAGTCCTTCCCCTGCTTGTCATCGGTAAACGCGCGATCCGTATCCACCGTCAGAATATGGAAGAACACATGCGTGATTTCACTGTTGTCCGCCGCCACCATCGTCGCTGCGGTCGCCTGATAGCGCTCGATCCGGCTCAGCGCCTCCGGGTCCTCCTTATAGTCGGAGTTCGCCAATGTCTCTGCCGCGGCATCATAGTCATACATCGCCGCGAGTCGATCTGCCTTCGCAAAGAGTGCCGTCCGCGCATCCTGTGGCGCAGCATCCGTCTCTGCTTCGCTGCCGTTCTCTCCCGACGTCGCCACCATAGCCCCGTCGCCTGCATTGGCTTCATCCGACGCAGCACTGCCCGGGTTCAGCACACTCTCCTGCGTCTCGCCCTGCTTTCCAAGGTGAAGCTTCCCACCGAGCGCACGCACACCGACGACGAGCAGCAGGATCACATCGATCAGAATAAACGCCGCCAGGATACGGTAGAACCACGCCTTCCGCACCCGCGCACGATACCGTGACTGGCGCTCCGCCCGACGCGTCGCGAGCCGCTCCTCATACAGCCGCTCCATCTCCTCCGGATCCTCGTCAAAAGTATCATACACCGGCTCACCCGTCGCGACATCATAACCATCCGGTTCTGCATTCTCAACCGGGCCTTCATTCTTCAAATCGATATCCTCGATGTCCAGATCATCCGCTAAACCTTGCTTCAAATTCTTTTCCTTCATAAATCACTCTCACCAATATCTATAAAAGCGCAAAGATCTACAATTACGTTTTTGTCAATTATGCCTACATCTTAACCCAGAAGCTCCCTATAGGCAATAACGACTTCCTTAAGGTTTTCCAACAGCCAGGGAACTCCGGGGCTCTCAGCCTTTTCTACCCCCCATCACACCTAGACTCCCGATTGACATGTCATGCCCGTCTGCTATAATATCTAGTATTGAAAACTATGTGTTGTTAAAGAGGCGAAGCATGAACTATAAGGTTATAGGTGACAGCTGTTGTGATTATACCCCGGCACTGAAGGCGGATCCGCATTTTACGCTCGTTCCGCTCACGCTGGAAATCGGAGAGTATTCCGTCGTGGATGACGACCACTTCGATCAGCTCGATTTTCTGAAGCGTGTACATGCCTCACCGATCGGACCGAAAACCGCCTGCCCTTCTCCGGAAGCATATATGAAGGCGATGGAAGAAAGTGATGCCGATGAAGTATATGTCATCACCCTCTCCGAGCATCTCTCCGGCTCCTATCAGGCCGCCGTCATCGGAAAGCAGATGTACGAGGAGGAGCACCCGGACGACGGACGAAAGATCTATGTATTCAGCTCCGATACCGCATCGGCCGGTCAGCTGAATTTCTGCCTCACGATTAAGGAATTAAAGGAAGCCGGAAAAAGCTTCGACGAGGTCGTCACCCTTGTAAACGAAAAGATCAAGACGATGAAGACCTATTTCGTGCTTGAATCCCTCGACACCCTTCGGAAGAACGGACGTCTGTCCGCCGTAAAGTCCTTCCTCGCGTCCGCCCTCAACATCAAACCGATCATGAGTGCTGACGGCGGTGTCATCATCCAGCTCGAGAACCAGCGTGGCATCAACAAGGCGCTGAAGCGTATGTGCCAGATCGCGGTTGAAAAAGCCGGCGGTCCAGAGAAGACCGCTCTTCTCCGTCTCTGCATCACGCACGTGAACAACCCGGCCCGTGCCGAGCTCGTAAAAGAAGAGTTTCTGAAGCTCGCATCATTCCGCGAGATCGTGATCACCGACGCCATGGGCGTCGCCACCGTCTACGCAGAGGACGGCGGCATCGTCATCGGAATTTAATATCAAAAAGAGGCCGCAGGGACGGCTCAGCTCTAAACTGCTGTAGCCGTCCCTGCGGCCTCTTTTCGTACTGTCAGAACGTGATGTTCTCATCAAACAGCGAAAAGAAATTATCGGCGTCGCTCTCCGGATGTGCCGTGAGATCGATTTCCTTCCAAAACGGTTCACGGAAACGGACGATGTGCTCATCCGCGTACGCCGTATACTGCTTGAGGAGTGCATTCGAGCGGATCGTTTCCTCAAGCTTTTTCTTCCGCTCGAGGGTCGCCGCCTCATCATAGGCGTCGATGCATTTCAGGATATAGTACTTGCCATCCTGCTCGATGATATCCGAGATCTGCCCCTCCTCGAGGGCGAAGGCCGCCTGGTAGATGGCGTCCTCCTTCTCAGACTTCGCGAGTGTCTTCTCGATGTTCGGGTCCTCACTGTTCTGACGCGCGTAGTAGGAGAAGTTCGCACCCGAAACATGCACCTGCTGCAGAAGCTGCTCTGCGAGAAGCTCATCCGATACCACGATTTCCTGCACACGGATGATCTTCGCATCTGCATCGGAGACCTCGGAATCCACATCCGAGATCAGGTACTCGGCGGTCTTGCAGGCCACGAAATACTCCGTGTAGATCGAGACGACATCGTCGAGCGTGCAGTCGCCCATGAGGGCCATATCCTCTGCGCTGAGGCCGTCGTAGAAGTCGTTCGCGACGGTACGAATCTTCTCCATATCGGTCGAGGTCGCGATGATGCCCTTCTCGGTCGCCAGCAGATTCAGCGTCTTGATGTCCTGAAGAAACTCCTTCATCTTCGCGACGAAGTATGGACCGTAGGTACTCTCCTGCTGGTTTTCCACCGGCAGATCCCAGATTTCCGCACCGAGCTGATTCTGATAGCGGTTTCGCTCGGAACCGATCACGATCATCGCCTGCGCCTTCGTATAGCCGTTGACATCCTCGGTTTTACCCGTGATTTCGATGCCCTTACACGAAATGAAGCTGCATGCTATCAGCACGCAGCTCAGAACAAGCACTGTTTTCTTGAAAAGTCGTTTAAACGTCATTCAGTAGTTCTTTCTCTATCTTTCTTTCAGTTTACAGCGTTTTCATTCTTTCGATCGAAGCAGACTGCCCGCAATCGAATACCCGTTCATGCTCCTCCGAAGCCGTGAACGATCAGCACGGCTTACCAGTAGAAACCGCGCATCCAGAAGGCCGTGACGATGCCGAGGATCGCGCCCATCAGCACCTGCAGCGGTGTGTGTCCGACGTACTCCTTCAGCTTCATCTGAAACTCCTCCGGCTTCCAGTTAAACGGATTATCCTCGAGGATCTTGTTGAGAAGCACCGCCTGCTTTCCGGTCTCCATGCGTACGCCGGTCGCATCGTACATGACGACGCTCGCGAGCACGAAGCTGACCGCGAAGGCCGGTGACTGGAGTCCATACTGGAGCGCAGCGGCGGTCGTCAGTGCCACGACCGTAGAGGTGTGGCTCGACGGCATCCCACCGGATCCGGTGAGACGCTCCCAGCTGATGCCGTGGTTAAGATAGGCATCCAGCGCAGTTTTGATCACCTGCGCGAGAAACCAGGAAACCACCGCCGAAACCAGCATATAGTTCTGTAATAAGTCATCCAAAAAATTCATCTAGTTGTTCTTTCATGATGTAAAAATCAATAAGGAGACGATGCCATGAAAATGCGCCTGCGGCGCAGGCATCGTCGCTTGATTTTGCCGGCTTCGCGGCAAAACGGCCTCGCCGCCCGGGGGCATCCACGAGCCTCTCCGCACTTCGCGCGGCCCTCTCATGGATTAATACCCTATGAGCCAGTCATACAGCTCCTGGTACTTCATGGCGCTGGTCTTCCAGGAATAGTCCGCAGCCATCGCACGGTCCACGAGCTTGTTCCACTCACGCTTATGATCGTAGTATACGCTCTCCGCGTAACGGATCGTACCGAGCATCTCATGCGCGTTATAGTTCGAGAAGGAGAAGCCGGTTCCACTATCCTCGTACTCATTGTACGGCTGTACGGTATCGCGCAGTCCGCCGGTTTCACGTACAATCGGAACCGTTCCGTAGCGGAGGGCGATCAGCTGGCTGAGTCCGCACGGCTCAAAGAGTGACGGCATCAGATATGCATCGCAGGAAGCATAGATCTTATGGCTGATTTCATTGGAATAATAAATCTGTGCAGAGACCTTATCATGGTACTTCCAGTCATAGTGACGGAACATGTTCTCGTACTTCTCATCACCGGTACCGAGCACCACGAACTGGATATCATCCTGACAGAGCTCATCCATGATGCACTCGACGAGATCGAGACCCTTCTGGTCGGTGAGACGGGATACGATACCGATCATCATCTTGCCCGGATCCACGTTCATACCGAACTGCTCCTGCAGCGCCTTCTTGTTCTTCGCCTTCTCCTTACGGAAGTTGCGGGCGTTGAACGGCTTTACGAGGTACTTATCCGTCTCCGGATTCCAGTCATCATAGTCGATACCGTTCACGATGCCACGGAGGTCGTGCGCACGTGCGCGGAGCAATCCGTCGAGGCCCTCGCCGTAGAACGGCATCTTGATCTCCTCTGCATAGGTATCGGAAACCGTGGTGATCGCGTCGGCATAGACGAGGCCACCCTTCAGGAGGTTACCATCCTTATTGCACTCGAGCTTATCCGGTGTGAAGTAGTAGTCGGACAGCTGCGTGAAACGCTGGATCGTCTTCACATCCCATACACCCTGGAACTTCAGGTTGTGGATCGTGATGACCGACTTGATGGAACGATAGTACTCTCCGCCGGCGAAACGATCGTGGAGAAGCACCGGCACGAGACCGGTCTGCCAGTCGTGGCAGTGGATCACATCCGGATGCCAGTCAAGCAGCGGCAACGCGGACAGTGCTGCATAGCAGAAGAAGCAGAACTTCTCGAGATCCCAGTACCAGTCACCATATGGACGGTCACCGGAGAAGTAGGACTCGTTGTCGATGAAGTAGTAGGTCACACCCTGGTACTCATACTTCAGGATACCGACATAGCGATCCTGTCCGAGATAGTTCATATAGAAGTGGGTCACGTACTCCATCTTCTGACGCCACTCCCACGGGATACACATATACTTCGGGATCATGACACGGCAGTCATAGTACTGCTTATCGATGGTCTTCGGAAGCGATCCGACGACGTCCGCGAGTCCACCCGTCTTGATGAAAGGTACGGCCTCCGATGCGAGCATGAGTATGTTTTTCATTTAATCCTCCGGTCCATATTTCTTAAATAGAAATATAAATTATATATACCAACTATTTTAATCCTTCGTGAAACGCTTCGCAAGGCTTTTAGCTTCGTGTGGCCAATGTCGTCGGTCGGAGCGTACATCTCCGCCCGGACGGTCCTGGATCCGAGGCTGCCAGCTACCGTCGACCGGCACGCACTCACCTCCGCGCCAGCTTCTTCAGCTCCCGCGCGTTCGCGAGCACTGCGTCCGTGATCTGACCGCCCGCAAGCAGGCGCGCAAGCTCAAGTACGGATTCTTCTTCCGAGAGCGCATGAATCCTGGTATGCGTATGACCATCGGCGACCGACTTCTCGATGCAGAAATGCTGATCGGCCTTCGCTGCGATCTGCGGCAGATGCGTGATCAGGATGACCTGGTGAAGCTGTGCGATCTTCCGAAGCTTCTCCGAGACCTTCTCTGCCGTCCGACCGGAGATACCGGTATCGATCTCGTCGAAGATCAGGGTCGGGATCTCATCGCTGTCGGCCAGCACAGTCTTGATGGACAGCATGATACGGCTGAGCTCACCACCGGACGCCACCTCACTGAGCGGTCGCAGCGGTTCTCCCGGGTTCAGGCTCACGACGAAGTGGGCCTCATCCATACCATTCGCGCCCGGCTCCTTCAGGGCCGTGAGCGGAAGCTCGAAGCAGATATCCAGGAAGCCCATCTCCGACAGTTCCTGACGGATGCGTTCACTCAGTTGCTTCGCACCCCGTTCACGGGCCTTCGTAAGCTCGGCACAGCGCGCCCGAAGCACGGACTCTGCCTTTGCGACGGCCTTCTCACAGCGTGATCGTGCCGCATCATAGTCCTCGAGCTCGGCGAGACGCTGCTTCTTCGCCACGAGGGTGTCCTCCACCTTCGCGACGGTACCGCCATACTTCATCATGATCGAGCGGATATAGTCGAGGCGCTCCGTCACCAGCTCGAAATCCTCCTCGTCGTACTCGTTGTTTTCCATGTAGTGATCGAGTGCACGCACCGTGTCCTCGGAAATCGAGGAGAGGTCATACAGGCTGTCGCTGATGTTCTGAAGCGCACTGTCGTACTGGAGGGCATCCTGCATCTCGTGGATCGCCGACGAAAAATCGACGTCGTCGAGGATCTCCCGCGTCCGTGCAACCGAGCCATAGATGCGCTGTGCATTCTGATACTTCCGGTACTTCTGGGCGAGCTCTTCCTCCTCGCCTTCGCGCAGTGCCGCCTTCTCGATATCGTCGATTTCGAACTGCAGGAAATCGAGCTCCCGCTGACGCTGTCCCTCATCCATATCGAAGCCCGCGAGCTTCTCGCGGAGCGCCGTCCAGTCATGGTACTTCTCTGCGATCTCTGCCCGCAGCGCCCCCGTCTCCCGCTGCTGGAAATCATCGAGGATCTTCAGATGGTAGCCGTCCCGGAGCAGTGACTGGTGCTCATGCTGCCCGTGGATATCGATGAGGAGCTCCGTCACCTTCCGGAGCTTCGCGAGCGTCACGGTCTCATCATTGATCTTGATTTCCGAACGCGTGGCCGAGATCTTCCGGCGGATGATGAGCTGCCCGTCCTCCGGCTCGATGTCGAGCGCCCGCAGCTTTCCGACGAGCTCCTCGCTGAAATCACCGAAGACGAGCTCCACGAGTCCGTACGGCTGGCCGCTGCGGATCATGTCCCGGCTGGCCTTCGAGCCCAGCGCGAGGTTGATGGAGCCGATCAGGATCGACTTTCCGGCACCCGTCTCACCGGTCAGAATATTGAGCCCTGGCTCGAACTCCACCTCGGCGGAGTCTATCAGGGCGAGATCCTTTACATGAAGATGATATAACATATGCGTTTCCTCCGAAACTTCCGTTATATGTAGTAAGACCGGACGCCGTAGCGCCCAGTCTGCACGATTCTTCCACCTGCGTATGCTGCTGAGCTCCTCTGTACCTGGATGCTCCGTCAGCTCTTCTCCCCGAGGAGTCCTCTGACCTTATGCATGATATGCTCCGCATCGTCACCGTTTTTCGTTGCACACATGATGGTATCATCGCCGGCCAGAGTGCCGACGATTTCTTCGAAGCGGAAGTGATCGAGCGCCGCTGCGACCGCGTTCGCCATACCGGACATGGTGCGGATCACCAGCAGGTTTCCCGCTGTATCCATACTCATCAGCGCCTCGCGCAGTACACGGATATACTTATCAGCGTACGCCTGCTCCTCCGGCTCGAGCAGCTGGTAGTACTGTATGCCACCCGGTCCCGGGACCTTGCTGAGCTTGAGCTCCTTGATATCACGGGAAACGGTCGCCTGCGTCACCTTATAACCTTCCTGGTTCAGGATATCCGCCAGCTCCTCCTGCGTCGCGATACGTGTATGCTGCACGAGATCGATGATTTTCTGGTGTCTGGATTTCTTCATTTGTAAACCTCTTCATGGATGCTGCCGTTTCAGGCAGCGCTCGTATCACCGGTGTCCCCACGTCCCTCGGACGCACCCGTGGTCTTTCAGCCGGGCATCTTCGACGCCCGCGTACATCAGTCTTCGTCGTCCATCTTCTCGCGCAGGGTCTCCAGGAAGCTGGACGCGCGGAGCTTCACGAAGGTGGTCATCTCATTCGCACGCCGCACCTTCACGACGTCGCCCGGCTGCAGACGCACGATCCGCTCGCCGTCGAAGGCCACGATTTCATTTTCCGATTCGATGCGCACCTCGATATGGCTGGTGTCCGGCAGGATCACCGGCCGGCTGTTCGTCGAGTGGGCACAGATCGGCGTCATGATGATGACACTGGTCTCCGGAGCCGCGATCGGTCCACCCGCCGACAGATTATAAGCCGTCGAGCCGGTCGGTGTCGCGAAGAGGATGCCATCCGCCGTATAGTGGCTGAGCTCCTCACCGTCACAGAGCACCGTGAATCGAAGGACACTGATGCCCTCGCAGCGGGAGATCAGGATCTCATTCAGCGCAGTGCCACGGCTGATCACCTCATCATTCCGGCGCACACTGCCGTGCAGCATAGCGCGTACATCGCGTGTATAGTCATGGGCGAGCAGCCGGTCGAGCGCGCCCGGAATCTGCGATGCCTGCGAGACCTGGGTCAGATACCCCAGGTGGCCTGCATTGACCCCGAGCAGTGGCGTATCCTGCCCGCGCAGCACACCCGCGAGGCGAAGCATCGTACCATCGCCCCCGATGGAGATGATGGCATCCGCATCCGTGAAATCATCCCGCGTATACGCACCATACAGCGCCTTCACATGCACCTCCCGCGCCTCGAGGTACTGCCGGATGCTCTCTGCGTAGCGGCAGGAGTCCGGCTTTTTCGCATTTACTACCAGTGTGATATTCATGTCTCATCATCTCCCGAACCACAGGGTCTTCTATCCGCGCGCATCACCCTCACTTGATGTCGAGCATCGCGTGGGATGCCTTTACGACCTCCACCGCACGCGCATGCAGCCACGCCGGTGCCGGGCTTTCCTCCCCGTCGGTCGGCCAATGCTTCGGATCCTCCGCATCGTCACCGTCTGCCGCGTTTTCTTCGTGCTCCGCTGCGTCCGGGTTCTCTACCGTCGCGTCGGAAACGGTCGCACCACCGTTCTCCGTCGCGGCATCCGGCCGGAGCATCAGCTCTGCGAGGTACTCGATATTCCCCTCCGGTCCCTTGATCGGACTGAAGGTCAGCTCCTTCAGCATGAAGCCGAGGGCATAGGCGGCGGTGATGGTCTTCTCGATGACCTCGACATGGACCGCCTTATCACGGACCACGCCCTTCTTGCCGACCTGCTCTCTACCCGCTTCGAATTGCGGCTTGATGAGGCAGACGACCTGACAGTCCTCAGCGATCAGGGTCTTCACCACCGGCAGCACGAGCTGCAGGCTGATAAAGCTGACATCGATGGACACGAGCCGTGCCTTCTCTCCGATATCCTCCGGCTTCACATAGCGGATGTTTGTCTTCTCCATGCAGACCACACGCGGATCGTTTCGAAGCTTCCAGTCGAGCTGGCCGTGGCCGACATCGATGGCGAAGACCTTGACCGCACCGTTCTGCAGCATGCAGTCGGTGAAGCCGCCGGTGCTGGCACCGATATCGAGGCAGACCTTGCCTTCACAGGAGACGCCGAACTCGCGGATCGCCTTCTCGAGCTTGAGCCCGCCACGGGAGACGTACGGAAGCACGTTACCGCGAACCTCGATCTCGGATTCGGGATCGAAGGTGGCGCCGGCCTTGTCTTCCTTCTGGCCATCGACATATACGATGCCGGCCATGATGGTGCGCTTCGCTTTTTCTCTGGATTCTGCCAGTCCTCGATTGACCAGCAGCACGTCAAGTCGTTCTTTCTTCACTGATGACTCTTTCCGGGCGGTACTCGCCCATATATCAATTATTTATTGGCTGCAGCATCCGGTGGTATCACACCCTCCTGGCGGAGCCGCTCGATGATCGAGTCGCTGTCGATCCCGAGGTAGGCGCGGAGCTTCGTCACATCGCCGTGCTCCACATACTTATCCGGGAGGGTGATCGTCACCACCTTCAGCTCCGGATGATGCTCATGGAGGTAGGCCTCGACCTGGATACCGAAGCCCCCCTGCTTCACGTTCTCCTCGAGGGTCACGATCGTGGTATGGTTTTCTGCGAGACGATCCAGCATATCCGTATCGATCGGCTTCACGAAGCGCGCGTTCACGAGCGTCAGCTGATGTCCGTAGGATACGGCCTTTTCACGTATGTGCTCCGCCGTGGAGACCATCGAACCGACGGCCACGAGGGCGATATCGCTGCCCTGATAGAGGAGCTCGGCGCGACCATGCTCGATCGGTGCCGCAAACGTACGGAGACCCTGGTAGGCCGCACCGCGCGGATAGCGGATGCTGATCGGCAGCGGATACTTCATCGCGAATTCCAGCATCTGCGCGAGCTCATCGGCGTTTTTCGGTGCCATCACCGTCATGTGCGGGATGTGCGTGAGATAGCTGTAGTCGAAGATTCCCTGGTGCGTCTCCCCGTCGGAGCCCACGAGGCCGGCACGGTCGATGCAGAACACGACCGGCAGCTTCTGGAGGCAGACGTCATGCACGATCTGGTCGTAGGCACGCTGCAGGAAGCTCGAGTAGACCGCAAACACCGGCTTTAGTCCATTGCTTGCCATACCGGCGGCGCAGGTGACGGCGTGCTGCTCCGCGATGCCCACATCGAAGAAACGATCCGGGAATTCCTTTGCGAAGGCACTGAGCCCGGTACCGTCCGGCATCGCGGCGGTGATGCCGACGATTTTCTTATTTTCGCGGGCGAGGCGGCACAGCGTCTTCGAGAAAACAGAGGTGTAGCTCTCCTTCGATGGAGAGAGTGCCTTTCCGGTTTTCTGATCGAACGGAGAGACCCCGTGATAGTGCGCCGGATTCTTCTCTGCCGGTGCATAGCCCTTGCCCTTCGTCGTGAGTACATGCACGAGCACGGCATGGTCGATCTTCTTCGCCTCCTCGATGGTCCGCTCCACCTCACGGATGTTGTGACCATCGATCGGCCCGAGGTAGGTGATGCCCATATCCTCGAACAGCATACCCGGGATCAGGAGCTGCTTCAGCGAGTTCTTCGCCCGCTGCACCCGCTTTACGAGCTGTGGTCCGACCCCCGGTACGCGCATCAGCGTACTGCCGACGTCGATCTTCAGCTGATTATAGCCACGGTTCGAGCGTAGTCCGTTCAGGTACTTCGACATACCGCCGACGTTTCTGGAGATCGACATCTTGTTGTCGTTCAGCACGATGATGAAGTTTTTCTTCATCTGGGCGGCGTTATTGAGTCCCTCATACGCGAGGCCGCCGGTCAGTGCGCCATCACCGATGACGGACACGACCGTATAGTGCTCGCCCTTGATATCGCGGGCCGCAGCGATGCCGAGCCCGGCGGAAATCGAGGTGGAGCTGTGGCCCGTACCGAAGCAGTCAAACGGACTCTCCGCCCGCTTCGGGAAGCCGCTCATGCCATGATACTGCCGGAGCCCGTCGAAGTTATCCTTTCGACCGGACAGGATCTTATGGGTATAGGCCTGATGGCCTACGTCCCACACAATCTTATCCTCTGGCAGATCGAGGGCCAGATACAGCCCGATGGTCAGCTCCACCACCCCGAGATTCGAGGCGAGGTGGCCTCCGTACTCGGAGGTTTTCTCTATGATAAATTGTCTGATTTCGGACGCGAGCTTCTGAAGCTCATGATCATCGAGCTTCTTCAGATCCTCAGGTCCATGTATATCATCCAGTAACATAATCTTCTCTGATTTACGGGTCCGTGCCGCAGCTTTCATGCGGCGCGTCCGATGTATATTCACGCTGCGTCCGTCCGTGAACGCAGATCTCCTTTTTACTTTTTTCGATGAATCAGCGCTTCGGTGAGTGCGATGAGGAACTGACGGGCGTCTTCGTCGACCTCCGAAAGCCCCCGAAGACCCTCGATGGCTTCCTCGGAAAGACGCTGCACCTCCGCCTGCGCCGCCTCCAGTCCATGGATCGACACATATGTCGTCTTGTTGTTCTCCTCGTCCGAGTGGATCGGCTTCCCCAGCACCTCCTGTGTGCTTGTCTCATCGAGGATATCATCCTCGATCTGGAAGGCCACGCCGATCCTGCGGGCGATGCCTTCGAGCCGTCGAAGCTCCATCTGCGATGCACCTCCGAGAACCGCGCCCATCATCATGGCGGCCTCCAGCAGTGCCCCGGTCTTCAGCTCATACACAAACTGAAGCTGCGGCTCACTGAGCGGCTTGCCGGTCATCTCGACGTCGACGGTCTGACCGCCGAGCATACCATCGACACCGGACTTTCCGGCGAGGATAGCCGTTGCCTTCAGTACGGCGTTTGCAAACTTCGAGGATTCATCCGGGCTGTCCACGCCACCGGTCACGGCCGCACGGGAAAGCTGGCGGAGGTACACCTCCGTCACCCGCTGAAAGGCATAGAGGGAGAGCGCATCCCCTGCCAGGGTGCCCATGTCCTCGCCGAACCTATACCAGGTCGATTCCTGACCGCGGCGATACTGGTCCCCGTCCATGCACGGAAGGTCATCATGGCAGAGCGAGAAGGTATGGATCATCTCGATCGCACCCATGAAGGCCTCGACGATCGGCTTCATAAAGCGGTCCCAGCCTGCGCCCTTCCGGTCCTTATAGAGCGCATAGCACTTCTGCACGAGGATCGGACGGATCCTCTTCCCGCCGGCGGCCACAGAATACTGCATCGCCTCCAGTACGGTCTTCTGCTGTCCCTCCACCTTCGGAAGCTGCGCGAGGACGATCGCGTCGACCTCAGCGACTGTAGTTTTCAGTTCAAGAGAGAAATCCTTCATCATCCAACACCTTTACCTGTTTTTCTATTCGATCGATACTATCATTGGCACTCCGGAGAAGCGTCACGCCCTTCTGATACATATCGAAGGTCTTCTCGAGACTCTCCTCACTGCTCATCTTCTCGACGAGCTCGTCAAGCTCTGCAAACACCTCCTGGAGAGGCTTCTGTTCCTTTTCTTTTTCTGCGGCAGCTGCCGCACTCTTTTTCACCGGCATAACGATCCTTTCCGGATTCTGTCCTTCTGAAGTGAGACCAGCTGCGTGGTCCCGATATATCTGTTCTATAAAGTGGATGCTCCATCTATCGATCGATTCTGTATCGGAAGCCAATGTTTCCGAACTTACTTCGTCGTGGTGATCTGCTCCACCCGGCTCCGGAAGCTTCCGTCCTGAAGCTGCGTTGTGATCAGCTCACCAACCGCCAGCTTCCCGACCGAGTCTACGCGATGTCCCTCAGCATCCTGCACATAGCCGTAGCCACTGCTCAGCTTTCGAAGCGGACTCACGGCCTCAAGCTTTTCTGTCCGGAGCGCAAGTCCATGACGCGCACGGTCCAGTGTCTGCGTCATCCACATCGGCATCGCATCGTAGCGGTGCAGCTGTTCCTTCGCGTCGTGCAGTCGCTGAAGCATCTGCTCCCGGAGGCCGCTGTAGCCTGCCAACCGGTCTTTCGCCTGCTGCAGCTTCTCCCGCATCGCATCGCGGAGCTGTGTCTCGTACTGAAGGCTCCGCTTCTGGTACTCCTTCAGGATGCTGCCAGGGCTCAACTGGTTGAGCCGCAGCTTTTCCATCGCGAGCCGCTGGCGCTCATCCTGGATGCGCTCGTTCATCACGCTCCCGAGGGTCGCATGCCAGCCCGCCATCTCCTCCATCAGCTTCTGATAGTCGAAGACGGCAAGCTCCGCGCCTGCACTCGGGGTCGGTGCACGGAGATCCGCGACATAATCTGCGATGGTCGTATCCGTTTCATGGCCGACCGCACTGATGATCGGGGTATCCGCCTCGAAGATCGCCCGGGCCACGGGCTCTTCGTTAAACGCCCACAGGTCCTCGATGGAGCCACCGCCACGTCCGACGATCAGCACGTCGAGGCCCAGCGGGTCCAGTGTCCGTATCCCATGTACGATGGACGGAACTGCCCCCTCCCCCTGCACCAGTGCCGGGTAGAGGACGATCTCCACATACGGATTCCGCCGCTTCGAGATCTGGATTATATCGCGGACAGCTGCACCGGTTTTCGCGGTCACGACACCGATCCGCTGCGCATACTTCGGGATCGGCTTCTTATACATCGGATCGAAGAGTCCCATCTCCTCGAGCTCCTTTTTCAGCTGCTCGAAACGGACATAGAGATCTCCGATGCCATCCGCCATGAAGCGCTTCGCGTAGATCTGATAGCTGCCGCCACGCTCATAGACGCCGACACTACCCGTGCAGAGCACGCGCATGCCATTCTCCAATTTAAACGGAAGCCCCGCACGGTCACCGGCAAACATGATACCGGAAATCTGCGAAGCTGCGTCTTTCAGTGTAAAGTAAATATGCCCGGTCGGGTGGTATTTCAGATTTGAAATCTCACCCTGGATCGAGATATTTTTCAGTGCGAAATCCGATGAAAACATGTTTGTGATATATCGGTTCACCTGAGACACGGTATATGCACGACTGTCTTTATTCATAGGAATCCTTCATCCTTATTATTTGTTACGGTTGACGATGATCTGAACACCCTTACCGCCGGTCTTCTTCTCCGTGAGCTCACCCTGCTGCTTACGAGGTGCCTTCGCGGTTCTCGTCGATACGCGGTCGCTGTTCACGAGACGTGCGAGGACGCCGTTTACAAAGGATCCGGACTCATCGCCGCCGTACTTCTTCGCGAGTTCAACCGCCTCGTTGATGGCTACCTTATCCGGGATCGTCTCATCATACTCGATCTCATAAAGTGCGAGACGGATTGCCGTGAGGTCGGTCTTCGTCATACGATCGGTCTTCCAGCCCTCGGCTGCAGAATCGATACGCGCATCCAGCTCCGGGAGCTTCGCGGTGATCTTCTCCACCTCGGCCTCCAGACGCTGCTGGTCCTCCTCGCTCAGATTCTCGATGTGCACGACGCCATCGCCATCCTCGTAATCCGGGGACTCGAAATAGCGTGCGAGCTGCTCCGGAATCTCCTGACCAGGATAGAACTGTGTGCAGAACAGGAGCTTAAACTTATGATCTCTTTCTTCTCGTTTATTCATGACTTTCTTACCTATACTCTATTTCAGTTTCATGTTTCGTCCGTGGCACCGGCACATGGCGTGCGTACAAATCATCGCCATGCTGCTATCGTCTACCGTCGGCACATCCGTCCAGTCATCGTCTTTCAACGGCGGCAGGATGCTCACTCGTTCTCAGCATTGACCACACCGGCGATGCGGATGTTGACATCCAGCACACGGAGACCGGTCATGGATTCGATGGCCGAAGCGACCTTATCCTGCACGTTTCTCGAAACATCCGGGATGGAATAGCCGTACTTCACGTTCAGGCTCAGCTTCACGGAAACGTGGTCATCCTCGATGCTGATGCTTACGCCCTTCGCGAGGTCGCGGATGCCCATTCTGGAGATGATCTCACCGGACCAGCCGCCATACATAGAATCGACACCCTTCACCTCGGTTGCTGCGATGCCTGCGATGATCGCCACGACCTCATCCGCGATGACGATCTGACCATGCTCATCCTTCTCATATACAACATGTGTTGCTCTCTCTTCATTCTGTTCCATATAGAACCTCCGTATGTACTGCACCCGGGCATAATCCGAGAATTTAGACTAAACTATGGGAACATGATACCACAAAACATGCATAAAACCAATGTAAAAACAGATTTTAGACGGCGTAAGTTTACTGTAGGATTTGATTGTGTGAGAACCACCAATGATGCGG
>ERZ1034980.744-NODE-744-length-21523-cov-21.621856_pt1 | contig 21523 bp, 19 predicted proteins | sample MGYA00520622_ERZ1034980 | MGnify/ENA primary metagenome ERZ1034980 (study PRJEB33766, sample SAMN09781791) | gut metagenome | biome: gut microbiome | host: Homo sapiens | place: Madagascar | study: EMG produced TPA metagenomics assembly of the PRJNA485056 data...
GATAAAGAGATACTTTCATTAATAGAAAAACGTAAATTAAAACCTGAAATCATGGATAAAAATGATTTTTCTAGATTTGCAAAATTTTCACACCAAGGTATAATACTTGACATAGGTGATTTTGCATATTCAGAAGTAGAAGAAATGATAAGTGATCCTGATAGTTTTGTTGTTATACTAGATCATTTAGAAGACCCTCATAATTTAGGTGCTATTATTAGAACATGTGAGGCTGCAGGAGTAAATGGTATAATTATTCCTAAAGATAGAAGTGTTTCTGTTAATGCAACTGTTATGAAAACTAGTGCTGGTGCATTAGAGAATATGAAGATTGCTATGGTTACTAATCTTTTACAAGTAATAAATAAATTAAAAAAAGAGAATTTTTGGATAGTTGGTACTGATATGGATAATAGTACTGATTATAGAGAAATTGATTATTCTGGAAAGATTGCCTTAGTTATTGGAAATGAAGGAAATGGAATTAGTAAAAGTGTTCATGATGCTTGTGATTTTATTGCAAAGATTCCTATGTATGGAAAAATAAATAGTTTGAACGCGTCTGTTGCCGCAGGAATTATGATTTATGAGGTGATTCGTTCAAAAAAATAAGGTGATGCTATGAGATATAAGGGTGTTAATGATTATGAATTGTTGTATTTAGTTGGTGAAAATAATGAGGAAGTTTATAACTCGATTTATGCTAAATATAAACCTTTAATTCATAGGATGGCTAAAACACTTTGTGAAAACTATAAAAGTGCATTAGTTGAATATGATGATTTGTTTCAAGAAGGAATGTATGGACTTAATAATGCTATTAAAAACTTTAATGGTAAATCTGGAAGCTTGTTTTATACACTCGCTAAACTTTGTATTAGTCGTGAAATGAATGGTTATATTACTAAAATGCTTAGAGGGAAAAACATAATTTTGTCATCTGCTGTTTCTTTTGATACACCAATCACTAATGGTTTTGTTGTAGAAGATACCTTGTATTCTCATGATGATTCTGTTGAATTTAAATTTGAAAGTATAGAAATGGAAAAATATATTTTAGATTTAAAATATGAATTAAAAGATGAGTATATGCCTGTATATGAACTAAAACTTAATGGGTTTTCTAATGCTGCAATTGCTAATCTTTTAGATCTTAGATATAAAGATGTTGATAACTATCTTAGAAGTATTAAAAAAACTCTTAGAAGGAAAATCATAAATCTTATTGATTAATGCTTTTTAAATGATATAATTATAATGGTGATAGTATGGAAAATAGAAAGACTATGTCATTTGCTAATTATTTAAATAGTGAAAAAGATTCTACAGAAATTGTAAGTAAATTATACCTTTTAGATAAACAACTTTTTGAGTGGCATAAGAGAGGCTACTATGTTCAAAATCTTGATTTTGATTCAATATATTTAACTAGTGAAGATGGTTATGATGAATTATATCCTATGTTTTCTAATATTATAAAAGCATCTAGTGATGAAAAAAAACAAGAAAATATAAGAGATTTAGCATATTTATCTTTAGGTATATATGTTTCATTACAAACAGGTACTAATTCATTTTATGACTATGCAAAAATTTCTAGAGAAAATTCTGACTTTATAAAGAATAACTATCATCTTATAGCTAGTACAATTCCTGAGTACAAGGAATATTATGATGGAATTGTTGAGGGAAAATATGACTATTTAAATAATTATATAGCTAATATAAATAAAAATGGGGGAAAAGGTAATTCACATGCTAATGTACTTTCTTTTTCTACACCAATAGGTAGAGCAATGGCAGTTAATGATAATAAAGCTGATGCTGCATTTGTTAGTTCTATGTTTTATCCTATAATACTTATTTGTGTTTTGGTTATTGCTATAATGATATATTTATTATATAGATATTTATAATGGGGGAGTTGGGGCTATGTCATTTACTTCAGAAATAAAAAATGAAACATCTATGCTAAATTTGACTCAATCTGAAAAGATCGCAGAATTGTCCGCGTTTATTAGATCAAATGGTAAAATTTTTGATGATTATATAGAACTTTATACAGAGAACATTAAGATTGCTAAGAGAATGTTTTCTTTTATTAAGGATTTATATAATGTAAATTGTGAAATAGAAAATAGATCAAATCAACTTTTTACAAAGAAAAATATTTATTATGTTTATATAAAAGAGAAAAAGCAAATGATTTTAGAAGACTTATCAATTGTTGATCAAAATGGAAATTATTTAGAGACTGTTTCGGAGTATATAGTAGGTTCTTTAGATGAGATAAAAGCATATATAAGAGGGTCTTTTTATGCAAGAGGAAGTATAAATGATCCTAAAACTTCTCAGTATCATTTAGAATTTTTATATGATAATAAGTTTGAAGCGGTTTTTATTCAAAGACTTCTTAATGAATTTGAATTGAATGCTAAAATATTAATGCGTGAGAAGAAATATATGGTTTATATTAAAGATTCTGATGATATAAGTGATTTTTTAAAACTTATCGGTGCTTCACAAGGCGTTATGTATTATGAAAATATTAGAGCTTTAAAAGAACAAAAAAATATTACGAATAGATTAAACAATTGTGAACAAGCTAATACTGATAAGATTTTAATGTCAAGTAATGAACAGATCAAAGATATAAATCTTATTGTAGAAAAATTGGGTGAGGAATTTTTAGATGAAAAATTATTAGAAGCTGCTAATTACAGGTGTAAATATCCTGAATCTTCTTTACTTGAACTTAGTGAAATAATGAGTATGGAAACAGGCAAAAACATTACTAAATCAGGCTTAAACCATAGATTTAGAAAAATTAAAGAGATAGCTTCTAGGCTTCGTGCTAGTGACAAGTAAATAAAAAAAATATTTAAAATTATTGACTTTAAAAAAAACCCATTATATACTTGAATAGTATGAGGATGATATCAAAAATCTCTCATAACTTTTATATAGGAGGTGAAAAAGATGGGAGAAAAGAAAACTAAGAATGTTGTAATTATTGCATTATGTTTAACATTAATATTCATGGGTGTAGGTTTTGCTGCATTATCACAAAATCTTGAAATTAAAACTGAAGGTACTATTTCAAGTAGTTGGGACGTACATTATGATAGTTTTGTTGATAACACTGCTGCTGGAATTACAACTGAAGGCAATGAAGGTGTTTCTAAAGGCGTAACTTTAGATGAGACTAAACATGTTGCAACTCTTAAGTTTAATTTAGTTAAACCTGGAGATTCAGTTCAATTCAAAGGTGTAATCAAAAATTATGGTAGTATTAAAGCACTTTTATCTACATATAATTGGCCTGGAGACTTAGCATATGTTGATAGAACTGTTACTATTAATGGTACTGAAGTTCAATTTGATCGAGAAAATGGATTCCATGTTACTGCACCAGCTGATTTAGTATTAAATCAAAATGATACTGCTGAAGTAATAGTAACTTTTACTTATACTAAGACTGATGATAATCAAGAATTACCTGAATTTAATACCGATACTGATGGTGACGGAACAAATGATGCATATGCAATTAAGGATACATTAACATTTGGATTTGTTCAAAAATAGTATATTAAAAATGAAAGCATTTAGCTTTCTTTTTTTTGTGTAATTATTTTATCAATTAAACCATAATCTAAGGCTTCATTAGCATCTAAAAAATGATCTCTTTCTGTATCTTGTTCTACTTTTTTTAAATCTTGGCCAGTATTTTCTGATAATATTTTGTTTAATTTTTTTTTGGTTTTTAAAATTTGCTCAGCTGCTATTTTTATTTCAGTTGCTTGACCTTTTGCTCCTCCTAATGGTTGATGTATCATTATTTCACTATTTGGAAGCGCATATCTTTTTCCTTTTTTACCACTTGAAAGTAAGAATGCTCCCATTGATGCTGCCATACCTAGGCAAATGGTTGATACATCACTTTTTACAAAATTCATTGTATCATATATTGCCATTCCTGATGTTACTGATCCACCTGGGGAATTAATATATAAACTTATTTCTTCATTATTTAATGAGTCTAGATATAATAATTGTGCTATTACTGAATTCGCGCACTCATCATCTATTTCACCACTTAGAAGTATGATTCTGTCTTTTAATAATCTTGAAAAAATATCATAACTTCTTTCACCATTTGTTTCTTTATCTACTATCATTGGAATTAATCCCATATTCTTCACCTATATTTATAATAGTGTTAAAAGTTAAAAAATATACATATAAATGATGTATAAAATGAAAATTTATGTTAAGATAGTATAGAGAATAGAGGGATATAATGATAGAAAATATTATTGTTACAATTAATAATAAAAAAATTAATGTATCTAAAGGCACTTCTTTATATGAGATTGCTCAACAGTTTCAAGAAGAATATGATTTACCTATAATACTTGCAAAGGTTAATAATCAATATAAGGAATTATCTAGTCCTATTAATAAAGATGCTTCTATAGAGCTTTTAACTATTAAAGATAAAGAGGCAAATAGGTCTTATGTAAATGGATTATTGTATCTTCTTGCTTATGCTGCTAAAAAGGTTTTAAGAGGAAATAAGCTTGTTTTTAAACACTCTTTGGATAAAGGCATTTATATTTCATCAAGTCATAAAATTACAAAGGATCAAGTTAATTTACTTAAAAATGAAATGCTTGAGGTTGCTAAACTTAATTTACCTATAGAGAAAATGAACGTTAATAGAATAGATGCTATTGAATATTTTGAAAGTGTTGGAGATAAGTCAAAGGTAAATTTACTAAAATATAATACTAATACATTTATTACATTGTATAAGCTTGGTAATATGTACAATTTCTTTTTTAGCCTTATGCCAATTAATACATCCTCATTGGATAGATTTGATTTAGCTTATATTGATGAAAATGGATTTGTTCTTCTATATCAAACTGTGTATATGGAAGATTCTATAAAGCATTATCAACATCATTCAATGTTGTTTGATGTTTTTAATGAATATCATGAATGGGCATCTATTATGAATATAGAATTAGTACCAGCATTAAATAATTATGTTTCTTCTGGTAATATAGGAGATTTAATTAGAATTTCTGAGACTGTTCAAAGCAATAATCTTTTGAATATTGCACGTAATATTTATGATAATAAAGATAAAATTAAGGTTGTTTTAATGGCTGGTCCATCTTCCTCTGGGAAGACTACTACTTGTAATAAACTTTGTATGTATCTTAGAAGTTTTGGTATGAATCCTAAAACAATATCTATGGATAATTATTTTGTTGCAAGAGAAGATACACCAAAGGATAAAAATGGTAATTATGATTTTGAGTGTTTGGGGGCACTTGATTTAAAACTTTTCGATAAACAAATAGCGGATATTATAAATGGAAATGAGGTTGCGACTCCAATATATGATTTTGTATCTGGCAAACCTAGGTATAATGCAGGAGATGTTATTAAGTTAGATAAAAAGGATGTTCTTATTATAGAGGGTATACATGCATTAAATCCGAAAATTTTAAGTGATATTTCTAGAAAGAAAAAATATAAAATATACATTTCTCCACTTACATGTTTAAACTTAGATGATCAAAATAGAATATCTACATCTGATAATAGATTACTTAGAAGAATTATTCGTGATAATCGTCATCGTGGTAATGATGTTAATTATAGTCTTAAAAAATGGGCTAGTGTTAGACTTGGTGAAGAAAAAAATATTTTTCCATTTCAGGATGAGGCAGATGTTATATTTAATTCGTCATTAATATATGAAATTGGTGTTTTAAAGACTTACGTAGAACCTCTTTTATATTCTGTTGATATGGATAGTCCGTATTATGAAGAAGCAAAGAGACTTATTAATATGCTTAAGATGTTTTTACCAATACCTTCAGATGATATACCAAAAGATTCAATTTTACGAGAGTTTATTGGTGGAGGATGCTTTAGGCAGTAATTAAAATAAATGTAAAGTATTGTTGAATTTATAGACAATACTTTTTTTAATATGTATAATTATATTGAAGATAGGAGAGTGAATTAATGATAAAAGTAGCTATAAATGGATTTGGTAGAATTGGTAGGTTGGTTTTTAGAATAATGGCAAATGATCCAGAGTTTGATATTGTTGCGATTAATGATTTGACTGATGCTGAACAACTTGCTTATTTGCTTAAATACGATACTAATCACAGAAATTATAATGTTGATGGAATTGATTTTGTTGATAACAATATTGTTGTTGATGGTAAAAAGATTCCTGTATATTCATCTATGGATCCTTCTGTATTACCTTGGGGTGAGCTTGGAGTGGATGTTGTATTTGAATGTAGTGGTAAATTTACTGATAAAGATAAAGCATCTTTACATATAAAAGCGGGTGCTAAAAAAGTTATAATATCTGCGCCTGCTAAGGGGGATTTGAAAACAATTGTTTATAATGTTAATGATGATATTTTAACAGGTGAAGAAGAAGTAATTTCGGCAGCTTCTTGTACTACAAATTGTTTAGCACCTGTTCTTAAAGTTATTAATGATGAATTTGGTATTGAAAAGGGATATATGACTACTGTACACGCTTATACTAATGATCAAGTTATATTAGATGTTGCACATAAAAAAGGAATAAAAGCAAGACGTGGTAGAGCAGCAGCGGCTAATATAATTCCTGCATCAACTGGTGCTGCTAGTGCAATTGGGTTAGTTATTCCAGAACTAAAGGGTAGATTAGATGGTTCTGCGATGAGAGTGCCTGTTCCAACTGGTTCGGTTATAGATCTTACTCTAGAGCTTAGAAAGAATGTTACTGTAAGTGATATAAATGATGCATTAAAAAATAATGCTAATGAGACTCTTGGATTTACAATGGATCCTATTGTTTCTAGCGATATAATTGGATCTACACATGGTGGAGTAGTTGATGGATTACTTACTAATGTACTATCTGTAGATGGTAGAGAACTTGTTAAAGTGGTTGCATGGTATGATAATGAAATGAGTTATTCATCTCAAATGGTTAGAACCGCTAAAAAATTAATGCAATAAAAAAATTCACAATTGTGAATTTTTTTTGTACTTATTTAACACTTTTAAATATTTCAATTATTTTAGCAAATGATTCAACATTTGATTCTTGTTCAAGAACTAATCCGTTGTTACAAATTACATCTGTATTTGTTTTTATTCCGCCTTTACTTGTTATGTATCCTTGTTTTTCAATTTCTTTGTATTCTTCTTGTGAAGGGTCAAATAAATGAACAATAAATACTTCATCATCTTTTAAATAGTAATAATAGATTTCTCCTGAACTTTTATCAGTTCCCTCTAATTTTATTTTGTTAAAATCAATTTTTTGCTTTTCAAGTTCTACATCAAATAAATTTATTCTATTAATATCAGTAGAAGTTTGATTGTAATCTACTTTTTCTCTACCACAACCAGTAATCATTATTGTTAATACTAAAACAATTATTGGCACTATCTTTTTTAATTTCATATTTGCCTCCTTTATTCTAAGAAAATTTTATCATATTTAACTTTTCTATTCAATACTAATGTCAAACTATATTTTTTTTCTTTTAGATGTATGGTATACTATAAATATATGGAGGCTTTATGAAAAAGACAATTAGAGATTTTGATTTAAATAAAAAACGTGTATTAATTAGATGTGATTTTAATGTTCCTATTAAAGATGGAATTATTACTGATGATAATAGAATAGTTGAATCTCTACCAACCATTGAATATGCTAGATCTAAGGGTGCAAAGGTCATATTGTTTTCACATCTTGGGAAAGTCAAGACAGAGGAAGACAAAGAAAATAAGAGTTTAAGAGTGGTTTCTGTGAGACTTTCTGAACTTTTAAACTGTGATGTTATATTTGTCCCAGTTACTAGAGGTAGAGAGTTAGAAGATGCTATTTCCAATATGAATTATAAAGATGTATTACTTGTTGAAAATACTAGATTTGAGGATTTAAACAATAAAGCTGAGAGTGATAATAATCCTGAACTTGCTAAGTACTGGGCATCTCTGGGTGATATATTTATAAATGATGCATTTGGTACTTCTCATAGAGCACATGCTTCTAATGTTGGTATTGCAAGTAATTTACCGAGTGGTATTGGTTTTTTAATAGAAAAAGAGTTATCTTCACTTGATGTTTTAAAGACTCCTGAAAGACCTTACTATGTTATACTTGGTGGAGCTAAAATAAGTGATAAGATTGAAATTGTTTCTTCTTTAGTTACTCATGCCGACAAGATATTAATTGGTGGAGGAATGGCTTTTACTTTTTTAAAAGCTTTGGGATATAATGTTGGGGCTTCATTAGTTGATACAGAAAATATTTTATTTGCTAAGGATATGTTAGATAAGTATTCTAAGAAAATTGTACTTCCTGTTGATACTAAAGCAACTTTGGAATTTTCGGATACTTCTAATAATAGGATAATTGATATTACTGATTTTAATGATAATGAAATGGGTCTTGATATTGGACCACATTCAATTGAACTTTTTAAGAATGAACTTTCTTCTTCTAAAACTATATTTTGGAATGGTACATTAGGTTATTCTGAATATAAAAATTACGCAGATGGTACAAGAGAAATCTTAAAATATATTTCACAACTTCCTGCTACTGTGATATTAGGTGGTGGAGATACAGTGGCAGCTAGTAAAACTTTTGGTTATAAAGATAAAGTTACTTATGCTTCTACTGGTGGCGGAGCTACACTTATATATATATCTGGTGGTAAATTACCCGGTATTGATATAATAAGTGAAAAATAAGGATGATGGTATTATGAAAAATTTAAAGAAGCAATCTTTTATATTGCTTTTGGTAACGCTTCTGGTTTTGTATTTGGTACTTAAAGATAATTTTTCACAAATTATGGAATTGTTACTTAGTATGAAACTAGGATACTTGTTGCTTGCAGTTATTTTTATATTTCTTTATTGGGTATTTAAATCTATTGCAATGTACATTGTTGCTAGGCATTATTCTAAAAGTATAAAGGGTTTTAATATTTTTAAACAGATTGTTATAACTCAGTTTTTTAACGGAATTACACCTTTTTCTACTGGTGGGCAACCTATGCAAATTTATATGCTTAAAAAATCAAATATTAGTTTAGCTAAATCTACTAATATTGTTATGCAAGATTTTATGATGTATCAGGTTGCACTTGTCTTATATGGAGTTTTTGCGGTGGTTGTTAATTATAAATTTGGTTTTTTTGAATCAGTACCGCTTTTAAGAAGATTAGTTTTTCTAGGATTTCTTATAAATACTTTGGTTTGCTTAATGGTGGTTATTTTGTGTTTTTCTAAAAAAACTAGTAAAAAAATATTTGATTTATGTTTTAAGATTCTATCAAAGATTAAGTTTATTAAAAACCCTAATGAGGTTAGAGAAAAATGGAATAATAGGCTTTTAGAGTTTCAAGAGAGTGCTGACCTTTTTATAAGGAATAAGTCTTTATTTTTAAAAGGTACAATATTGAATATTTTAGCGCTAACCTCTTATTATATAATTCCTTTTTTTATAATACTTGGAATGAGGGATACAACTAATATGAGTGTATTAAATGTAATTGTTTCATCTGCATATACTTTGGTAATTGGTTCCTTTGTGCCAATTCCTGGTGGTACTGGTGGAATTGAGTATGGATTTTTAAAATTCTTTGGAAATGTTAATACTGGTTCTACTTTATCTGCAATGTTATTAATGTGGAGATTTATTACATATTATTTAGGTATGATAATAGGTGGAGTGATGTTTAGTTTTTATAGGGGAGATGAAAATTAATATGAGAATTGGTTTATTTACTGATACATATCCTCCAAATATAAATGGAGTTGCAACTAGCGTTTGTATGCTTAAAAAAGCATTAGAGAAAAAAGGTCATCAAGTATTTTTAGTTACTGTTAATCCTGATAATATGAAATTTGTTTATGAGGATAATGGTAAAACTATAAAATTGCCTGGTTTACCTGTTGGTATATATGATTATCGATTATCTGGTATATATCCTATTAGAGTTGTTAATAAAATTAAGAAATGGAAGCTTGATGTAATACATTCTCATACTGAGTTTGGTGTTGGAACTTTTGCTAGACTTATTTCTAAACAGCTTAATATTCCTTTGGTACATACATATCATACTATGTATGAGGATTATGTTCATTATATTACGCATGGATATTTCAATAAATCTAGTAAAAAGTTAGTTGAATATCTTACATTGTTTTATTGTGATACAACTGCAAATGAATTGATTGTTCCTACTAAAAAGACATGGGATTTATTTAAAGAGAAATATAGACTAGATAAGAATATTTATATTATTCCTACTGGGATAGAAATAGAGAGATTTTATAAAGAAAAAATCAAAAAAGATAGTGTTGTTGAAGTAAGAAAGCAACTTGGTTTAAATGATAATGACTTTGTATTACTGTTTGTTGGAAGATTGGGAAAAGAAAAGAATGTTGATTTTTTAATTGAAGCACAGAAGGATTTAATAACAAAAATTCCTAATGCTAAACTTGTTATAATTGGTGATGGTCCTGAAAGAGAAGATTTTTATAATCATGCTAAAAAGCTAAAATTATTAAATAATGTAATATTTACTGGAATGGTTCCTTGGGAGAAGGTTCCTATATATTATCAACTTGCGGATATATTTGTGACTGCTTCTACTACAGAAACCCAAGGATTAACTGTTATAGAGGCAATGGCTGCTGGAGTAGTTCCTGTATGTATTGATGATGAGAGTTTTAGACTTACTGTCGTGGACGATTTAAATGGTAAAATATTTAAAAATAAAAGAGACTATAAAAATATAATATTTAATTTATATAATGATAAAAAGTTTCTTAATAGTATGTCAAGGCAAGCTAGATTAAATGCTGATTTACATAGTTCTAAACACTATGCTGAATCTGTACTTGATGTATATAAACATGCAATTGAAAGTAAGAAGGGACCTTTTGGACTTATTTCTGATATAATAGAGAAAGTGAAAAAATAATATGAAATATATAGTAGCAAATCATAAAAACTATTTAACTTTGGATGAGGTTCTAGAATACACTAGTAAGCTAATTCCTTGTAAAAATAATAATTTAATAATATGCCCTAGTGATATGTTCCTACATTTATTTAAAAGTGATAAGTATTATTTGGGGTCACAATATGTATCAAATACTATTCCTTTTACGGGTGGTGCTAGTACAGATCAACTTATAAGTATGGGAGTTAAATACACTATAGTAGGACACAGTGACAATAGAATCATACAAAATGAATCTAATAAAATTGTAAATTCCAAAATTAAATCTTTAATTTCTTCTTCTATTACTCCAATAGTTTGTTTTGGTGAATTATCTAAAGCAAGTCTTAATGATACTTTATCCACACTAACTGTGGAAATAAATTCTATGCTTAGTGAAATACTTGCAGAATATGTGGATAAAATTATTTTTGCATATGAACCTGTTTGGGCAATTAACAATCCTGATATTTATATTGATTGTAATTATGTTGGTAAAATCGCATCATATATCAAAAACTATTTTGAAATAACTTATGGTGTTAGACCATCACTTTTATATGGTGGTAGTATTAATTTATCTAATATTGATGAATTAAACAAAATAGATAGTTTAGATGGCTTTTTAATAGGTGGTGCTAGTGCAAAAGTGGATGTATTTAATCAAATATTAGATAAAATTTCATAAAACGACAAAACTTTACAAAATAAGATAAAAATCTCTCTTTTAACTGAGAGATTTTTGTTGTATAATAACGATACATGGTAGTAAGAAAGGATAAAATAATGAAAAATATTAAAGTACTTATGATTGATGACAATGTTGAACTTGTCAAGATGGTTAAGGAGTATTTTAGTAATCATGAAAATATTGATATATCTTTAGAAGCCTATGATGGAGTAGAGGGTATGAAGTTAATTAAGGACAATCAAGATGATTACGACGTAGTAATTTTGGATTTAATTATGCCTCATAAGGATGGTGTTAGTATCCTCGAGGAAATGAAGCAACTTGGAATAGATAAGAAGGTAATAGTATTAACATCTTATAATACTCAAGATATGATTAGAAAGGTGTCTGAGTTAGGTATAGTATATTTTATATTAAAACCTTTTGAATTATCTGAATTAGAAAAAAGAATACTTGAATGTATGGGAGAAAATAATTATTCTAACAAATCAATTGATGTGTATAAAAACAACTTACAGATCTCTATAACAAAGATTCTGCATGAATTAGGAGTTCCTTCTCATATAAAGGGCTACCAATATATTAGGGAAGGTATAACTATAATATATGAAAACCCTGATGTAATTGGTGGTATTACAAAGGAGTTATATCCTGATATCGCTACTAAATTTGAGACAACTGTTTCTAGAGTAGAACGTGCTATTAGACATGCAATTGAAGTCAGTTGGAATAGAGGAAATTGGGATTTGATGGAAGAAATATTTGGTCATAGTGTTGATATTGATAAGGCTAAACCAACTAATTCTGAATTTATTGTCACAGTAGCTGATAAGCTTAGATTAGAGTTCCATCAAGGTGTAATGTAATAATGCTCTATAGTGATGTTTACTTAGGGATATCGCTATAGAGTTTTTGTTTACGTAGAATTGACATGAATTTAAGAAAAATATATAATGTATGTGTAATATAATGAGTTGGGAGGTCATTTTATGAAACGAAAGATTGAAGAACATTTATTAAAATGGAAAAACGATACGAATAAAAGGCCACTTATGATTTATGGTAATAAACAGGTGGGGAAAACATATTCTGTTTTAAAGTTTGGAGAAGAATATTATAAAAATACGGTTTACTTTAATACAGACAATAATATTGAATTATATAAAATTTTTAAAAAGGAAAGAACTATTGATAGAATTATATCTCATTTATCTGTTTTATCTAGTGAATCTATTTTAGAAGGGGATACCTTAATAGTTTTTGATAATTTAACTGATCCAGATATTGCTTCTGGTATAAAAGTTTTTGGTAGGAATAAACATAATTATCATATTATTCTTATATCTTCTTTAAAAGAGAATTTAAAAAAGTTTAAATGTGAAGAGTTTCAATATAGAATGATGATGAGTCTTGATTTTGAAGAATATTTGACTGCGATTGATAACGCTCAACTCATAGATTTTATTAAATCTTCTTTTAGAAATAACAAACCAATGCCATTTCATTCTTTAGCACTTGAGTATTTTGATGATTTTTTAATGACTGGTGGAATGCCTGAGGCAGTAGAGCTTAGTATAAATCAGAGAAATAAGTTATTGCTTAATTCTGTTTATGATAAGATAATTGACGCATATAAAAAAGAAATAAGTACTTTGGATAATTTAATTGATATAACTAGAAGTATAGAAGTATTAGATAGTGTTCCTTTTCAACTTCAAAAGCCTAATAAGAAGTTTCAATATGGATTAATTAAAACTGGTGGTAGGAGTAAGGATTATGAAAAATCTATAAACTTTTTATACAATAATGGATTTGTTTATAGAAGTAATAAGATTTCAACTGTAAAATCTCCACTTAGTTCTTGTAAGGATGTAGATAACTTTAAATTGTATTATAATGATACTGGTCTTCTTTTTAGTAGAATGTATCTAAATAAAAATAAGTTTTTGTCTTCAAATAAGGCAAGATATACAATACTTGAAAATATGATTGCGATTACTCTTATGAATGAGGGATATAATCTATATTATTATCAATCTGAGGGAAAAGCTGAAGTTAACTTTGTTGTGCAAACTAGAGTTGGTAGAGTTATTCCAATTGAAATAGTTAATAAAGATATGTCTAAAGCTAAATCTTTAACATTATTTATGAATAAATTTGATATTAAAGAAGCTATTAGGATAACTGATGATAATTTCTCATTTAAAAAAGGTGTTAAGTATATACCTGCATATGCATTGTTTTGTTTAAAAGATATTATATAAAATTAAAGGTTTAACTTGTTTAAATCTTTTCTTTTGCTTATAATTATTTTAGGAGATGATATAATGAAGAAACCTGTTGTTTTATGTATTTTAGATGGTGTTGGTTTAAGTGATAGTGATTATGGTAATGCATTACATCAAGCTGATACTAAATTTTTAGATTCTTTATGGAAGAAATATCCACATTCTAAGCTTGATGCAAGTGGGGAAGCTGTTGGACTTCCTGCGGGGACTATGGGTAATAGCGAAGTTGGACATATGAATATAGGGGCAGGTAAGATTGTTTATCAACCTTCTCAATTTATTAATGCCTCTATTAATGATGGAAGTTTTTATAATAATGCTAATCTAAATAACATTATTTCTTTGGCTAAGCACAAGAAAAGTGCACTTCATATTATTGGACTTATCTCAGATGCTGGAGTTCATTCTTTATTAGGGCATTTATTCGCAATTCTAGATATGGCTAAGTCTTCTGGAATAGAAAAACTTTATATTCATGGACTTAGTGATGGGAGAGATACTCCACAAAAATCGGGATTAGATTTTTTTAACAAGGTTAATGATAAATTAAAAGAAATTGGGCTTGGCAAGATAGCTACTGTTGGTGGAAGATACTATGGTATGGATAGAGATAATAGATGGGATAGAGTTCTTAAGGCATATAATGCGATGGTATGTGGAATAGGTAATAAATATTCTAGTTATAAAGAAGCAATATTAGATAGTTATGATAGAGGAATAACAGATGAATTTATAGAGCCATGTATTATTGATGAAGAAGGGTTAATAAAAGATGGCGATGTAGTAATTGATTTTAATTTTAGACCTGATAGATTAAGGGAACTTTTATATGCTTTGAGTAATCCTGATTTTAAAGAGTTTGATAGGGGATATATAAATATTGATTTACTTACTCTTATGCCAGTTTCTAGTGATGTTATTTGTACTAATGCTTTTACTAATCAAAAAGTAGATACTCCTCTTGGAGTTGTATTAGCTAATAGTTCTAAAACGCAATTAAGAATTGCTGAAACTGAAAAGTATGCACATGTTACATATTTCTTTGATGGAGGAATAGAAAGAGATTTAGAGGGATGTAAAAGAATACTTATTCCTTCTCCTAAAGTAGCTACATATGATTTGACTCCTAAGATGAGTGCTCCACTTATTACAGAAAAATTACTGGATGAATTGGACAAGGATATATTTGATGCTGTAATTTTAAATTATGCAAATGGTGATATGCTGGGACACACTGGTAATATACCGGCAACTGTTCAAGGACTTGAATATTTAGATGATTGTGTTCTTAGATTATATAATAAGGTAGTTGAAAAAGAAGGCCTTCTAATAATAACTGCTGATCATGGAAACTGTGAATATATGTTAGATAGTGAAGGTAATCCGGTTACAAGCCATTCTACTAATAAAGTTCCATTTATAATATGCAAAGAAGGAATAGAATTAAAAGATGGTAAGTTATCTGATATAGCACCTACAATTTTAAGTTTAATGGGATTAGATATTCCAAGCGATATGAGTGGAAATGTTCTAGTAAAATAGAACGTTTCTTTTATTTTTATTGAAATATACGAAAATTTGTTCTATAATTTATATGGGTGATAGTATGGACAAAGAACGAATTATTTTTCATGTTGATGTTAATAATGCTTTTTTGTCTTGGACTGCAGTAAAACTTTTAGAGGAAGGTTATGAAACTGATATAAGAAATATACCATCAGTTATAGGTGGTGATGAGACAAAAAGGCATGGAATTGTACTAGCTAAATCACCGGTTGCTAAAAAAATGGGGATTAAAACTGCGGAAACCCTTTATTCTGCTAGAGGAAAATGTAAAAATCTCTTAATATTTCCACCAGATTTTAAATTTTATAAGAAAAAATCTAATGAGTTATTTAATTTTCTTTCTACTCTTACTCCTGATATAGAAATATTTTCTATTGATGAGTGTTTTCTTGATTTGACAAATACTAACTATTTATACAAGGATTATGTTTCTCTTGCTTATAAAATCAAAAATGAAATATATAATAAATATGGATTTAGTGTTAATGTTGGAATAGGAAATAATAAATTATGTGCTAAAATGGCTTCTGATTTTGAAAAGCCTAATAAGGTACATACACTTTATCTTAATGAAATAGAAAGAAAGATGTGGCCACTTGATGTTGGTGAATTATTTATGGTTGGTAGAAAAACTGCTGAAAAATTAAAGCGTCTTGGAATAAATACAATAGGTGAACTTGCTAATAGTGATATGAGTTTTTTGAGGAAACACTTTAAAAATCAAGCTCAATTTATGTGGGAATATGCAAATGGTATTGATACTTCACCAGTTGTCTCTAGTTTTTCTGCATATAAATGTATAAGTGTTTCTCAAACTTTCGAAGAAGATGTATCTGATATTGAAAGGCTTAAGGCAACACTTTTAATTCAATCACAAAATGTTGGAAAGAGACTAAGATTACAGAAAATGTATGCAAATACTATTGCAATTACTATGAAAACATTTGATTTTAAACAGATGTCTAAACAGATGAAGCTTAATATACCTATAAATTCTACAAATAATATATATGAAAACGCTATAAAACTATTAAATGAGTTTTGGGATGGAACTAAAATTAGAAATATAGGAATTAGACTTAATAATTTTACTGATAAATGCTGTGAACAATCATCACTTTTTGAAGCTTCTTGTCAAGAAGATAATACAGTAAATAAAATTTTAGATGAAATTAATGATAAATTTGGTAATTCATCGGTTTTGCTTGCCGCAACTTTTAAAGATAAAAAGGAGGATAGTGATGAATAGTTTTGATTTTAATAGATATATTAGTTTTGTAGATGGCATCTCTAATGAGATGGACTATCCTAATTCAATTAGGCATCTTTTATATGTTGTTGTTCCTGCATTTATAATTAATTATGGGGTTGACAATGAAAGACTTATTTTAGAATGCTTTAGAAAAACAAAGATATATTTATCAAATAATATTCCAGATAATAATGTTAATGCTTATTTTGATAGAAAATTATATAAAGATGATTCATATTATTCACATAAATTTATTGTTATAAGAAAAAATGATGTTGATAGGTATATAACATTTATAGATAGTATAGTTCATGAGTTTAATCATGCACTTAATTCAATGGTTAATGAAATAAATTTTGATAATAAATATATTACTCTTAGGACAGGTATTAGTTTTATAAAATATGATATTAATTTGAACCCTATTAATAAAGATGATAGTTTTGTGTTAGAGGAGGTTATTAATACTAAACAAACTATTGATATTATCAACGTCATTAGTAATATCTCTTCTTATAATATAGAAAATATAGAGGTAAGTAATCTTTTAAAAGCTATTAACGGGGAGATAAAAAATATTGATTATAAGTCTGATGCATATTATTTAGAAACTACTATCGCAAAACCTCTTTTAGACAATAAAACATTTTCTTCAACTCTTAAACAATTTAGATTAAAAGGTGAAATCGAGGGTGTTAGATTTTGGTTTGATAATATAACTGGAAATAGTGGAGATTATGATAGATTAATTAAACTTTTTTATGAAGTGTACTCACTAACTATTTCGTTTTCAAAAAGAGTTTTCTTTAAAAATAGTGTTATAAATAAAATTAAAGGTAAAAAGAGAGAAATAGAGATAATCATCTCAACATTTAATACAAATTGTATTTACAAATAATATTGCTTAGTAAAAATATTTGTTATATAATTAATTATAGTAAAATAAGAATAATAGGGATGAGGTGTTTATATGTATGATTTATCTGATTTAAAACTATTTGAGCCTATTACTAATGACGATATTTCTAATGGGAATGTAACTATAAATGGTTTAAATGGTAAAAAGTGTTTATTTATAATAGATAATGAAGATGGAACATCTATTAAACGTGAAGTTACAACTGTAAATGATTTTAATGGCTTTTTAGATAATGATTATAAACTTGATCATATTGAATGTAGCAATGATGGGATCTACATATATTTATTAAAAAATGGAATTAGTGAAAAAATTGAGTTTGGTGAATTATCATTATATTTAAAAGACAATGTTTCTTGTATATTAGAAGATAATGTTGCTGGTGTTAGTAGTGATATGGTTGATTCTAATAGTGGTATAAATAAATCGGAAGATGACATTGATATAATAGATGAAGATTTAGATTTTGATTTAAAACCTGTTATAGCTACTGATATGTCAGAAGTTATAGATTTTAATAATGCTAATAAGAAAGAGGCTTTAATTAATGAAGAACCGGATTTTATTGAAGTTGATAAGATGGATTTTTCAAAAATCACTGTTGTTCTTGGCAAAACAGATAGAATTGCTTCTTCAACTATTGTTGATAAAGTTCAAAAAAGTTTAGAAGATTTAGGTATTAAAGTATATATTTCTGATATTGATAAAATAATAGGAGAAGTTTATGAACAAGCTGCTAAGGATAATCCTGATGATGATATTCTAGGAATAAGAATTGGTGGAGAAAGTGGAGAAGAGGCATATCCGGTTATTATCGAGAATGTTGCAGATGCAAAGTATCCTAATTCTGGCTCTAGGAATTCTTCGGCACTTGCCTTAACTCTTCATAAAACTCTTTCTACTAAAAATGATGTTTTGGTTGTTAGCGGAAGAAGGAATGTATATCTTGATGATGGCGTTAGAATTGAAACTGAATTTGAAAAGAAGGTAGATGATTTAAACCTAGCAAATCCCGGTATCAAAAATGTTACTATACTACTTGGGGATATACAAAACTATGATGAGGTTTCTAATAATATAGTGGAGGGTATAATTTATTATGTATCACTTGATAGAGAAGCCAGAGATAAACCATATTTTACATTAGCGGGTGATCCTAATGTAAAACCTGGAAGTCTACAATTTGGTAGTGATGCTGCGGCATACTTTGATAGTGATACAGTTTTGGTACTACCTTTTCCAAAAGAATTAAGTATGGAATTAAAATATTAAGTAAGGAGGTATTGTATGGGACTAATATTCTTTATTCTATTTATAGGTATTTTTATTTGCTTAACATCTATTAAGCAAATTGATCAATATGAAAGGGGAATTAAATTTACTAAGGGTAAGTTTGATTCAATAATGGAACCTGGTTGGAATTTTGTTATGCCAATTTTTCAAAGCTATAAGAAAGTTGATATAAGAACTAAGGCAGTTGATGTTCCTTCTCAAGAGGCTATTACAAGGGATAATGTGTCAATAAAAATTAATGCAGTTATTTATTATAAAATTTTTGATGCTTCAAAAGCAGTTCTTGAAGTTGAAAATTATTATTATGCAGTAGGACAACTTGCTCAGACTACTATGCGTAATGTTGTTGGGTCTGTTTCTCTTGATGAACTTTTAGTTGATAGGGAAAAAATTTCACAAAATATTTGCCAAGTTATAGATGAACTTACTGATCCTTGGGGAGTAAAAGTTGAAAATGTTGAATTAAAGGATATATCATTACCTGAAGAAATGCAAAGAGTTATTGCAAGGGTTGCTGAAGCGGAGCGTGAGAAAGAAGCTGTTATAACAAAAGCTAAGGGTGAAGTAGAGGCTTCTAAGAATTTGGCACTTGCTGCACAAACTATGGCTAATGTACCGGGTGCATTGCATTTAAGGACTTTATCTACAATTAATGATATTTCATCTGATCAGTCAAATACAATAGTTTTTGCTATTCCGTTGGAAATTCTACGTGCATTTGATGGTGGCGTTGGCAAGGATATTGCGGTAAAAGCGGTTGAAAAGATCACTAAAAAGTAAAATTAAAACAAATATTTATTATTAAGGAGAGCTAATAATTAATTATGGCTTTCCTTTTTATTTGTTCAAATCGACATATTATGTTATAATTCTTAATGAAAAGAGGAATTTATGAAAAAAATATTTAAAGGAGAAAGATTCATAATACATAGTTATAAACATGATGGTAGTATACATCGTGCATGGGATGAAGCTGTATTGTTGGAAGAAAGCGATGACTATCTTGTATTTGGTAATGAAAGAACAAGGGTTATTGAGTCTGATGGCAGAACATGGAAAACTAAAGAGCCTGCTATATTATTCTTTTATAAAGATTCTTGGTTCAATATAATAGGTCAATGCAAAAAAGATGGAATATATTATTATTGTAATATTGCTTCACCGTTTGTGATCGAGGGACTAACTATTAAATATATTGATTATGATTTAGATTTAAGAGTATTTCCAGATGGATCGTTTAAGATATTAGATAGAGGCGAATATAATTATCATAAGAATAAAATGAAATATTCTGATGATATTGATTATGTATTAAAGAAAGAATTGTCTAGATTAATTGATATGGCAAGAGAAAAGACTGGACCTTTTCAAAAAGAACTTATTGAAAAGTATCATAAACAATATGACGAAATAAAAGCAAAAAACCAGTAATCTTTTGGTTCTTGGTTCATATAATGTATTATATGAAAAATAATTTAGTAAATTTGTGAAAAAGTGTTGACATCGGTCATACTTTTTGATAAATTGGTAAAGCAACTGAAAAATGCATATATTTCAAAATTAAAAAAGTTCAAAAAAACATTAAAAATATGTTGACTTTTAAATTCTACTTTGTTATATTAGATGACATCGGTTGTGAAAGAAAATCGCTTAAATATTTCAGGTTTAATTGTTTGAAAAAATAATTAAAAAAGTTTGAAAAAAGTGTTGACTTGTGTGACTTGACCTGTTATATTAGATGACATCGATTTTCAAAAAAATCGATTGATATATCGCTTTAATTGTTTGAAAAAAATAATTAAAAAAAGTTCAAAAAAGTATTGACTTAAAGAACTATAAATGGTATATTAAGAAATGTCGATTAAAAAGACGAGTATATATCAAGTTAAATTGTTTTGAAAAAAATAATTTAAAAAGTTTGAAAAAGGTATTGACTTTGAAACTTATATTTGATATATTACTAATGCAACTCAGAAAGTTGTATGATGATCTTTGAAAACTGAGCAAAACGTCAATTTTGAGTAGCTAGGAAAATTATAAATTAATCAAACTTAAAAAAATCTTTTTTTTTTGGAGAGTTTGATCCTGGCTCAGGATGAACGCTGGCGGCATGCCTAAGACATGCAAGTCGAACGAAGCGGCCCATTGAAACAGAGTGCTTGCACAAAGTGGATTTGGATTCCCGCTTAGTGGCGAAAGGGTGAGTAACACGTGGGTTATCTACCTCAGAGACTGGAATAACAATTGGAAACGATTGCTAATGCCGGATGATATATAAAACGATACGTTGTTTTATATTAAAAGGAGCCTTTAAAGCTTCACTTTGAGATGAGCCCGCGGCGTATTAGCTAGTTGGTGAGGTAATGGCCCACCAAGGCAACGATGCGTAGCCGGCCTGAGAGGGTGATCGGCCACATTGGGACTGAGACACGGCCCAAACTCCTACGG
>ERZ1034980.745-NODE-745-length-21505-cov-9.151981_pt1 | contig 21505 bp, 29 predicted proteins | sample MGYA00520622_ERZ1034980 | MGnify/ENA primary metagenome ERZ1034980 (study PRJEB33766, sample SAMN09781791) | gut metagenome | biome: gut microbiome | host: Homo sapiens | place: Madagascar | study: EMG produced TPA metagenomics assembly of the PRJNA485056 data set...
CTATTTTGTTAATAACAAAAATAACTTATCTGTATCTGAGTCTGAATCTGATTCTGTTTCTGTATCTGAGTCGTCGTCTACTATCGTAGACTCCTATGCGCGCGCGAACGCGCCAGACGACTTGACGACGACCATTATTTTCGATGAATTTCGGAGACGGATCGGGAAGCTGAGCGAAACCGGAAAAAAAGAGCTGCCCGGATACGTGGAGTGCCTTGGCTCCGACCTTGTAGTTGAGATCATCCGCAAGTGCGAGGATTTGGGAGGTCATAGTTGGGCTTATGTGCGTAAGGCACTGGCCGAAGCCGAAAGGCAGGGATGCAAATCGGTGGATGAGTACCGCAAGACGAATCCAACAGGTGCTGGCCGAAATCTTCGCGTTGACCGGCAGAACCCAAGCGGTAATGATTTCATGAACACCTCCATGAGCCAAAGTTTGAAGAGATTGAAAAAGAAAGAGGCGCAGAAATGCAAAAATACAGAGTCGTGCTAGAGTGCCGCAACGAGGGAGGCACGAATATCCACTGTTACATCGTCGAGGGGAAGGATGCAGGCGAGGCCGGATACAACGCCACGCAGATTGCCCGCGCACACTATCCAGAGTTCGACGAGATCGAGCCGGTAAGGACGGAGGAGATTACGAAATGAGCGAAAAACGTATGGTCTACGCGGAGGACGTGATCCAGAGAATCCGCGACCTAGCTCCTGAAATTCTTGGCGGATGGTATAACCCAGACATGGAGAACGAGTTGGAACAGCTTGCTTGCATTGTTGAAAGCACTCCGATAGCAGCAGATACTGACGTCCAGCACTGGCGTAAGACGGCAGAGGATCCGCCAACAAGGAAGGACGGAAACGAAATCGGCAGCATTCTTTGTGCAGGGTATCACTGTAACATCCGCGACGGAATGTGGCTTGAGAACATCATGCCGTGGCACGTCGTAAGAGACAACCCGGGGATGTTCCCGCTCTGGATGCCGCTCCCAAAGCTGCCCGACCTCTCGGTGCCGGAAAGAAGGTGCATGATGGGAAATGACTAATCCTTGGAAAGATCGACTAGAAGAAGCGAGGCGCACCGATGACACAAACGTCTTGTAAGGACTGCACCGACCGGCATCCTGCTTGTCACGACAACTGCGCAAAGTTCGCAGCGTGGAGAGCCGCACATGAGGCGGAGACCGCATACACCCGGCGGATGCTTGACCCGGGTAAGGTCTACCACTGCGGCAGCGACGACAAGCACCGGGAGCGTGGGCGAAAGAAGTACATGGGGAAGAACGGAGGGGATGACAGGTGAAAGTTTTAGTTGCCTGTGAGGAATCGCAGGAAGTCTGCAAAGCGTTCCGGGCAAAAGGCCACGAAGCCTACTCCTGCGACATTCAGGAGCCGTCAGGCGGGCATCCTGAGTGGCACATCCTCGGAGATGCGCTCAAGGCCATTGAGGGGGGGCAAGTCGTGACAATGGACGGCGTAACGCATGACGTTGGTAAGTGGGACTTGCTCATTGCACACCCGCCTTGCACTTATTTGACAAAAGCCGGCGGAAATAGGTTAGTGATTGACGGAAAAATTCAAGCAGAGCGATATAAAAAGGGATGCGATGCACGAGATTTTTTCATGAAGTTCTGGAATGCCCCGGTAGATAAAATAGCAATAGAAAATCCGATACCAATGCGAATCTTTGGACTGCCAGAATACAGCCAGATCATTCAGCCGTATATGTTTGGAGATGAATGCATGAAAACGACGTGCTTATGGCTGAAAAACATTCCGGGACTGTTCGCCACAGATATCGTTATACCTACGTCGAAATGGGTCTCGTCGTCAGATCATCGTGCGGTGAAACGAAAAGACGCATGGTCTCAAAGTGGCAACAGAACAGCGAAACAGCGAAGCAAAACCTTTCCCTGCATTGCAAAAGCAATGGCCGAACAGTGGGGATAAAAATGAAAACCGTACAAGATATGGCTGGGGGCGTGTGCTGGATTACATCGGCATCGGCTGGGAGGATGTACCGGAGCAGGCCGTGCAAATGCACATCGAGGATCTGATGGGAGGAAATTTATGAAAGCAGTTCTTTTGAGCATCCGGCCAGAATGGTGCGAGAAGATTCTTAACGGCGAAAAGACCGTTGAAATCCGCAAGTCCTGCCCTGCGCATGGGACACCGTTCAAGGTGTACATCTACTGCACGAAGGCACAGTCCAAAATCGGATGGTTGCGTATCGTTCCAGGTAAAGGGTGGTTGCGGCTGGACAGTGCGGTTATTGGCGAGTTTACTTGCAAGAAAATTACCGGCCTAACCCATGTTGGAGAAACAGGAAGCTGGGAATCTGCAAGCCTGTACGTTATGGCACCCAGATTATATTACAAACCAGCCGATGAACTTCTTGAAACGGCCGGCATGAGCAAGGAAACCGCCGAAAAATATCTCAAAGGCCGTGACGGATACGGCTGGCACATTTCTGACCTGAAAATTTACGATCACCCGCGGCCGTTGAGCGATTTCACAAGGCTGCGGGCAAAAAAATTCGGTTACAAGCCTGTAAGGATTGAGCATCCGCCGCAAAGCTGGTGTTACATGGAGGACAGTGAATGAAACTGACCCTTTACGGTGACCCACGCACAAAGAAAAACTCTGCAAGAATCCTAAGGTCACGCTCTGGACGGCCATTCGTCGCCCCTAGCAAGAGTTTTGAGGATTATCAGGAAAGTTGCTTGTGGCAGCTCAGAACACCTTACAGACCCATTTCTGCCCGCGTGAACGTGTGTTGCGTGTACTATATGGCAACCGCCCGCCGGGTGGACCTGGCAAATCTGATCGAAGCGACCACAGACATCCTTGTACACGCCAAGGTCTTGGAGGACGACAACAGCAGGATCGTCGCCGGGCATGACGGCAGCCGGGTGCTGATCGACCGAAAGAACCCACGGGCAGAGATCACGATCACGGAAATGGAGGAAAAAATATGATCCGATTATGGAGAGACGACGACACCGGCAAAATCACCCCGGAACGGCAGAAAGAGCTGGAAGTCCGGGAATGGTTGCGGGGCGTCCGGGATAAGACGCAGGCGGTTGCAGATCAGCAGGACAAGATCCGGCGGTGGAGAGCAGCGGCCACCCAGACCACCCAGAACATGACCGGGATGCCCGGCGGGGGCAGCGGCGGTGACAAGATCGGCGCGACCATCGCCCGCATCACGGAGGAAGAGGAACGGCTTGCACAGATGGAGCACGACCTGCGGCAGCGCAGGGGCGAAGCCTACCGCCGCATTCTCTGGCCGCTGGGGAACGAGCTGTTCTATACCCAGCAGATGACGGACTATCTCGAGGGCTACTATCTGGACTGCAAGAGCACGGACAGCCTGGGCAATTTCCAGCTAGTGACATACGATCAGCTGGCCGGACGAAAGAACGTAGACCCAAGCACTATCAAGAAATCCATGCAAAAGGCCGTCAAGATTCTGGCTCGATACTGGGATACGTTTTGATTTCCACCGCCTTTCCACCATGGTTCCACTGCGTTTCCATTGAGACGCAACGAAAAAAAGCTAAAATAAGTATAAGCGGATCAGCGCAATGCGGTGCGCCGCTTTAACGCAGTCTCCGGAACGGGATCACTTTTCCCTGTGCTGTCCGTAGGTACAGGGTTTTCCACCCGGCGTTTCGCGGGCTGCTTCTATGCCCCGGTAGCGCAACGTGTAGAGCAGCAGCCTATTTTAGGCGGCGTGTTGATGGTTCAAATCCATCCCGGAGCACCATACGCCGTGCCCCGTCACGGCAACCGCCTGACGCATGAGCCGACAACTCACCCGGATGGGCGCAGCGGTGCCGGGTTTACCTCCGGCTCTGGGCTTTCATCGCCGCTGTGCAAAACGGAAGCACCGGGAATCCCGAGCCAAGTCCTACCTTCATTCTTGGCGGGATGTGCGTCAACAGAACCAGCATGGAAACGTGCTGGTTTTTTTGTTATATGACCGCTCGAGCGCAGTTTGGCGCGTGTCTCGGTTGCAATATACCGGGTGGTTCGAGTCCAAGAGCGGTTTTTGTGCTCCAGTAGCTCAAGTGGTAGAGCACCGGTCTCCAAAACCGGATGTTGCAGGTTCGACTCCTGCCTGGAGTGCCAGACGATGCGCAGGCAAATGGGCGCAGGCGCAGCGTATAGCGGAGCATCCGGCCGCGAAAGTTCCGGGTGCAGCGGCTCTTTCACGCCAGTGTCCGTAGCCGCTTATTTTTTATATTCAGCCGTCCGTTTGGGCGGCTTTTCTTTTTCACGGGAGGTTTTTCCATGGCAGTTGGAAGTGGATGGGGCGGATCAACCGGAACGACCGGCGCGAAAAGCCGAAGAGATGCCTATAACGCACTGCCTACCAACGCGAAATCTGTAGAAAACATGAACGAAGCCCAGCTTGACAAAGAAATTGCCAAAACAAAGGAAAAAATAAAACGTCTTGATTCGTCCATGGGCAAAAATCTCGAGCAAAGCGGTTATTCTCAATCGCTTCAAGAGGCTTTTCCGTTAGGTACTGGTGGAGACGGCTGGTCAAAATCCGGGATCAGACGGCAAGAACGAGAACAGTCAGCGAGCTTGAAAAAAGCGTCTGCGTTCACAAAAGCACGAAACGAAAAGAAAGCGGCAGAAAACCACCTGAAAGAGTTGCAAAAGGCCAAAAAACAAGTTTCCGGTAGCGGAAAAACTCAAAGTCAGATTTCCAGAGAAACCAGAGCAGCAGCTATCAAGAGTAGCACCGCTCTCAAGTGGAAAACGACCAACAAAGGAGGGTACTCGTCAGATGGAGGCTATACGTCCAAAGAAATTAGCGCAGGAAATTTTAAAATCCGAGGTTCAGGAGGTCTGTACCGAGTCTATGAAGGCTCGAAGCAGATTGGAGGCGCATCGAAACTCTCCGACGCAAAAGCCTTCGTTGAAATCTGGCGAAAGAGAAAGTGACGATCCGGAAGATGACCCTGCATTAGCAGAACACTTTCTCTGGATGGAACATGATTTGGCGATGATGTGAGGAAAAAAGGATGTGCGAGTTTTGTTCAGCGAAGCCCGTTTTCAGGGATTCTTGGTGTGATGGAACCGTCTACGTCGAAGAAGAAAGCAGCAGAATTCTTTGTTCCTGCGGAATGTATGCCGACCTCGTGATAGGCGCAGATGAATCCGGGGAAATTTATATGGCCGCTCAATCAGCGGAGGATTCCCAAACCATCCGCTGGTATCCCAATTTTTGCCCTGTATGCGGTGATAAGTTGAGAGGAGAAAAAGAACATGGCACGGCGAAAGAAAGCAATGGATTTTTCTTCCCTCGACCTGAACCTTGACGCTCTGGGTGACTGGGGCGGAGATGAAGAAAAGGCCGAGAAAGAGTTCATCCGCGCTGCACGGCTCAACCTCTCCCCTGTCACATGGGACAACGCAGAAGCGGCAGCGGACGCGGTGGACTACGATAAGGATTATTTTGCGCTCCTGAGTGGGCGTTTTATTTTTGGGGATTTCATCGAGGCTCTGATTTACAAAAAAGAGCTGATGCCGCACCGGGTCTACATCACCACGCTGGGAATGAGCCGGGAGAACATCGACAGCATCGTCAACATTGCCGGGTATCTGGGCTGCGAGCACGTCAATCTAATCGTTTCCAACTACTTTGTGGCAATGGAGCGGGCAAAACTGGTGCCCTATATGATCTCCCAGTTTACCGGGCAGCATATCAACGTGGCTGTTTTGGCATCCCATTGCAAGATTTGCCTGATCGAGAGCGACAAGGGCAATCTGATCATCATGGGCAGCGCAAACCTGTCCAGTTCCAACAACGTGGAGCAGATCATGCTGTTTCACGATGACAAGCTGTTCCGCAAAATCAAGACGCTGCTGAACGGAATCATGAGAAAATTCTGCATCCTGCGCGGATACAGCGGCAAGACGATTTTTGAGAACAACACCAACAACACCGGCAAAAAGGCTTTTGAAGCCGTAGAGGAGGGAATGAGAGATGGCACTTAGCGGAAGCGTATGGACAGGCAAAGGCGGCAACAGCAACAGTGCAAAGAATCGTCGAAAAATGTACGTTGCAAACCGGCGGAGTCTGAACCTGTACAATCCGAAGACGGGAAAAGGCAAGCGTTTTGCGCGGCCGGGCACCCGGGATCTTGAATTTTGAGGGGAGCGTGACTAAGTGGCGCGGCACGTTCTGACCGATGAGGAGCGCAAACGCGGGGCTCAATCGCAAAGCCGTGTTGAAGCCGTGGAAAACGGCAGAAAAGGCGGTATCGCAAGCGGAGTCGCAAGACGTGCCCCAAGCCTTTCCAGCATCGCAAGAAAGATAGCCGCCGCTCCCATCACAAACAAGAAAAACAAGAAGAAGATCCTCGAGGTCATGGGCGGAAGCTCAGACGACGAGATCACAAACAATTCCATGATCGTCATGGGCGTGTATATGTCCGCTGCATCCGGCGACATGAAAGCCGTCGAGAAGTGGGAAGAGTGGACGCAGGAAGAATCCTTTGCACAGGGCGACACCCCTGTGGACGAATTGAGCAAGGCACTGTTCGAGATAAGCGAGGGCGGAGAGAATGCCACTGGGTCGGAAGCAACTTGAAATCCTGCGATTCCGTCGGACAGCTTACAGCTATCTTATATGCGACGGCGCGGTACGTTCCGGCAAGACCTCCCTCATGATGGTGGGGTTCGTCGATGACGCAATGGAGAGATTTAACGCCCAGAGGTTCGGCATCTGCGGAAAAACCGTGGATAGCGCGATCAAAAACGTTATCGAGCCTTATATTTCCATGCGGTACGCACAGCAGAGCTACCAGATCAAGTGGAGCCGCAGCGGAAAGATCCTGACCATCACCAAGGGCAACGTGACCAACATCTTCGAGGTGTTCGGCGGCAAAGATGAAAGCAGCTATATGCTGATTCAAGGCCGCACGCTGGCAGGCTGCCTGATCGACGAAGTGGTTTTGCAGCCACGGTCGTTCGTGGAGCAGGCCATCACACGTTGTTCCGTCACCGGCTCAAAAATCTGGTTTTCCTGCAACCCGGCGGGCACACAGCACTGGTTTAACCAAGAGTGGATCCTGCAAGCAGAGGAGCGCAACGCGCTGCACCTGCATTTCGTTCTGACCGACAACCCGGGATTATCCCCCGAGACCATCCAGCGGTATGAAAAGGCATTTTCCGGCGTGTTCTACCGCCGGTATATTCTTGGAGAATGGGTTGACGCAGAGGGGCTTGTCTATCCGTTCTTCGCAGCCAACGAGGACACCTACCTCTTCAAGGACTCAATCGCGGGGCTGGAAGGGCGTTTTTTCGTCTCCATCGACTACGGCACCCACAATCCTTGCAGCATGGGGCTTTGGGTGGTCAACAACGGAAAGGCGATCCGCATCAAGGAAAGCTATTACGACAGCACCAAGACCAAGGTGCAGCGCACGGACGAAGAGCATTACAGCGAGTTGGAGAAGCTTGTGAAGGGATACTACATCCAAGCCGTGATCGTTGACCCGTCCGCCGCGTCGTTCATCGAGACCATCCGTCGGCATTGGCGGTTCGTGGTCATCCCGGCAAACAACGACGTGATCAACGGCATCCGCTGCGTGGGGTCGCTGCTGCAAGCTGGCCTTGTCAAGATCCACGAGTCCTGCGCCGATTCCCGCCGGGAGTTCGGCCTGTATGCGTGGGATGAAAAGTCGTCTGAGGATCGTGTGCTCAAGGAGTTTGACCACGCGATGGACGATATCCGATATTTTTGTTATACGATTTTTGCCCCGGAAGTTCGCTGGGCGGATTGGAGTCAATGATGTTCGACAAGCTGATTTCATGGCTGCGCGAAAAGGCACGGCAGCTGTTCGGGGAGGATACGACCGTGAGCGCGAGCATTTCCGCGCCCATGGAACAAGCCGTCGCGTTTTGGGCGGATATGTACGACACCGGAGGGGCGTGGTGCCACAGCCTCAAGTCGGGCGACACGCTGCACGGAATCGGGCTTCCACAGAGCATTGCAAGCGAGCTTGCACGTCTGACCACGCTCGAGATGGAGTGCAACGTTTCCGGAAGCGAGCGTGCCAACACCATCAACGAGATTATTCAACCGTTCATCGAGACGCTGCGAACGCCGGTGGAATATGGCTGTGCGCTGGGCGGGATCCTGTTCCGACCGGTCATGGACACAGATGGAGCAATCAGCATTGACGTGATTCAGGGTGACAGCTTTTGCCCGACCCATTTCGACAGCACAGGGCGGATGACCGGCGCGATCTTCTCTGAGCAGATTGTCAAGGGAAACAGGATATACACCCGGCTGGAAAACCACGCATTTGCAGATGGTCAATACAAGATCAACGTAAAGGCATTCCGCTCGATGACCACGGCAGACATCGGCCTAGAGGTTCCGCTGATAGAGGTGCCAGAGTGGGCGAACATCTCCCCTACCAGCACCGTGGACGGCGTTGACCGCCCCTTGTGGGGATATTTCAAGGTTTCTGGCAGTAACACCGTTGACCGACGGTCGCCCTTGGGTGTAAGCGTGTACGCAAACGCGGTCAAACTGATCCGGGATTGTGACGAGCAATACGGGCGGCTGCTGTGGGAGTACGACGGCGGGCAATTGGCACTTGATGTGGACGAGGCCGCATTGCGCAAGACTCCGGACGGCCAAATCACCATGCCACAGCGCGAAAAACGCCTGTACCGGAATTGGCTGTGCGGCGGTTACGGACAGGGCGGGCGCAACCTGTACGAGGTGTTCGCCCCTGCCCTGCGGGATGAAAATTACCGGCGCGGACTCGACACCATCCTCAAGCGGATCGAGTTTCAGTGCGGACTTGCCTATGGCACACTGTCCGACCCGCAGAACGTTGACAAAACCGCCGAAGAGATCCGCAGCAGCAAGCAGCGAAGCTATACCACGGTCAAAGACTTGCAACGGTCGCTCAAAATTGCCGTTACAGACCTGATCTACGCCATCGACGCCATTATGACTTCCGCATGGCAGCAGGGTGCGGAAATCGTTTCCCCCGGCGAGTATGATGTGACGTTCGATTTTGACGACTCCATTATATCCGACCCCAAAGAGCGCAAACAGATGTTCTGGGGCTACGTCACCGCGGGCAAGTTCCCATTCTGGCGGTATCTGGTCGAGTTTGAGGGATACAGCGAGGAGGAAGCCAAGGAGATCGAGGCGGAGGTCAAAGACTTCCAGCAGCGACCCGGGCTTGAGTTTGGCGGTGGTGCTTAATGTTGCAGCCCGACTATCTTGACCATGCCCCCGACGAAATGGTAAAGCTCTGGCAGCAGGTCGAGGATGATATTTTGCGCGACGTAGCCCGGAGAATCGGCAAGATGGATGGTATGACGCCGACGGCCAATTGGAAGTTGTGGCGATACCAGCAGGTCGAGGCCGTGCGGGAAGAGGTCGTCAAGTTGCTGGCCAAGTACAGCGGCAAGAGCGAGCGCAAGATCCGCCGCATCCTGCAAGAGGCCTGCACCGCCGCGCTGGAAGCAGACGACGAAATCTATTACCACTACGGCAAGACCCCGACCCCGTTCGCAGAATCTCTGCCACTGCAAAACCTGCTGAACGCCGGTTACAGGCAGACAAGCGGCACATGGAGCAATTTAACGGCCACCACCGCAAACACCGTCACAGGGGCTTTTGAGCGCGTTCTGGATGAAGCATGGCTCAAGGTCAGCTCTGGGGCGTTCGATTACAAGAGCGCGGTCAAGACGGCGGTGGACACGTTGGCGGATGATATGTCATATATCACCTACCCCACCGGCCACACCGACACGCTGGAAGTAGCAGCACGCCGGGCAATCCTCACCGGAGTCAATCAGACTGCCGGGAAGCTGCAGGACGCGCGAATGGAGGAGATGGGCGTGGAGTACGTCGAGACGACCGCCCACGGCGGCGCACGGCCTACCCATGCAGAGTGGCAGGGCAAGCGGTTCCATCTGGGCGGAGACAAGGTTCTAAACGGCAAGCTCTACAAGGATTTCGTCCGGGAGACCGGATACGGCACCGGCGCAGGGCTTTGCGGCTGGAACTGCCGCCATCAATACTTCGCCTGTTTCCCAGAGCTGGGCGACCCGCCGTCATGGACGCAGGAAAGCCTAAAGCAGCTTAACGCCCGCAACGTCGAGTATAACGGGCAGATGTACACCCAATACGAGATCTCCCAGATGCAGCGTGCCCGGGAGCGCAATGTGCGCAAGTGGAAGCGGCGGTATCTTGCAGAGGATGCAGCAGGCAGCGACACCACGGCGGCAGCTGTCCGTCTCAAGGCTGCACGCGACAGCCTCAAGCAATTCACACGGGATACCGGCGGGCAGCTCGACAGTGCCCGCACCATGGTTTCCGGATTCGGCCGCTCTCAGGCGGCGAGAGCCACAGCGCAGGCCAAAAAGGAGAAGAAATGACAAATAAAAAATTCAGAATTATCAAAGTTGAGGGTTTTGTAGAAGCCTGTATTTTCAGCTTGTTTGCTTCCTCTCCGTGCGGTTATATCAAGCACAAGAACTTGAGGCCGACATACAAAAACAGGAAGCTGACCCACAAAGGATACAAAACGAAAATCAATCGACACTGCTGAGAGGAGCATTTCATGAAAAAGATTCTTCTTGCCCTTGCACTGGCCGCATCCATCCTGCTGTGCGGCTGTTCGGAGGCTGACAAGGCCAATGCCAACATCTCCAAGCAGGCAGACTATTTCGAGAGTGAGCGCAAGATCACCGTTTACAACGCCCGCACAGACAAGGTCATTCTGGAAGCCGAGGGCTATATGTCCATCTCCAACAACTCGAACAATGAGCTGGTCTGCACGGTGAAAATCGCCCCCAATACCTACCGTAAGAATTACATCTACCTGAACGATTACACCATGTATGTGGTCGAGGATATCACAGGAACGCACACCGACCCGTACCACTACAAGCTCTACTTCCATACCGACATCCTGCCGAATATCGAAGTTAAACCGTAACCCCTTTTTTGATCTTCAGCACTGTGCAAAATTTGCACGGTGCTTTTTTGTTGCTTTCGCCTAATCGGTTAAGGCTCCCGGCTCATAACCGGGCTCATGAGGGTTCGATTCCCCCAAGCAGCACCACGCGGAGTCGGCGCGAAACCCCGACAAACCTGTAATTTCCAATGTGGACGAAAACCACGAGAAAAAACGTTGGATAAGACAGAACGAAAGGAGCAAACCATGAAACGAGAAGAAATCAAGCAGATCATCCCCGGCATCACCCAGGAGCAGCTCGACAGCATTATGAATCTGCATAGTGCCGATGTGGGCGAGAAGGTCAACAAGATCAGCACACTTGAGGCGGAGAAAACCACGCTGACCACCCAGCTGGAAGCCGCAAACGGCAAGCTGGAAGGTTATGACCCCGAGTGGAAGACCAAGGCAGAGCAGGCCAAGACCGACGCGGCGAACCAGCTGGCAGAGATGCAGCGCGGCTTTGCCATCGAGAAAAAGGCCGGTGCCCTCAAGTTTTCCAGCGAGAGCGCGAAAAAGGCGTTTCTTGCCGATGCAAAAGCACAGAATTTTGCCATGAAGGACGGCGAGATTCTGGGCTTTGACGATTATGTCAAGACCTTCAAGGCCGCAGACCCGAGCGCGATCCTCGCAAATGGCACGCTCCCGCGATTTACCGCGTCTGCCCCGGGAACTCCGGCGCAGGCATCCAACACGCACGAGGCCGCAAACGCAGCGTTCCGTTCGCTGTTTGCGGAGAAAGGTTAATCAACTATGGCAACTAACATTATTGCCCGTACCGGCGCAGAAGCCCTTATCCGGGATCAGCTGGTCAATACCATCCAGCAGGATGTGCCGAAGTCCTCCATCGTCATGCAGCTGGCGACCCGCCTTGCCAACATGACCAGCAATCAGACCAAGATTCCCGTTCTGTCCATGCTGCCTCTGGCCTACTGGGTCAACGGCGACACCGGCATGAAGCAGACCAGCAAGCAGGAATGGAAAAACGTCACCATGACCGCGGCAGAGCTGGCCGTGATCGTTCCCATCCCCGAGGCAGTGCTGGCGGATTCCAGTTTCGATATCATGGGCGAGGTTCAGCCCCGTGTCCGTGAGGCGATGGCCGCAAAGGTGGACGGCGCAATTTTCTTCGGCAACGACAAGCCCACCGAGTGGACTACTGACATTCTGACGCAGGCCGCGGCAAACAAGGTCGTTGCCCCCATCGACTATGCCAAGCTGCTGGGCGACGGCGGTATGTTCGCCAAGGTCGAGGAAGGTGGTTTTGGTGTGGACGCTGTCGTGGGTGCCATGTCCACCAAAGCACAGCTCCGTGGCCTTCTCGACACGAACGGTCGGCCTCTTTTCCGCTCCGATATGCAGGGCGCGACCAACTACGCTCTGGACGGTGCGCCGCTCTACTTCCCCGAGAACGGCTCTTTCGACGCTACCAAGGCTCTGATGATCGCAGGCAACTTCAAAAAGATCGTCTACTCCATCCGGCAGGACGTCACCGTGAAGATTCTGGATCAGGGCGTCATTCAGGATCCCTCGACCAAGGAGATCGTGTACAACCTCGCACAGCAGGACATGATCGCACTGCGCGTCGTCATGCGTATGGGCTGGGCTCTGCCGAACCCGTCCACCCGAATGAACACCGATGGAAGCAAGGTGCCCTTCTCCTACATCGCCCCGGGGGAATTACAAGCCGGGAGGTAGCCGAAAATGATCTATTGCACGTACAGCGAGTATCAAGCCGCCGGAGGACAGCTCGATGAAGCATCTTTCGGCGTTTTTGCTGCCAGGGCTTCCCGCCTGATCGACGGCATCACGTTCGGGCGAGCCGAAACCCATGTGGCCGAGTGCGACCGGTGCAGAGACGCAATCGCGGACGCTTGCGTGCAGATCATCCAGCTTTTGGCCGCAGCGCAGAACGCTGCCACGGCCAACGGCTACGCTCCCGGCGTGTCAAGCGTGTCAAACGACGGGTATGCGGTCAGCTATGCCAGCACCGGCAGCCTGACCGCCACCACGCAGGCAGAGGCCGCTCAGATCGTGCGCGGCTGTCTCGGGCATGACCCGCATGACCTGCTCTATCGGGGGGTGTGCTGATGAATACCCCTGTCACCATCGTCAATCTGATCCACGACACCGCCACGGACAAGGACACGCCCGTTTGCTGGGTGTTCCAGCACGCGACGTGGCGGGAGACTTACGGCTCAAGCGGAAACGGTACGGTCAAAGACCCGGCCAAGACCGTACACGTCCGCATTATGGCTCGTGTAGGCGAACCGCCCTATCTGCCCGCCTATGAGTGGTACGCACTGCCAGCAGAGGCCAAAGAAAAGGCGTGGACGCTCAAAAACGGGTGGATGATCGTCAAGGGGGCAATCCAATCCATGACGACAGGCCAGTACAACAAGCTCAAGCAGAGCCATGACTGCACCACCATCAAGGAGTGGGCGGACAACCGGGAGCAGTTTCTCCCGCACTGGCACATCTACGGAGGCTGACCATGACCGAGTGGAAAAAAGGCAAAAACGGCCTGCTGCAAGTCAGCACCCCAAAAGGCCGGGTCATATCCGTCAAGCAGCGCACCGGATCCGTGACGACGCAAATCGAATGGAATCCAGCGTTTGCAGCCAGAATGAACCGGGCAGGCAGCACCACCCTTGCCAAGCTGACGCAGGTCGTCGCCCGCGATACGGACAAATTTGTGCCGTTCCAGACCGGAATGCTGAAGACTACCGCCCAGATCGCCAGCGAGTACGAAAACGGTCTGATCGTATACTCGACGCCCTATGCACGCCGCCAGTATTACCTGCATCCGCAGGGCACCGACCTGCACGGAGACACCGGCTTGCGAGGATCCTACTGGGGGCAGCGCAGCAAGGGCGCAAACATGGCAAGCTGGGAGACCACCGCCCATGAGCTGATGAAGAAGGAGGGCAAGTAAGCATGAAACCTGTCATCAAGTCTATGCAGGAATGGCTCAAAACCTGCCCGCTGGTGGCATCCGCCCAAGACGAGGGCGTTGCATTCCGGGTCTCATGGCTGAGTCCGGACGTGGATGAATACTCCATCGAGGACGTTCCCACGCAGCCGATTCTCGCCACGCGGATCAATGGAACGCTCCGGCAGAAGGTGTTCGCCCTGTCCTCCCGCGAGGAGTACAACTCCGACGTGGAGCATCAGGCCGAACGCTCCGGGTTCTGGGATGACCTCACCGCATGGGTGGAAGCCCAGAGCCGGGGCAAGAAGCTGCCCGTGCTGGAGGATGGCCGCATTCCCATCAGCGTTGCCGTCACGACCACCGGCTACATCATCACCGCCGAGGATGGCCGGTGCCGGGCGCAAATTCAATTACAACTCGTATATTTCCAACCGAAAGGAGTTGCTACCACATGACTGTTACCGAAGCCATGAATGGCATTACGCCAAGTGCAGACACCGCCGGTTTCCAGATGGCCGACGACTTCATTCTGGCGTTCAAAACTGCGGAAACGCAGAACAAAGAGGGCGACTACATCGTATGTGAGTCGATGGTGGAGGAACATTCCGCCGCTGTCAATTCCAGCACGGTGGACAAAAACTACATCCGGCAGGGTCAGGTCACCATCAAGACCAACACGCAGCGGGTGTTCACGATCAACGCCGACCGCTACCACGACGAAAAGACCGCGTTCTTTGACTGGATCAGCTCGTTCAAGATGGTTCACGGCGTTGGTTCGGATGTCATCGCCGACTATGTGTACTTCAATATGTTCACCGGCAAGGGCGAGAAAGGCCGCGCCACCGTCAACGTTACCGCCGACGCGACCAACGGCGCAGGCAACGTCGCAGGCTACACCGTGACCGTCTCCGGCATCAACAAGCCCACGGAGTTCACCTATTCCGCCGCAGGCTAACCCATCTGCAGCCGTCCGGCACACCGCCGGGCGGTTTTTGACGCCTTAACAGACAAGGCCGGGGCAGCACCGGCAAAGGCGCACTGAAAGGAGCAACAACATGGAGTTTCGTGGTATTAAGTTCGATTTCAAACCCACCCGCGCAAGCGACGCCGAACGGATGGACAACGCCGACAAGACGCTCGGCAAGAGCTGGGGCAGCCTGAACGTGGAGAAGCTGGGCGCAGGTGCCGCAATTCTGGCAATGTGCAATCTGTATGACGACTATTTCTGCGACGTTCTGGGAGACGACTACGCCGACAAGCTGGGCGTGGACACCGAAGATCTTGACGAGATGATGCCGCTGTACAGCGAGTTCCAGCAGGCGACCAAAGCATTCGCCGACGACATGGTGGCAAAAGCTATGGCAAGCCTGCCGAAGAAGGGCGAAAACACCACCGCCTCCCCTGCCCCGGTCAACCGTGAGCAGCGGCGGGCAGAACGCCGGGCACACCGGGAGCACTGATGAAACCGACCTGTTTTTTCGCAGACGAGCTGCCCGGCGGATTCAATCCGGATTTCCGGGCATGGATCCGCTATGAGCTCCTGTCCACCGCTGCCGGCACGCCGGAGGAGCAAGCCGCCGTCACCCAGTACGCCGAAGAGGTGCTTGCAGGGCGCAAGATACGAGACGACGACCTGCCCGCGTTCCTCAACTTCTACCGGTGCGGCGAAAACCAGATCCAGACCGAGGAAAAGACGGCCAGAGTGTTCGGCAAGCGGCCAAGAAGCTACGACTTCGCGGTGGATGGTCAGCTCATCTACGCGGCGTTCTGGCAGGCCTACGGCATCGACCTCAACCACGTCGAGCTGCACTGGTGGGAGTTCATGGCTCTGTTCCGTGGGCTACCAGACGAATGCCGCATCTGCAAGATCATGGAGTACCGCACCGCCGACACCTCCGATATGCCAAAGGAGACCAAGGCGCAGTACGACAAGCTCCGCCGGGTGTACGCCCTGCCGGAGACCGCAGGAGGTGAGACCCGCCGGTATGCAAGTTTCGCGGAACGCAAGGCCGCTGCCTTGGCGCGGCACAACGCGCTTGACCACAAGCCCAGAAACGGCCAATAGAAGTCCTGTGCGCTGTCCTTTTTGCAGCAAGGCAAGTTCCGTCTGGGCGGACGAAAACGCCCATGCAGGCGGGCTTTGGGTCAAATGCAAGAACCCCGCGTGCAAGCGGGAATTTGAGATAAAAATCTGAGCGTGTGCCTTTGTGCCGGTGCTCCCACGGGGAGGGGTATAAATGGCACAAAATCCGGATTTTGAAGTCCATGGACAGGTAACGCTCGACAATTCCGACGTCAAGCAGGTTCTTGACGACACGCAGGCCAAGGCAGGAAAGACCGCCAAGGAAACCGGAACAAAGATCAGCGATGCAGCCGACGACGCAGCGGAAAAGGTCAAGAAAAAGAGCCAAGAAACCCGCGACAAGCTGGCATCCGACACCCAAAAGGCCGGAAAGCAGACCGAGCAAACGGCGAAGGACACCACCGAGAAGGTCAAAGCGCAGTTTGAGGCCGGATCCGTTGCCATCGGCAACATCATCTCCGGGTTGGTCACCAAAATTGCCAGCGCAGGCAAGGGGCTGATTGAGCAGGGTGTTGCCTACAACGCCCAGATCGAGACCTACCGCACCGGCCTGACCAATATGCTGGGCGACGCGGAAAAAGCCAACACTGCCCTTGAAAACATCAAGCAGGATGCAGCCCGAACCCCATTTGATACAGCTTCTCTCGTTAAGGCGAACCAGTACCTTATCGGTGCAGGCGAAAACGCCGACTACAGCCGCAAGACCATCCTTGCGCTGGGCGACGCGGTTTCGGCCACCGGCGGCACTTCGGCAGAGCTGGAACGCATGGCGCAGAACCTGCAGCAGGTCGCCAACGTTGGCAAGGCGTCCAGCGTGGACGTCAAACAGTTTGCGTTTGCAGGCATCAATATCTATCAGATCTTAGCAGATTATACCGGCAAGTCCATTCAGGACGTCCAGAACATGACGATCTCCTACGACCTGCTGACGAAATCGTTGCAGGCCGCAGCAGAAGAGGGCGGACGCTACTATAACAGCATGGAAACGCAGAGCGAGACGTTCAACGGCTCCCTCTCCACCCTCAAGGACAACGCTTCCCAGCTGCTTGGCACCATCACAGAGGGGCTTTCCAGCGGTCTGGGCGAGTGGATGCAAGGTCTGAATCAGATCGTGATCGACCTGAACGAGGGTATCCAGAACGGAACCATCAACTTTGAGGGAATGTTCGCCGCTCTAGGCGCGGTAGCCGGTGCGTTGATTACCTACAAGACCTACACCACCGCCTCAACCATCGCACAAAACCTGCTCAACGCCGCGATGAATGCAAGCCCCATCGGCATTGTGATTTCTCTGGTTGGAACGCTTGCTGGCTCAATCGCAAGTTTGTATGCCACAAACGAATCCTTCCGTCAGCACTGGAACACAATGATGTCCAACATCAAAAATTGGACGCAAAACGCACTTGGTAGCGTAATTAACTTGTTCAACACTGCCGGGATCACGATAAAGGCTTGGTTCGTTGGAATCGGTTCTTATTGGGATACATTTTGGAGCACACTGTCGTTCGAGAAAGCAAAAGAAGCCGGAGATGCGGCAAACGCGGCATATAAAGAACGCGCACTTGCATCTTATGAAGCTGACAATGAACGTCAGCGTCGGCTGAATCTCCACAATCAGCGCGTTGCTCAATCTCAAGCAGAAGCTTCTTCTGGTTCATCTGGCGGCACTGCCGGGGATATCATTGTAAGCTCTATTCCCCCCACAACCGGAGGAAGCGGCGGCTCCCCCGGCAGCAGCTCCACAAAGGAGAAAGCCCGGCAAGTAACAGATACCGTCACCGACACCCAAAAGACCATTGATGGCAGCATCAAAACCGTCACAAAACTCTTTAACGATGGCACAAAGCAGGTAACGACGACCACCACCAAAGCCGGGAAGGAAATGGTGAATGGGGTCGAGCGCAACGTTACCACCGTAACGACCAAAGTCGATGAATTTGCAAACGAAGCCGCAACCGTTGCAAAAGAGACTTCGACCACCGTTCAAAAAGAGATCACGGACATTGAAGAGCAGGCTGTAAAGTCTCTCCGCGAGGTCGAAAAAGAGCTGAAGCAGAGCTTCACACAAGAAACCTCGGAAGGCATTCTCGGGATCCTCAAAGATGGCATTTCCAACATCAAGAATCAGGACTGGGGCGGCATTGCGCTCGACGTCGTCAAGCTGATTTGGGGCGAGGTTGACTCAAAACAGCGTGCAGACATCACCGCGTGGGCGGGCAATGTCCTCAAGGTCATCAACGACGAATATGCAAGCGGCGGACTGTCCAGCGTGGGAGACACCATCAAAACGCTGCTGTCCGGCGGCAAATTGGTGCTGACCACCGAAGAAGGCACAACTGCCCTTGCTTCCTTCAGCGAGATCATCTCCAACCTGACCGCAAGCGGCGGCATGGGAGAGGTTCTGGGAAGCCTTGTCACCAAGCTGGGAGCCGGATTCAGCAGTCTGGCCGGGAACATCGGCAGCGTCGGCACAGCCCTCAGTGGACTGGCGACGAAGCTTGTCGCCGTGATTGCGGCCAACCCTGAGATCTTCGCCATCCTTGCCATCGTCGCCGGAATCACCGCCCTCGGCGTGTACATCTGGAAGAAGCACGGCAAGGAGATCAGTGGATGGTGGAGCGGCCTTTGGGAAGATAGCCCCACCGCCGCGCCCGCCTCCAACTATAAGCAGAGCGACAGCATCACCGCAGCAAAGCTGGTGCAGGCATCGCAGGCAGCTGCAGCGGCTAATCAGCAGAGCTTGAGCAGCGTGCAGAACAGCACCGGCAGCGCAGCGGCCGCACAGCTCAACGCCAGCTGGAGCGGTTCTTCCACCACCGTCCTCAACATCGACGGCAGAGAGGTCGCCCGCACTACCGCCCCGTATATGGACGAAGAGCTTTCGTTCCGGTCGTAAGGAGTAGCACATGGACAACATGGAGAATTTTTTTTGGGTGGATGACCACGGGAGTTCGGAGTTTGGCGCGATGCTGGGGGCAGACTACTCCATCAGTGCTCCGACCATCTCGCAAGACTACGTTGTGGCATACACCGGAAGCCGGATCACGCCCGGCGGCACCCGGTACGGCCTGCGGAGCATCACCCTGCCGGTCGATATTTTTGGAGACAGCCCGGAGGACGCTGCAAACAAGCGCAGCAGCCTGACCGCTGCACTCGCAAAACGACTGGTGGAGCTTGCGCTGCCAGACGGCGGGCTGTACACCTGCCTGCTGACCGACGGCGGAAAGATGGAAGAAATCGACCGAGACGGCAAGATCATCAGCTGCACCTACGCTCTCGTCGGCTATAAGCACGGCGCACTCGAAACGCTTGTTGTGTCTGGGGCTGCCTCCAGTGTGTCCTTCTGGGCGGCTGGAACGGCAGAGCAGATGGAATGCCGTATCACCGCCACCGTCGGCAGCTATGTCAACGACAAGGTGTATGTGCCCTACCCGAACAAGTCCGCAACCACCGGCTGCCGGTTTCCCAAGACCGCCGTGAAGAGCGGCGACACTATTGTGATCGACGGCATTGAAAAGGGCGTATACGTCAACGGCTCCAATGGGTTCTACCTGCTGGACACCATCGCAGGCGGCTGGCCGAAAGTCAAGCCCGGCGAAAACACCCTGACCATCGCGCAGCCCAGCAGCGGCGCGGCGTTTTCGCAGATCGCCATTGAGTATTATCCAATCTACATCTAAGGGGGGGGATCCAATTGCTTGCAATCATGTTGAGCGATAAGCAGGAGATTCCCATTGACTATGACGGGTACTGCATCGTGCAAAACTCCAATGGGTGGGAGGACAAGCTGAAATTCACGCTGCCCCTGAACCATCCGCAGGCGTATCTCTTGAGCGAGCGCACCCGGCTGTGGGAAACCACACGGAACCAGATCTATGCAATTACCAGCATCAGCAACGGCAAGACCGACACCTCGTATGAGGCAGAGCTTGACCTTGACGACCTGCAAGGCAAGCTGCTGACCAACTGGAACAATTACGTTGCAACCGGCCTGTTCAGCAAGGGTGCGCAAACCATGATGGACACCCTCAAGCGGGCGGTGAGCGGCATCGACGGATGGGGCTTTCGCTATGGCATCGAAACCGAGAAGTTTGCCATTGAAAAGTTCACCGGCACGCCCCTCGAGCTCATCAAGAAGATCGTGGACGTTTGGAAAAACTACCCGGTACGCTTTACGGTCAGCAAAACCGCAAAGTATATCGACGTGCAAAATCCATCCATCATGACCCCCAGCGGCACGTTCTTCTCCGACGAGATCAATCTCCGGGAGCGGCCTGCCTACAAGGGCAAGGCCGTCTCAGGCGACGGCTACTACACCGCCCTCCGGCTGTACGGCAAGGATGATATCTACGTGGATGTCAAAAACAACACCTACGACAGCCGGGTGATCTGGCATACCGAAACGGACAGCTCGATCAGCGACAAGAAAGCCCTCAAAGTCAAGGCAACGGCCATGGTCAACGCAGCCGCTTTCCCTACCCGCTCGTACAGCTGCAACATTATGGATCTGTACGAACACAACAGCGACAAGTACAAGAATTTCGGTGCATACTTGTTCAATGTCGTCACCCTGATCGACCAATACGCTGGCACCGCCTCCAACCTACAGATCGTCCAAAAGACCATCTACCCCTACTACCCCGAAAAGAACCAAGTCCAGCTGAACACCGTCGCCGGAACGATCTCGAAAAAGGCGGAGAAATACTCCGGTGACGTCATCGAGTACACCGACCAAAAAGCGGCACAGGCAGAAGAAGAAGCAAAGGAGACTGTATATGCAGACACTTAAAATGGATTTCCAGAGTCAGAGCACCCCGCCGGTCGTTCCGGTCATGCAGTCCGACGCGCAGAGCCGGTTCATCGGCATCACGCTCTACGACGGCGGCGTGCCGTACTCTGCGCCCAGCGGCGCACAGTATACGGTACAGTATCGCGGATCCGGTGCCAACAATATGGGCTGGTATGATACCATACAGCTTTCCAGCGGCACCCGCAAAGCCGTCGTAGTGTCCAGCAGCAGCCCCAACGTCGTCACCCTCGAGCTGGCAGAGCAGGCTCTCCGCGTCAACGGTAAGGTGGAGGTCTCCCTCTGCGTGGTCAACAACACCGGGTACAAGCTCAACACCTTCCCGATCATCTGCCGCGTCACCGGTGCGCCCTACGTTGACCCCGTGTCCGTGCGGTCGTTTTTCTACGTCACCGGCCTCACGTCGGATCAGTGGACGGCCTACGTCACCGCCTGTCAGGACGCACAGAAACGGGCAGAGGATGCAGCGGCGAAGTTTGTCATCGACCCCACCCTCTCCCTCTCCGGCAAGGCTGCGGATGCGAAAGCGACCGGAGAGGCGATTGGGGAGATAAAGGAAGACTTAAATATTTTACAGTTAGCGAATACGGTGACGTATAAAGATGGTTTTTTTATAAATCCCAAAAATGGCGAAGAAATTGTTAACGACTCATATAGTGCTAGCAATTATATATATG
>ERZ1034980.747-NODE-747-length-21489-cov-23.039190_pt1 | contig 21489 bp, 22 predicted proteins | sample MGYA00520622_ERZ1034980 | MGnify/ENA primary metagenome ERZ1034980 (study PRJEB33766, sample SAMN09781791) | gut metagenome | biome: gut microbiome | host: Homo sapiens | place: Madagascar | study: EMG produced TPA metagenomics assembly of the PRJNA485056 data...
AAAACAATTAAAGGAGTGTATGTAGATGAATTATTATGATATCACGGTTAAAAATAACACAGAAACGAGTCTTTTAAAAATCAGAATCATTACTCACGAACCGATTACTGAGGATCAGTTAAATGAGTTCCGTGAGATGCGGTTAAATGATGTTATGGTCAAAGTTCAATATGCGTATAGAGGAAAAGTGATGGTGCTTTAAGCGCAAATATTCTTAAGGACGATATATAATGGCTGGATTCTAGAATAAGCCGGGATGCCTCGAAAGGAAATTTTATAATGGATTTCCCAGTGAACGGCACCTCATTTTACGTTTAGCAACGATGCCGGATACAGGAGAACTATATTGGGAAGCTGTATCGAATTATCTATATAAGACAGTATTTTCAAGTGATGATTTCAGTACTTTAGACAGCATGTATCGGGACCATAATCCTTTAAGAAATAAAATATGTCATGGGGAACAGATGAGTTTTGGTACGAAGGAGATTTCGCTGAAAGCCATTTTTATAGTGAATTTGCTACTGCATTTGAAAAAAGAAATCGAGTGGCTGGGTAAGAAGGAGATGATGAATTATTAAAGAGCATAATGTAAAACAGAAAATCGCAATACTTACGCTTTATTATCATAACTACAATTACGGCGGTCTTCTGCAAGCGTATGCGTTGCAAAAGGCAATTACGGATTTAGGGTATCAGGCAGAGCAAATCAGCTATAAATTGGAATCTGGCTATGAGGGCTGGAATTCAATCAAAGCGAGCATAAAAAAGCCGGTGGTCTATCTGTACCATAGGGCAAAGTATGGAAAATGGTTCGACCAGTACACGATACGGCAGAAGAAATTTGAGGCATTTGCAGAAAACATTCCGCACACGGAGGTTGTAACAGCACAGACAATTTCTGAACTGAGCAATCAGTTTGATTGCTTTGTTTGCGGAAGCGATCAGATATGGAATCCGATTGGCTGGCAGCCTACTTTGTTTTTCGATTTTCTCCCGGATGATAAAAAGAGAATCTCTTATGCGGCTAGCATTGCAAGAGATGAACTGACGGAAGAAGAGTACGATTTTATGAAACCGTACTTAGATAAGTTCAACGCGATTTCTGTACGGGAAAAAAATTCGGCAGATATGCTGAACCGAAAGTTTCCGAAATTGAATGTACAGGCAGTTCCGGACCCTGCTTTTCTTCTTACGGAAGAAGAATGGAGAACGTTGATCCCGAAAGTGAACGAAAAGAAAGTTCCTTACATTTTTGCTTACTTCCTTGGAAAAAACGAAGAAAATCGGCAAAAGGCGATTCAATATGCAAAAGATAAAAAACTGAAGATTCGTTTTGCGTCATATATGGATTATGTGCAGGCTGGATGGGATATGAAACATCCAGAATTGCTAACACCTCCGATGGGCGTAAATGAGTTCCTGCAGAGCATTGCAAATGCAGAACTTGTTCTGACGGATTCCTTTCATGCTGCCGCATTTTCCAGCATTCTGCAAACGCCATTCTATGCGTTACCGCGTTTTAAGACACAGGATAAGACCTCGATGAATTCCAGAATTTTGAATCTGGTACAAGAATTAGAAATTCCGGAGCGGTACACAGATGGATTGAATGTGCAGTATACATGGTGCGCGGATGAACTGAAAAGTATTGAAAATAACCTGCAACGAATGAAAAACCTTGGGGTGGACTACTTACAGCAGGCGCTTTATAAATGAGATGAAATGGTGAGGATATGACAAAACGAAATAGTGGAATCGATATACTGCGAATTCTCAGCATGATAGGAATTGTATCACTTCATGTAATTGGACTTGGGGGGGCATAGAGTTGATCCCTGATGGCACACTAGCTAATACAATTGTACGATACATTTGGATCGTAAGCTTTATATCTGTCGATGTTTTTGGAATACTGACTGGTTACCTGAACTGTAACAAGAAAACACTATATTGGAATCGTATTCTGGATTTACTCGTTGTTGTCGCCTTTTGGAGTGTTTTAATTACTGCTGCTTTTGGCGTATATCCGGGCAGACTATTGACAGGATGGAAAGATTATGCGATTTCCATTCTACCTGCATTGAAAGGAAGATACTGGTATATTACGAGCTATGTGTTTGTCTACTTCATGATTCTGTATTTAAACCGCTTTATTGAAACGATGGACAAACAATTGTTTAGGAAGTTCCTGCTTGTATGCTTTGTATTACTCTCACTTATTCCGACTTTTGGAAAAACAGACTTTTTCCGAGCTAATACCGGCAGTAGTCCACTGTGGTTGACAATCTGCTATTTTATCGGGGCGTATCTGCGAAAATTTGATGTGAAATTAAAACGTAGCAAATGCTTAGCAGGTTTTATCGGATTAAGTGCCGTTATTCTGGGATGGCAGTTATTTTGCCTGCACTTTTTTCACGGCAGACTTAGTAACGCGTGGACAGCTGCATATTATTCACCGTTTATCATTATTATGGCGATTTTGTTCTTTGAAGTCTTTGTCGATGGATTTAAGTTATCTTCTGATAAGCTGGTTCAAGTTCTCAAATGGATGGCGGATGGAATGTTTGGTGTTTATATCATCCATGCGCATGCGCAGCTTTGGGATAAGATCATCCAGCCTGCAATTACAGATATGATGAAGGTACTTGCTGAGCAAAATGCATTAATTTGCGTGACACAAGTTATTGGAATGATCGTGGGATTGGTGGCTATCACACTATTATTAGACAAAATCAGAGAATCTCTTTTCAGGATATGTAAGATTGATAAGCTCGAGATGACATTAGCGGGAAAGTTAGATGCACGTTTTCCACTAACATGAGGAGGTTTGATTATGGAAAAGTATTATACCAGTGAAAAACATACGCAGCTTTTAGTTGCTCTTCTGAAATTTCATAAGATTAAAAAATTCGTCATTAGCCCAGGCACAACAAACGTATGTTTGGTTGGCAGCCTGCAACAGGATTCATATTTTGAACTGTATTCATCTGTGGATGAGCGTTCAGCTGCATATATGGCTTGCGGTCTGGCAAGAGAAAGTGGAGAACCTGTCGGTCTTTCCTGCACAGGTGCAACGGCATCCCGAAATTATGTTCCGGGACTTACCGAAGCATTTTATAGCAACCTTCCTGTTCTGGCCGTGACCTCGACGCAGCATCCAGGCCGTGTAGGGCAGATGATGCCGCAGGTTCTGGATCGAACCAATCCGATGAATGACATTGCCAAGAAAAGTGTTCAAGTTGACGTTGTACATACGCCGGAGGACGAGTGGGCGGCACAGGTGGCCATCAATGACGCACTGCTGGAGCTGCGTCGTCATGGTGGCGGCCCGGTGCATATCAACCTTGTCACGACCTACAGCCCGGATTTTTCTGTTCGGGAACTGCCGCAGGTAAAGGGCATTCGCAGATATTTTGTAAATGATGAAATGCCTTCGCTGGACGGAAAGAAAATTCTGATTGATGTCGGCACCCATGTGCGGTGGTCGGAGCGATTGACGAACGCAGTCGATTCCTTCTGTGAGAAGTATAATGCGGCGGTGATTTGCGAGCACATCAGCAATTATCGTGGAAAGTACGGTGTATATCCGAGCCTGTTCGTGAATCAGGAAGGTATTGAATCTCCGCTTCTGGAGCCGGATGTAATGATTCATCTGGGCACGGTGCTGGGCTTTGGCGGTGCGATCGGCGTTAAGATGAAAGAAGTATGGCGTGTACACCCGGATGGCGAAGTCCGCGATACCTTTAAGAAGCTGACGAATGTGTTTGAGATGCAGGAAGCGGAGTTCTTTGAACACTACTGCGCAGTGAAAGCAGATGCTACTTCGGATACTCGCTATTGCACGGAATTCCAGAGGGTATGCAAAGAGCTGGAGCAAAAAGTTCCGGAACTGCCGTTTTCCAATCCTTGGCTGGCACAGAACACTGTGAAGCGTCTGCCGGCAGGCTGCGAACTTCACCTTGGAATTTTGAACTCTCTGCGTTCTTGGAGTCTGTTTGAAATTGCCCCGGAGAAGAAGATTGAAATTCACTCCAACACAGGCGGTTTTGGCATTGATGGTATGGTGTCTACACTGCTTGGCTCGTCGCTGGCATCGCCGGACAAACTGTTTATCGGTGTAATTGGTGACCTTGCATTTTTCTACGATATGAATGCACTAGGCAATCGTCATGTTGGAAATAACATTCGCTTGATGGTCGTAAACAATGGCCGAGGTACGGAGTTCCGCAATTATAATCACCCGGCTGCACGGTTTGGTGAATCCGCAGATGCGTACATGGCGGCATACGGTCACTATGGTAAAAAGTCGCATGATCTGATGCGGCATTATGCAGAGGATCTGGGTTTTGAGTATATGTGCGCCGAAACCAAGGGAGAGTATCTGGATCGTATTGATAACTTCCTGAATACAGAGCAGAAAGATCACCCTGTACTGTTTGAGGTGTTTACCGACTCGAAAAATGAAAGCGATGCTCTCTATGCACTTTATCATATCGAGGTCTCTACCAAAACAGCGGCAAAGAATGCAGTAAAAAATGTCCTTGGCGAGAAAGGCGTTGCAACACTGAAAAAGATTATGGGAAAGTGATACCAGAGGTTTTTCATCGGAATGAAGAAATATTTACAACAGTATAAGAATTTGCCGGTGCAGATGAAAGCATCCTTGTGGTTTCTGATTTGCTCTTTTATGCAAAAGGGAATTGCAACAATCACAACGCCAATTTTTACACGTATCCTGACGACCGCCGAATATGGCGAGTTCAGTGTGTTCAATTCATGGATGCAGATCATCACACCAATCGTGTGCTTGAATTTGTTTTCAGGCGTTTATTCACAAGGGCTTGTGAAGTTTGAGGAAGATCGTAATCGTTTCTCATCGTCTTTGCAGGGGCTGGTTCTAACGCTGGTTGCAGTGTGGACGGTTGTATACTTGGTGGCGGCAGACTTCTGGAACAAACTGTTTTCTCTGACAACGCCGGAAATGCTGGCTATGATGCTCATGATTTGGGTGAGCAGTGCGTTCTCTTTCTGGTCTATGAATCAGCGTGTCGATTTCAAATATCGGAAGCTGGTTATATTTACCCTTGCAGCATCTATTTTGCAGCCGACTGTCAGTATCATTTTTATGCTGCATAGCAGCAATAAGGTTCTGGCACGAATTTTCGGTATCGCAGTTGTTCAGTTTGCCCTGTATGCGTGGATGTTCGTGGATATGATGGCCAAGGGAAAGACGTTCTATTCGGAGAGATACTGGACGTATGCATTGCGCTTCAATATACCCTTGCTGCCGCACTATCTCTCGATGAATGTCCTGAGCAGTTCAGACCGCATTATGATTGGAAATATGGTCGGAACATCAGAAGTGGGAATTTATAACCTTGCCTATTCCATCTCGCTGATTATGACGATGTTCAACAATGCCTTGCTGCAAACGATTGAACCGTGGATCTATCGCAAGCTGAAAGAAAATAAAGCGACAGACATTGCGCAAGTTGCGTATCCGTGTTTCTTCTTGATTGCGGGGCTTAACATTTTGCTGATTATGTTTGCACCCGAAGCCATTGCAATTTTTGCACCGGCATCGTATCAGGAAGCAATTTGGACGGTTCCGAGTGTTGCATTGAGTGTGTTCTTTATGTTCCTGTATACATTCTTCGCTACATTTGAATTTTATTATGAGAAGACGCAATATATTGCGGGAGCAACGGTAGGCGGTGCATTGCTGAATATTGGTCTGAATTATATCTGTATTCAGAAATTCGGCTACATTGCGGCAGGATACACGACCTTATTCAGTTACATGTTATTTGCACTGCTGCATTACTATTTCATGCGGAAAATCTGCAAGGAATACTTGAATGATCTGCGCCCCTATAATGCGAAAATTATTCTGGGAATTTCTGTCGGATGTTTGGTGGCTGGCTTTGGAATCATGGCAACCTATAGAAATAATATGATTCGCTATGCAGTGATTGCAGCACTTGCAGTTGTGTTGTTCTGTATGAGAAAGAAGCTGATGGAACTGGTAAAGCTGCTTCTGGAAATCAAAAAGAAAAAGGCATAAACAGGAGAATTTAGAATGAGTTTGAAAAGTAAGATAAAGGGAATGCTTCACGCGATTCTGATGATGGCCAAAGAAGAAAAAGTGCAGCCGATTATTGTGCCAACCGATAAGGAAAAGCTGCTGGATGGAAAAGTCGCACTCATTACCGGCGGCAGCAGTGGAATCGGACTGGCAATCGCAAAGGCATTTCAAAGTAGCGGCGCAAAAGTAATTATTGCGGGTACGAACCAGCAGCGTTTGGAAAATGCCTTATCCCAACTGGGGGGGGGACAGCAAGAAGTCTTTTAATTGATGTAAGAGATGTAAGAGCTTTGCCCCAAAAGGTAGAAGAAGCGACAGCGTTGTTTGAGGATAATAAGATTGATATTCTTGTAAATTCGGCAGGTGTTGTGACGAAGCACGACTTCTGGAATACGGATGAAAAAGAATACGATTCGATTATGGATACCAATGCTAAGGGGACTTTCTTCATGAGCCAAGCAGTGGGCAAGCAAATGGTAGAAAAGCATATACAGGGTCATATTCTAAATGTTACATCTTCCTCTGCACTGCGTCCGGCTTGGACACCGTATCAAATGTCCAAGTGGGCGGTGAAGGGATTGACGCAGGGGCTGGCAGACATGATGATTCCGCATGGAATTGTTGTCAATGCCATTGCTCCAGGACCGACAGCCACACCGATGTTGGCAAAGAAGGAAGGTGATAGCATTTATGAACCGTACACGCCCAGCCACCGCTATGCTATGCCGGAAGAATTGGCTTCGCTGGCATTGTTTATGGTAAGCGGTGCCGGGAATATGATTGTGGGCGATACGGTTTATATGACCGGAGGAAGCGGAACAATTACCATGCACCACTAAAGCATGAGGAGTTGGTCTGCCTGAATATGTATATGCTTTTTGCTTTGCAATGGAGAAAGCAAAATGGAAATACTTGTTTTGGGCGGAACAGGTGCAATGGGAGCACCGGTTGTTCAGATTCTGGCAGACCGAAATAATCATGTTGTCGTTACTACAAGACAAATTAAGAAATCGCAAAATAAAAATATTCAGTTTGTTCGGGGCGATGCACACGACTTGAACTTCGTCAAGGGTCTGCTGGTAAAGCCGTATGATGCTGTGATAGATTTCATGATCTATACCCCGGAGGAGTTCCGGACATTCAGCAAGCTGTATATGGAAAAATCCCGGCAGTATGTGTTCTTGAGTTCGGCACGAGTATATGCAGATTCGCCGGAAGCGAGGATTATGGAAGATACACCACGTCTTTTGGATGTTACAAAGAATGAGCAGTATCTTGCAACAAACGAGTATGCCTTGGCAAAAGCAAGAGAAGAAAATGTGCTGATGGAGAGTGGGTTTAATAATTTTACAATTATTCGACCCTATATTACCTATTACAATAACCGACTACAATTAGGAATTTTTGAAAAGGAAATATGGCTGCAGCGTGCGCTGGATGGCAAAAAAATAGTTTTCAGCCGAAACATTGCATCGAAGTATACCACATTGACATACGGCTATGATGTTGCACTTCGTATAGCAGACTTAGTAGGTAAGGATTGTGCTCTCGGAGAGGCGTACCACATTACGACAGAAGAGTGCATCAAATGGGAGGATGTGCTGGAGTGCTATCTTGATGTGCTGGAACAGCACACAGGAAAACGCCCGAAAGTTTGCTGGACAGAGAAAAGTGACCCACATTTGGAAAAGACGAATTATTACCAGATTCATTGTGACAGAGAGTATAACCGCAGATTTTCCAATGCAAAAATCCAAACAGACAGTGGCGAGCAGCAGGCATTTATGGAAACAAAGCAAGGTCTGGAAAAATGTTTGACGGAATTTTTGAATGGAGAAAGAAGATTTCAGTTCCGGGACTGGAAAGAAGAAGCTGTTTTGGATCGAATCAGCGGGGATAAAAGCCTGCCGAAAGAGATTCCGGGCATAAAAAACAAAGCAAAGTATGTAGTATACCGATACTTTTTCAATGTATGATGAGCAAATATGTTGTTTGATGTAAACATATCTTGGCAAGGAAGGAAAAAAGAAAATGGACATCACATCTCTTGGATTTCTCTTATTTTTAGGAGGGGGGGTAACACTATTTTATAGTATTCCTCAAAAATACCGATGGAAATGGCTAATTGTGCTTAGTTTTGCATTTGTATATGCTGCAAGCACGATTGGCCTATTTTTCGTGGTGTTAACGAGCGTGATTGTATATCTCGCGGCAAAGAAAATTGAAGAAGTAGATGACGACAGGAAAAAGAAGGTTTTAATAGTAGCCATGGGTGCATGTCTGTTTATCTTAATCTTTTTGAAATACTTATCTGATTTGTCTATTTTTACGCAGGGAAATCTTGTGATTTTCGGTAACGAAATGACGATCCAAGGGTTGATTAAAAAATATCTGCTCCCGATTGGTATGTCCTATTATACACTTCAGGTTGTTTCGTACCTTCTGGATGTTTATTGGGGCAGGATAGACGCAGAAGAAGACTACTGGAAAGTGTTACTGTTTACCTGCTATTTTCCACAGCTCGTACAGGGACCAATCAGCAAATACAGCGAACTTGCTCCAGAACTTTTTAAGGAACATAAACTAGACTGGAAAAATATCAAGTACGGCGTTCAATTAATGCTGTGGGGCTTCTTCAAAAAGATGCTGATTGCGGATCGTATCGGTGTGTATGTAAATGCGATATTTCACGAAGGGGTAACGCCCTATGGTTTGACTGCATGGGTTGGCCTTGTATTTTACGGAATCCAGTTATATTGCGATTTTAGCGGCGGCATTGATGTGATTCGGGGCGTGTCAGAATGCTTTGGAATTGGATTGAAGGAAAACTTCAGACAGCCGTATTTTTCTTTGTCGCTTGGCGAGTTCTGGAGAAGATGGCATATTTCTCTTGGAACATGGATGAAAGACTATATTTTTTATCCGGTTTCAATGGCTGGCTGGATGAGTGCCCTAAAGAAGAAGTTGAAAAAAATCACATCCAGAAAAACAGCTACCCGTGTTGCTATGGCAATCGCAGATCTTTTGGTGTTTGCATTGGTTGGCATCTGGCATGGCTTGGGTACAAACTATCTGGCGTGGGGCGTGTATAATGGTGTTATTCTAGCAATCAGTGCAATCTTGGTGGACGAGTATGCGGTGTGGAAAAACAAGTTGCATATCGACAGTCAGGCTGGTTATTGGAAAGTGATTAGCCTGATTCGTACTTTGCTCATTGTCACAATTGGGTGGATATTCGATTGTACTTATACTGCAGGTGCAGCTGGTGAATTATTTGTACATTTGTTTGCGTTTGGAAAAACAGACTTGTCTATTATTACGTTCTCAATCACAGATGTGGTGGTGCTTTTTGTAGGCTGTCTTACGCTGTTGCTTGTTGATGTCCTCCACGAAAAAAATCTTGAGGTTCGGCAGATTATTGAAACGAAAAATTACTGGGTGCAGGTTGCATTTTGGACGATTGTTATCCAAATGATAGCTTGTTTTGGAAGAGTTGCTTCGGCAGGAGGTTTCATGTATGCGAACTTTTAAGAAAATTGCTGCTTTTGACATAGTAAATGTACTGGTCTTTGCCATGATGAGCTTGATGTTGGCGCAACCGTCAGCTCTTAAGATTCTGATCAAGGAAGCTAAAAATACAGAGTACGATACGATTGTCATTGGAGAATCACATGGAGAAACGGGGTATGATCCATTTGTATTGTCCGATGAGACGGGAAGTGAGTTTTTTAACCTGTCGAGGCGTGGAATGCCAGTTGTTAATTTGAGCTATATTCTGGAAGAAAGCAATATAGACAAACACTACAAACGGGTGATTATGGATCTTGACCCATCTTATTGGGATGACGATCATAAAGGATCCTTTGGTACAGATACGAATTTGTTGTTTAGATTGACCGGAAACAGATGGTTCACTTATGTAAAAGATATCTTGGCTAAAGATAATTACAACGACGCCATTGCTGACTATAATTTCTGCAAGGATAATATTAAAAAGATACCGAAGAATATTGAATGCAAATTTAGCAGGGAATATATTACAGGAGAAGAATCTTTTATGCAGAATACATATAACTCGGTCGTACTCGGCACCACGGACCGATATAAGTATTTAGGCAGAGGCTTTCGCTACGGGCTGAAAAAATCAGGCGTTGAGTGGCCGAAATTCGATTTTTCTACAGATAATATAAAACAGGAAAATATAGATGCTTTCAAGAAAATAGTTAAATATTGCAAAGATAATGATATTGAGCTTGTATGTGTACAGTCAGCGTTGCCGCCGTATAGATTGCAAAATGAGAATATGGACGATGTTCATGAATACTTTGCAGAACTGTGTGGTGAATATGGCGTACCGTTTTATGACCTCAACTATTTGAAAGACGAATATCTTTCAAGAACGGATGATGATTATGTTGATCTCGATGGTCATATGATGGGCGAACTGGCAGATAGACAAAGTGCGGTTTTGGGACAAATTCTTATCTCGAAAAACAAAAAAGCATTTTTCTATGATAACTATGATGATGTTCTGAGCCATTTGAACTAAAAGAAAGAAGGGATAGCGTAATGAAAAATGTACTTGAATGGCTTGAAGTAAGCGAATCTGCACATCCTGACAAAGTAGTGTATATTGAAGATTCCAAAGAAATCACATTTCATGATGTATTGTGTGCAAGTCAAAAGGTCGGAACAGTCCTTGCTGATGTTGAAGGAACGGCACCAATCGCAGTAATAAGTGGAAGAAAGGTTGAAACGATTACAGCGTATCTGGGCATTGTTTATAGCGGCCATGCTTATGCGCCGATTGATGGTAAGCTGCCGAGACATCGTATAGATATTATTGTGGAAACACTGAAGCCGTCAGCTATTCTTGCAGATTCGGACAATCTTGCTCTGGCAGAGGAACTGGCGCAAGATGTTCCTGTGTTTGCATTGGAAGAGGTGATGCAGGAAAACGCAGATAAGGATAAACTGCAGGAAATCCGCAGGAATATGGTTATGACAGATCCTTTGTATGTTATTTTCACCTCCGGTTCAACTGGAAAACCAAAGGGTGTGATTACTTCTCATCAGTCACTGATCTGCTATATTGAAAGCTATGTATCAGTTATGGAAATTGATGAGAATGACCGGCTTGGAAATCAGTCTCCACTTGATTATATTGCTGCAATCCGGGATATTTATGTTCCATTGTACAAAGGATGCTCTTCTGTAATTATTCCAAAAGAATACTTCATGGAACCGAATCGTCTGTTCGATTACATGAATGAGCATAAGGTTACATCCGTTGGATGGAGTGTATCCGCATTTACCGTTGCACTTTCTCTTGGAGCCTTCGAGGAAGTGAAATTGAATACATTAAAAAAGATTTGCTTCTCCGGTTCAGTGATGCCAGCGTCCTGCTTGTCTGTATGGCAGCAAAATTTGCCAGATGCGAAGTTTGTAAATCAGTACGGGCCGACTGAGGCAACGGCATCTTGTACCTATTACGAAGTGGATCATCTGGTAAGTCAAGATGAGCAGCTTCCTATTGGCAGACCGTATAATAATTATCGAGTTTTTCTTTTGAACGAGGATCTGACTGAAACACCGAACGGCGAGATTGGGGAAATCTGTGTGAGTGGGCCGATTCTTGCACTTGGTTACTACAATGATCCAGAGCGTACAGAAAAGAGCTTTATCATCAATCCTAATTATAAAGGGTATCCAGAACGGATGTACCGCACAGGTGATTATGGACGTATCCGTGAAGATGGACTTCTGGAGTTTCATGGCAGAATGGATCGTCAGGTGAAACACATGGGACATCGTGTGGAACTGGATGAAATCGAATATGCAGCGAACCAGATTGTCGGAGTAGATGAATGTATTTCTCTTTATGATAAGGAAAAAGAAGTGCTGTATCTTTTCTATTCAGGTGAAACTGCGATGAGACAGGTGGTTTTGGAACTTCGTAAAGTGCTGCCAGGATTCATGGTTCCGCGAAAAGTTAAACAGGTTTCTGCCTTGCCGAAACTGGCAAGTGGAAAGATAGATATGACTACACTTAAGGAGGAAATGTAACAATGAAAGAGAAAGTAATGGATATTCTGATGGATCTTCGCCCGGATGTTGATTTTGAAAATGAGAAGAAGTTGATTGGAGATGGCATTTTGGAGTCTTTTGATATTATGTCTCTGGTAGCAGAACTTGAGGATGAGTTTGACGTGAGGATCAAGCCGAAAGATCTTGTTGCTGAAAACTTTAATTCTGTGGATGATATGGTTGCAATGCTTCAGAAACTGGGTGCATAATATGGAGCTTCGAGAATATTTGAAAAACTCCGGAAACATATCCACACCAGCCTATTATTTTGATACCGATGTGTTTGAAAAGCGGATTGACTATGTGAACCGGGAACTGCCGGGAATTCCTTTGACCTTTTCAATTAAAGCGAATCCGTTCCTTTTGAGCCGTCTTCCGCAGACCCTTAAACATGTTGAGGTATGCAGTCCTGGAGAATTGAAAATCTGTAAGGCTTACGGAATTCAAGGTAGCAGAATTATTTATTCTGGTGTCAATAAAGAAATCGAAGATGTAACAGAGGCAATTGAATATGGAGTTGATATTGCCACTGCAGAGAGCATTCTTCATGTAGAACTTGAACAGAAAACAGCGAAAAAAGCAGATAAGCAACAGAGGGTTATTCTGCGTCTTACTAGCGGTAACCAGTTTGGAATGTCTGAAGCAGATATCTTGAACATTCTTGCAAATCAGGCAAAATATCCGAATCTGGATATTTATGGAATCCATTATTATTCTGGGACTCAGAAGAAAAAGCGTCAGATCGATAAGGATTTTGAGAAACTGGATGCTGCACTTACGCGGTTCAAGGAAGAAACTGGGTTTGTGCCTAAATTAGTTGAAATGGGCCCGGGATTTCCAGTGGATTATTTCAATCCGCCCTATGATGAAACTGAGAAAGCAACATTAGGTGAGAGCAAAAGTACCATCCTTGCTTTTGCTGAAAAATATCCATTAGGAATTGAAATGGGCCGTTATCTTGCTGCTCCGTGCGGAACCTACGCATCCAGAGTGATGGATATTAAAAATAATAGTGATACCAATTACATTATTTGTGACGGTGGAATTCATCATTTAAAATATCACGGTCAGACGATGGCAATGCAGATACCAGAAATGGAAGTGCTGAATACATCGGCAGAAACAAAACCATATTGTATTTGCGGCAGCTTGTGCACGGTTGCAGATGTATTGGTTCGTGAAGTTGACCTTCCGATTGTTTCAAGAAATGATGTGATTTTATTCCACCGTTGTGGAGCTTATTCGGTAACAGAAGGCAGCGCATTGTTCTTGTCAAGAAAGATGCCGGAGGTATATCTGTACAATGAATCTGTTGGATTAGAAAAGATGCGTGGTTTTATCGATACAGCAAGTATAAACAGGAATGGCATCTGGCTGAATTGCAAAAGTGGGACGTAAAAACTTCTACTTCTACGATACACCGGCTGGTGCCGAAGCCAGTGCGATCATCTACAGCCTGGCGCAGGCAGCGAAACTTAACAACCTGAGTATCTTCATGGGGCCATTGGGGCCAGGCCCCATAAAGAAATTAATGGAAAAGATGAACATACTACAGCAGATAGTGATAGATTAGTAAGACTTCCAATGTATTATAATATTGATAAATGTGATTTGTAGAAGGTAATCAATAAGGTTTTAGAGTTCTTCTCCATTTAAGAAATATTATACTTTATGAGGGAGAGACTATTTGGAAAAGAAATATCAATTTTTTATTTCATCAACATATGAAGATTTAAAAGAGGAACGCAATAAAGCTATTCAAGCGATTCTAACTATGAATCAATTTCCGATTGGCATGGAAATGTTCAGTGCCGCAGATGATGATCAATGGAAAATTATCAAAGAAGCGATAGACTCGTCTGATTTCTATATTCTGATTATCGGAAATAGATATGGTTCAATCGAAGAAACAACCGGAATCAGTTACACAGAAAAGGAATTTGATTATGCAGTTGAAAAGAAAATTCCAGTACTGGCATTTATCGTAGACAGTTCTGTGAGCATGACTGCGGATAAGTTTGAAACGGATCCACAAAAAATAGCTAAATTGAGTGTGTTTAAAGAAAAGGTAAAGCAGTCTGGTTGATATGTGAAGTTTTGGAAGAATGTAGACAATCTGGAGACATTGATTTCGCAGGCAATTCCCAAAGCTGTCATTCGTGGAAATCGGCCTGGGTGGGTACGAACAACGGATTTTGATATAGATAAAAGCTATGCAGAGATTCTTCGATTGACTGAGCGTGTACATACTTTGGAAGCGTTAAACAGTGATTTGAAAATGGAGAACAATCGAAAACCGATTCTTAAGGTAGATATTTATCCAGATCTTGACGAAGATGGAAAGCCAATAGAGCAGGATGCAAAAGCTATAGAAAATGGAATTCACCTGAATGTTCATTCCATTGATATGGCAGATGCGGAAAATGGTATTGATTATAAAGATATGACGGGAAAGTTTATTCATTCTGATAAAGAAGTAAAACTTATGCGGCATGTTTATGAGAACAGTTTCCCGGTATTCTTTAAGGTACGAAATACAGGTGATGCCAGAGCTACCGGTGTTCGTGTAAAATTATCCTTTCCAAATGAATTATTAGTTTTGTCAACGAAGGAGCTGTTAGAGTATCGTGAAGAACCACTCAGATTTTTACAAGATGCATATGAAGGCTGGAATTTAAGATTTGAAAGTCCTAATCAATCCAAAGCTTCTAATGATGACAACAAATTTATTAGCCATGATGAATTAATTATGGTTGATGATATAGCAAATTTGTTGGATCCGGCAGATACAAATGAAGTCTTGTCCATTTTCCAAGGCGAAGTTTTGTTTGAACCAGAAGAGGTCAAGCATAAAGACAACGAGTTCTTTAGAGGAATATGTATTCTTCCAACAAGTGCTGGTAAATTTAAAATTGGATGCGATATTATATGTAACGAATTCCCTAATAGCGTCCATAACGAAATCATTGTAGAAGTATCTTAAAATTTAACTGTGAACTTCCTGAAAAATTAACTCTCGATGGCTTCCAGGATTAGGATCTACAAGGCTGATTTATTTGCAGACTTGTGATATGCTGGGAGCGGTAGCTCCCAGCACTGCTCCCAGTATATCACCCACCTCTTCGTGGTGGGCAGCAGGCAACGATCTTATGATCGGCTGAGATGTGATAAATGAAGATTTAATTAGAGGAATGATGTGAATGAAGAAAATCTGCAGAATAATTTTTGTAGGAGTTATTAGTTTACTGGTTACAGCTTTAACTACATCATCAGAATCTGTGTGGGTTCAAGCAATCTCTGCTATTGCCTCAGGCGTTTTTGGTTTGATGGTTTCTTCGATTTATGAATTTGTAGATACGCATGATCAAGGTCTTAAAACATGGTTTGATACACAGATTAGATACAGAGAAAAAAACATTAGATTGTCTTTTTCATATCTTTTTCGAATGGAGGTAGATGGAAAATACTTATTAGTGCGCGGACATCGAATGAATAATCAATTTCAACCTATTGGTGGTGTATATAAAGTTTATGATGAGGGAAAGAGTTTCTTGAATCAGATACGTGCGATTGCTGATACATCAATGGGGAATTTTGATGAGACGGATGATTTGCGAATGCAGATAAAAGGAAAAGACTATTTTAAATTCTGGGATTGGTTTGAGTCAATGAGAGATAGAGAATACAATCCAAGACGTGAATTTGAGGAAGAACTAATAGATACCCAAATTTTGCCTGCAGAAGCATTTCAAAACTTGAAATATCGAAAGGCCTGGGCGCACAATGTGGGTGTAACGTATTCACAGCCACTTAGAATACATGAAGTAATATATGCGGATATCTTTGAAATTAAATTAACAGATGGTCAAAAACAAATAATCCGAGATGCAGTAAGACAAAACTCCACACAAATATGTTTGGCAACAATAGACGAGATGCGTTGTAGAAGATATAATAATTCAGTGGAAATGAATTTGGGAAATAATACGCCGTGGCTTTTAGGAGAGGAGTGAAACAGATGATTGGTTATACAGAAAATATCATTCTTGAAATATGTTCTAAACTTCAACTCCAGCCGAGTTTATATGCGCTGGCAGATGAAAGGTATCACACTATTGCTGATACCATTCAGGGTGATGCTGCATTTGACAAATTAGAATTAAGAATGTATCCGCAAGGATCTTTTAGGTTGAAAACAACAGTTAAACCTCTTAAAGGAAATGAGTATGACTTGGACTTCGTGGCAGAATTACCACAGAATTCTAACATGACACCAAAGCAATTGTATGATCATATCTATAGAATTTTATCAACGGATGGCGTTCATAACAAAATGCTGGAAAAAAAGAGCAGATGCATCAGAGTGTGTTATGCAAATGATTTCCATATTGATATCATGCCGGGGCAAGCGGTTGATCGTTTAACTAATGAAATTATTGTTCCAGACCGAGAGCTAAAAAATTGGTATCATCATAGTAACCCGATTGGATATTCAGAGTGGTTTGAAAATCAAGCTAGAACAAGAATCGAATATATATTAAAAAGCCAGAAAATTCAATGTAGTGCAGAACCAATCGAGGAACAAGAAATCATTACTCACTTGGAGCCCTTGCGAAGAGCAGTTCAACTTATTAAACGATATAGAGACATATATTGTGATAAAAATAGCACTGAACCAGTTAGAAGCATCGTACTGTGTACACTGATGGGTTACATTAGCAGTGATTATTCTAATGAAATATCAATTATGATGGATTTTTGTAAATTTGTTAATAGAAAGATACAAGCATCAAATGGTAAACCATTTGAAGTAAAGAATCCTGTCATAGATGAAGTGTTGACCGAAAAATGGAAAGAAGATGAGCAAAATTACACGGATTTTGTTAATATGATGGAAGCATTAACTGAAGATCTGAATAAACTTAATTCGGATGCTACGAATGCTTCTGTAATAAAACAACTTCAAGCAATGTTTGGTGAGAATATAACTAATGACGCAGTAAAAAAGAATGCGGAAAAACTTAATAAGGCACGTTTGGCTGGAACGGTAACTGTTGGTGCAACTGGAATATTGAATGCAACAAAGGCGGTTGCTGCTGTAAAGAAAAATACATTCTATGGCGAGTGATTTTAGACGGTTTTTTAGGCATCCCAGATATACATTGCCAGAATTATTGAAGAATTGCAGTGAAATTAAAAGAAAATATTCTGAATCCACATATATAATTAGTAAGGGAAAAGTGGTAGTCAATATTTTTTTACAGCCATCAGAAGGTTCGATGAAATACAAGGTGAAGCTATTGGCTAAGAAAGGTTCAACGAAAGTGGATGTTTTTGTTGCTGAACCGAATATTAGAGAGTTGAAGAAGAAACTGTCAATTCCCCATCTATATCCCGATGGTTCATTATGTCTATATTATCCAGATTATAATGAATGGAGTGCTGAGGATTTGTGGGCAGATACTTTAATTCCCTGGACGTGCTTGTGGCTTTACTTTTTTGAATTGTGGCTGGCAACAGGTGAATGGTTGGGAGGGGGAATTCATCCAGGAAATAGAAATTAAGACTACATTGGGGCCAGGCCCCGGGAATAAAGAATAAACAAATTCTAAAATATTTATAAACTTGTCAATCGGCCAGCATGCATCCTGCCGCCGATTGAGCGATGCAGGTATATAGATAGAGACTGTAATTACTGGCTTGTGGGGGGTGTAAAGTAGATGGGCAGTGAAGATGGGGTGGTCGGCTGCATTGGCGAAGGGAAGGTGAGTGGGAATGGATAGGGTGGTGAGATGGCCAGCTGACACAGTGAGTGGTAACGGGCCGAATGGTAATAATGTAGTGCAAAGAATGATTAAAGCATGTTAAAATATGGATGAAATACATATATACAACGATGAGGAGGTGAGCACTTTGATGTATCCATATATGACGCTTGGAGATGGTACAGAAATTGTACATTCGCAGATTATTGAGAAAGATGGAAAAAGAGAAGTAGTGGTTCATTTTGAACGACCTACAGAAAACGGGTTTGATGATGCGCGATGCGTGTTGCCTGATTATAAATGGACGGAGCGTTCAGGATTTAGTGATGCAGAAATGGAGTTTTTCGAGAAACTTTTGAAGTCAAATGCGCACTTGCTCTACAAGTATGCTGCTTCGGGAGGTATTCGAATTGCCTAATGTTTTTACCGTAAGCGGATATAGAGTTTATTTCTGGGCAAATGAAAATAATGAGCCTATTCATGTTCATATTTCTAAGGGTTCGCCGGGGCCTAATTCTACGAAGGTGTGGTTAACGCGCGCCGGAGGGTGTATTGTGGCAAACAATAAAAGTAACATTCCGAAGCATGAACTGGATGAATTACTTGATTTCATCGCGGCACAGTTCTTCTTGATATGTGCTAAATGGAAGGATTTCTTTTTGACGGACCATATTGAGTTTTACTGCTAGGACAACATTGGGGCCAGGCCCCGGGAATTGAAAAAATCCAAAAGGTGTACTCCATCTGGATATGCCCAACGACCGCTAAAATTCGAAAAAATGGAATATCTCGTTATCATACCATCGAAGACGCGCTTCTTGGTGATCAACATTTGGATCAAAGCAAGTATGATTTAATGGAAGTTGTGGTCGTTAATCTTGGCGATGCTGAAAGTGATGCAGAATATGGAATTTTGGATTTGTTAAATACTTTATTCTCTCCGAAGGTTGCGGTAGATGAGAAGAAAAGGGTCCTTAGTGAAAAATATAGCATTGCCATGACGGAAGAATTAGAAAGTGAGGTGCAGCGTATGTGCAATTTAAGTACAGCTATAGCAAATGAGGCCGCTAGAGATAAGTCATTGCAAACAGCTAAGAATTTACTTCTTAATGGTAAACTGAACTATGAAGAAATAGCAGAGGCTACGGGTCTCACAGTTGACGAAGTCAAGGAACTGGATAGTAAGGAAAGTGCATAAGCATCACTACATAGGTATCCTTGAAAGCGAGACATTGGGCCAGGCCCCAATGTCTATACATGGTATTTAAAACAGAGAAAATAGAATGCTTCTAAGATAGAAATTTCAATGACTCTGGGCTATAAACAGATTTTATTGAGAATGTAATTATCACACTCGAGGTATAGATGCTAGAGACAGCAATAAGCATAACTGAATTTCTAATAGAAAACCAAGGCAGGATGATAACTGCCCTTATTGTCTTATGTTTTGTGCTGGCATCTATCATAGCTCTTTACGAATATAAAAATAAACTGTGGGAGCGTATTGTTAACCCTAGAAATAAATGGAATTTTGCAATACTAATTGTTTTAACGGCATTTCTTCTGGTTATAGCTTCGAGTCATTCAGTTCCTGTTTTGCTATTGGTGATCGATGTAGTCTTGTGGGCATTATTCCTGATTGCCTGCTTTGTTTCACTTCCGATTGTATGTAGTATTAATCAAAAAGGTAACGTCATTAGAAAATTGAGGTCTCGAAGACTGTTTCATTTGCATAAACAATTGGATGAAGGATTTGCACTTGAGTATCTTGACTATTTTAAAAGCAGTAATATCTACGATACGCCTAGTGCAAAAACACCATTTGGTATCCGATTCCTACACATGTTTGTGGATAGTGATGTGAAGGTGTCTTATCAATTTTTGAAGTCGTCCTTTTTGTTTTACACTGGTGATGCTGCAGGCGCGTACAACACATTGTCAGCAATCGATAGAAAATTGCTTTATCCAGAAGAAGCGCAAAGCCTTGATTTAGATAGAGCTGTCTTTTTAACGTTGATGGGAGATATCAACGCAGCAAAACAGTTACTGGGAAATCCCGATGACAATGCATCTAGTGATCCTGAAGTATGGATGTCTTATGCCTTTATTGCAGAAGCCCAAGGAGATATGGATGCAGCATATCAATTTGCTGCAAAGTCAAAATCTTTGGCAGAGATTGGTAGTTATCCTGATTGGCAACTTGCACAGATTTTTAATAATTATTCAAGATTTGCATTTATAATCGGAAATCGAACAGAAACACTTCAGTATCTTGATCGCGCGTGGGAGAAAACTAAAGATTGCCATAGCGTGGATTTAATCCATATTATCGGATCGAACAGAATTCTTCGTAAATCTATTGAAGGCTTTTCTAAGAGCGATTGTTACGCAGCGCTGAAGGAATACAAGGATAAAATTAGAAGTTATAGTATTAATAATTCTATTGAGATAGAAAATTGTGAAATACAGCTATGCAGGCAGTTCTCTGATGATACGGCAGTATATAATCTTATAAAAGATGGTTATCAGAACCTGATCAATAAACTAGATGTACATCAACGGGAGTTATTTAAAGCATCTACATTCCGCATGCTTATGAACGGCTTGTACGTGCATGATTGGTTTGATTCAGAAATATCTCTTGATATTAATACATATTTAATGTTAACGCTCGAAGAAAGACTCCGTGTCTTTAAAGAGTATATTGGAATCTTAACGCAAACCGATTTTATATCTATGCGGAATCAGGAACCGTATAAATCGCTTTATGGTTTGATTGTAAAGTATTATAGAGATTTCGCAGTTAAGGAAATTGATGAAGAAATTGCAAGTACAGAGTCATACTGTATCTATCGTCAAAATGAGCTAATGAAATTGAAGCTCGGGATACGCAGAATTGTTGAAGGCCCTGAGCATTTAGAGAAAAGTAAAAACATATATCTTGATCAATATGAAATGCTAAAAAATGCAGGTCTAAAGATTGAGGCAACCTATGCGCTACTTCTTCTAATGGATGAGTGTACGTCCTCTTACAATGTCAAGATTCAAACGACTCAGATAATGCCTATGGTAGGACCTCAAGGACTTATAATCGCATATGTACCCGCTTGGAGTGGTTATTTTGAAGACTTCATTCAGGAAGCTATTAATAGTGCACCACCGCCAACGGTATTAGATGATAAGATACACGTGCACTATTCGCAAATAGGGTTTAATACTCCTGTCAATATTATGCCGGTCCATGACGATATCATAAAAGAATATATCGATGATGTTGTTAAAGATTTTGACTCATTGAAGAACCATCCTAGCAAAATAGATATGAGTATTGAGATTGCACATCTGTGCATGGCAATTGGTGATCATGATGAAGTAGCCGAAAGAATGCTTCAATATTTCCAGAAAGCTAAAGTTAATCCCAGACAATTTGCGGCATGGTTCAGATTTGATGTTGCGGTTTTAGAAAAGGAATTGGCTCGGAAACAGGAAGAGCCATCAAAGACAGATCAAGGTAGTTTGAAATAAAGAGGGGAGAATACGCATGCGGGG
>ERZ1034980.751-NODE-751-length-21455-cov-37.255000_pt1 | contig 21455 bp, 13 predicted proteins | sample MGYA00520622_ERZ1034980 | MGnify/ENA primary metagenome ERZ1034980 (study PRJEB33766, sample SAMN09781791) | gut metagenome | biome: gut microbiome | host: Homo sapiens | place: Madagascar | study: EMG produced TPA metagenomics assembly of the PRJNA485056 data...
TACCCCCAAGTAGGTTTCATTTTTCAATGTCCTACTTAGGGGTAGCATATCATTTTAACCATGCTGGGATTTTAATAATATGTGGGTGAACGGAGGGGGATGAGGTCAGTCCATATGCTCCAGAGTTTCTGCAGAGGCAGCATCCGGAGTCTTTCGCTCTCTCGGCGACAGCATACTGCAGCGTTCCTTGATCAGTGCACAAAGCTGTTCTTTCATGTGTTCCGGGAGGAAGGATGCAGCGCACAACTCCAAAAATTTCGGTTTCATGCGCAGGAGCCGGGCGATCATCTTCTCTGCGGCTTTTTCGGGGATTCCACAGGCAGATGCGAAGACCAGGAAATCTTTTCGACGAAGGTTACTTCCCGTTCATCGTCAGCGCAAACTGCTCCTTATCTTCCGGCATGATGACATTGACAGGAAGAAGATCATACGCCTGCGACAGATGATAGTCCTCGCTCCCCGCCTCGCTCTCAATCAGCGAAAAGTTCTTAAGATGCATGTCCGAATTCCCGACGATAAACGAGAATACCAGTCGTATAAAGAGTTCACTCATGTCCAGTCCGCGCTGCGTGGAGTAGCGTTCGATCACCTTCGCACAGCGCTCATAGGAACCTCGGTACTTGTCCTGCGTCAGTCGGAGATCCAGCTGGCAGAAGTCCTCCATCAGGCTTCGTCCTTTCTCGCGGGTACGGCTTCCATATCAAACATCGCAAGGGCGACGTTCACCTTATCCATGCGGACCGTTTCCTTCCCCTGCTCCAGATCACGCACGAAGCGTAAGCCAAGCCCGGAGCGAATCGCGAACTCCTCTTGCGTAAGTCCTGCCGCACGCCGGCTCTTCTTCACAAATTCTGCTATTTTATTCATGTGTGTTTACCTGTGCTCTTTGGTGAAGGCATGCAGATACGTGGTAGTCCGCGTTCTGCACGCCGTGTTAGCATCATTTTATACCTTTAAGGGTATAATGTCGATAAAAACCATCGATTTTATACCTCATGGGGTATAATTAGTGGAATACATGTGTGATGTATACCCTTTTGGGGTATAAATGGACAATAAAATGGACGAAGATCCGCTGGCTTTGCCGATGAGATGAGAGATGAACTTCAAGCCAAATGAACCATTATTGAAGTCATATTGAAGTTATATTGAAGTTATATTGAAGTTATATTGAAGTGATGTTGAAGTTGGTATTGAAGTTATGTTGAAGTTATATTGAACTTCATAGAACAGAGATTTAGAGATGCCCTTATTATTTTGCTCGTTGCCTGATTCCAACCTCATGATGCATCATAAGGTCTATTGAAAACTTTGACTGATTATGGATGAAGTTCTCAACGGTGGCGATGAACTGGAAATAAGACGATATATATTTAAATCAGAACATTTCTTATTCTTCGTTCTTCCTTATAGGAAATGGAATGACATTGGTAGGTGCATGCTGTTCTGCCTCCCAAAGCGTCAGCTTCTGCTGCATATTCATCCAGCTTTCCACCGACGTATTGGTAGCCTTTGCAATCCGAATCGCCATTTCCGGGCTTAATGCTGCCTTTTCATTCACAAATTCCGACAGCGCCTTTCGACTCACGCCAAGCATATGTGCCGCATCCGTAATGGTTATATGTAGTGGCTTAAGAACATCTTCCAGAAAAACATTTCCCGGATGAGTCGGCTTCCTAGTCATACTGCGCCTCCTTCTCTAATGATAGTCCTGCTAATCAATCAGATTTGTGTCCTGCCCTTCTTCGAACCTGAGTCATAGAAGTTCTTTTATCCCTTATATGCGAAGGATTTAATCACATCAAATGTACACTGTAACGTTACAGGTGTCAACAAGCCGATAGTTTCGCTGCTTGAGGCTAAGCAAGGAACGCTGCAGTATTCTGTTGCCGAGCATCCGATCGTAGGCACGCTGACGAGGAAAATGGATCATCATGCCTACGATCAGGCTCGATTTTATAGGCACGGTGTCCATAAATCAGGGTTAGCGTGCCTACAGTTCACCCCAAATTTGGTCCATTTCCGTAGGCACGATGGCATTTTAAAGCGCTTACCATGCCTGCGATTGAAATTTCCGGACTTCCTAGCTGTAGGCATGTTAGGACATTTCAAGACCTAACGTGCCTACGCTTGCACATCCGAGGCAGTGTTTTGTAGGCATGATGACGTTTTTCCAGCCCTACCGTGCCTATAAAAAAACAAACTGAAAGAGACGCCCGGCAAAGGCGTCTCTTTCAGTTTGTTACTGTCCGGTCCAGGCGCCGGTCTGGTCGACGCGGTAGCCGTCCGGGGTGATGGTGTTCCGGAGAAGGGCACCCATGGTGCCGCTGCCTTCGTCCTTCGAGAAGTAGTACCACTTTCCGTCGATCTGCTGCCAGCCGATGAGCATCATGCCGCGGGTGCCGTCGGATGCCGGGTTCAGGTAGTAGATGTTTCCATCGGCATCGGTCACCCAGCCGGTCAGCATCTTCCCGTCCGGTCCGAACTTGAACCAGCCATAGCGCTTCTGGCGTCTCCGCTCGTCGGCGTATGGATTATAGATACATACCCAGCGATTCGTCATCGGGCTGGTGCCGGTCTGGTAGCTCCAGCTGCCATCCGCGTTCTGGATCCAGCGTCCGCCGGTTTCTACCCAGGTCGGGAGGCCGGACGCATAGAGCTCGGAGGCCCGGTCCGCCGCGGTCTTTCGGCCGGAGGATCCAGAGCCACCGCTATGGCTGCCGTCCCCTTCACTGCCGCCCTGTGCACCGCTGACATGGACCGTGATCTCATCCTTCAGCATCAGCGTCGGGCTGTAGACCTCGATCGTACAGCTGCCGTTTCCGACGGCGGTCACCGTGCCGGTCTCATCCACGGTCGCCACGCGACTGTCGGCGCTCCGGTAGCGAAGATCCGTACACAGCGCGCCCCACGGTGCACACTCAACCTGCAGCGTCTGCTGCGCCTTCGCCGTGAGGTTCAGGCTTTCCGCGCCGTCCTCGATCTCGAGCACGACCGGCTCCGCGCTGTAGAGGTCACCGTACGCCGACGCGACGCTCGCACCGTCCTGCACGGCCACGAGCTCCAGGCTGATCCGTCCGAAGCCGTCCCAGTCCTCCGTCTCCGGTGTGAAGCGAAGTGTATCCTCCACGGAAGCGCCGGATCCCAGCGCACCGAGGCCAATGCTTCCGACGGCACGTCGTCTCTCCGCGCCATCGAGTACATACGCCACGACTTCGCCCGCTGACGACGCCGCGTTGCCGATGTTTTCGATTTCAAATGGGATGATCGCCTCCTTTCCGTCAAATGTCAGCTCGCCCATGTCGAGGCGCAGCCGCGCTTCCGACTTCAGCTCGATCTCTGCCGTCGTCTCCGAAGCGGTTGCAGTATCCTTCTCGACGACGCTCAGCAGAATCGATTTTCCGTCGAGGTCCTCGTTCGGCACCGTCCATGGAATCTGCACGGTGGTTTCCTCGTTCGTATCAAGGATACGGTTGAGATAGTTGACCTTGTCGCTGTACAGCGTCTTTGTTCTCACGCCGTTCTCCATCAGATATGCCTCGATCGAGAAGCCCTTCGCCTCCAGCAGTCCGGCATTCCGTACATCGAAGCGGATCGTCGAGGTCTCACCGGCGATCATGCTGCTGTCCATATCGATGGACAGCGGGTCGATCTCCAGCGATCCTCCGCGCACGAAGTCGATCGCCGCGAGGGCATTCTGACTGAACTGAATCTTCCCGTCCTCGTCGATCCACTGCTCATAGTAATCTGACAGGAGTCGGATGCTGCCATCCGTCGCCATCGTGAGCGTGAAATCATCGATGACCTTTCCGAAATTCGTTTGCGAGAAATCCTCGAACAGCTTATCGAGATTCGTGATGCGGACCGCATCGGTGAAGCCCCAAGCGCGGTCGGAGTGATGGCCATTGCCCTCACTGCCATCTGCGCCGGTTTCTCCACCGCCAGCTGAACTGCCATTTGTCCCGGTGCCTGCATTTCCGCCTTCACCGCCGGTCGTGCCGGTGGATGTACCGCCGGTCGCACCGGTCGTTCCACTGCCGGTGCTTCCGCTCGTATCCTTCGCCATCCGGTAGCGTCGACCATAGAGATCAACCGCCGCCTTCTCGATCTCCGGTCCGAAATCCGTATAGAATACATACAGATCGCGGCCATCCCCGGTGATCGTGTAATCATCGATGGAGCTGCTGTGGTCCTCGTCTTCCTTGATGCGGGTCTCTACCGTTCGGAAATCACCCTGGGCGATCGCCTCGTAATAGCTGCCTATATATCCAGGTGTGGAACTTTTATCCGGTACTGTCTCCGGAAGTCCAAGTTCCGACGCCGTCTTCTTATACCAGTCGTAATCCGACGGTCCGTCCTTCACATAGTAAGCACCCTCCTTATTATAAGCGTCACGGATCTCTGTAGTATTATGGAACAGTGCCTCGATCAGTCCGCTGACGTCGAGGAACTCGAGCAGCTCGCCATCCTCGGTCCAGCTCAGCACGAGATGTCCATTCACCTTCGTGAGCTTCGGCACGGCCTGACACTTATCATCGCTGCCGATCCGGATCGGGTAGTAATTCCGGGAATTCGCCACATCCGTCACATCGCTGAGTCCGAGATACAGCTTCCGGTCACCGGTCGTGAGGCCCCCATCATCCTTATCGAGCGTGTACGCCGTCACGAGGTAGTCGGTCCCATCGATCCGGATGCCCTCGGTCTGGTAATCCGTCACGAGCGGATCGATCTTCTCGTCATTTTTGATTACTACAAACTCGTTCTTCTCCACCTTGACCTGGTCAGTGCTTACATCCAGCGTCGCCCGTACAGCTGTGGAATAACCCTTTTTGAGATCCGCCATATCCTCCAGCTTCGTCACATCCCTGAGATCCCGTGCGACATAGGTGCAGTACACCTTATCGCCTGCGGTGCAGAGCGACGGGGCCTGAAGATAGAACTCATCAAGATTCGATCCGGAAATCTGGCTGGAAATCAGGAATTCGTCTCCCAGCTGACCATTCCCAGCATCGTACACTCTGCCGCTGATCCTGAATGCGTTAAACTTATCTCTGTACGCATCCATCGTCTCTTCGTCATTCGTGCCCTCAATCTTATTCTTCGCATCCATCCATGCGATGACGACCTTGTCTCCCGCGACGGTCAGCGCCGGCATGGAATCATAGCTTCCATCCTCGTCCAGGGCCACCGGCACGCTCCAGCGGTCACCCGCCTGATTGCTGATGGTGTAGTAGAGGCTGGAACTGTCGCCGTTATCCGAAGCGGCGATGAAGACTGCAAACGCACGTCCATCCGGGAGCTCGACCATTTCCGGACGCGTCCGTTCCGCCGCATGTTCCTTGAGTATCTGCATCCTTACCGGCACCGGCTGTGCATTGACGCCACCGGACCTCCGCAGGGACGTTTCCTCGCCGAAGCTGCTCATATCCGCCGAGCCCATGTCGTAGCGCTGGAAGGAGATTTCATCCTCGCCCAGGCCGGCATACGCCTCCTCGTAGGCGTCATTCAGTGAAAATGCAGCGGCCACGTCATCCTCTTCTGCCGCCTGGTCCAGTATCGCACGGAGCGGGAACGTGCCTGCCGTCGATGCTTCGTCATCTTCTTCAGCATTCAGCGCAAACGCGTGATCATCCGTGTCGTCTGCTGAAGCCGCGTTCAACGGCAGCGTATCTCCAAACTCCTTCGTGATGGTGTTGTTGAAGAACTCGACCTTCGTCTGACCGGCATAGTTGCCCCAGCCCTGCTCGATCTTTGCGACATCGAAATTCACTTTGAGGAGGACGAGGTCGAAGCCGAGGCCGCCGGCTGCGTTCAGGATGATGCCATACGGATCGCCGGAGACATTGTCCTTCACCAGCTGCAGCTTCATCAGAATACTGACATAGCCGCGCGCACTCAATACGCCGCACAGACCGGCGCCCACCTGCACCTTCGCCTTCACGACAGAATCCAGCTCGATCAGGAAATCACTTCCCGAGAAGATGTTCTGTACATTTCCGCTGTAGGCGTTAAAATCGCCCTCGCTAAACGCCGCCTTCCCGGCCGCACAGACGCCACCCATCGTGAGGTCGACCTCGACACCACCGGACAGATTCAGGAAGCATGGCACATACCCGACCATCGTATAGAAGGTTTTCGATGCATCCACAGCACCGCCGACGGTGACGGCGGTCGTCGCAAGCACATACTCGTTCTGCACCGGATCCAGCAGGAATTCGAAGCTCAGGTTGAAGATCGCACGCACATCGATGTAGCCCTGTGCCTTCGTCATACTCGCCCGTTCGTTCGACGCTTCCGAAAGCTTCTGCTCACGAAGCGCTTCGCTCTCTGCTTTCCTCACCTCGTAGTCATTGAGATCTCTCAGTTCCTGCTCCGAAAGCTCCCGGTCTTCCCATATCCTGCTGCGGATCTGATCTGCGCTTTCTCCGGCATTGGCTGCGTCCTTTCCGGCTGCGATGGCTTCCTTTTTCGCCGTCTGCGCTCTCTTGGCAGACGCATGATAGTTTTTCACAGCGTCTGTCTTCTGCTGATTCGTCTTCGAGGAGCCGTCCTTCAGCATCATATCGAAGTTGATGTTCAGCGAGTAGCCGCTTTTATCCGGGTAGTCGAGACGAGAGAAGTTCAGGATACCGCTCTGCGCGGTGCTCTTCGCTGCGCCCAGAAGCGGAATGTTTACATCGCCCATCGCCCCGTCGATATCGAAGCTCTTCGGTGCGATCTTCTCGTTCTCCACATAGCTCACGAGACCGGTGTCGACCGTCGGATAGATGATCAGGATCGATTGTGCTGTATCGCCCACCGTCACACTGCGCTTTTCCTTATCCACGATCTGCACTGTGATTCGGTCACCGTTGTGCAGATTTGTGAGCATCGACGGAATCTCCGCCGTGAAGATGTTCGAGCCTTCCAGCATCGCATGGCCCTCGTAGTCCGCTGTTGAGCCGGTGACCGTCCGCACGGTAAATACCAGCTTCTCGATGCGCCGGCGCTTCATATCCACGAGCGCCGTCAGCTTCAGATTATCATCGAAGCAGCGCACCTGGTTCTTTCGAAGATCCGTCTTCTGCCGGCTCTCCGACTTATCATAATCATAGGAAATCGACGTCACCACCGGTGCCGTAATCGGGTACTGCACCTCGAGCAAGCCGGCATCCACACTACGCACCTGTGTGATTCTGTCAAGGGTACCGCTGCCGAATACGAAATCCGCCACCTGTGCATCATCGATGCCGTTATCGATCAGGAGACTGACGCGGTCGCCTTGCTTCGCCTTGAGTCCTGCCAGGCTGATGATACCGCTGTCATCTGCCGTCGCCGACTGGAGCTGTACGTGTCGGCTTCCATCCGTCACGAATTCACCGTTCGCCAGTGAAACAGCATACCCCTCTGCCGGATTCGTCTTCGCCTCCAGCGCGGTTTCACGTATGGACTTTACGCGCGTCACGACGGTACCGCTGAGGCTGTATTCCCTGAGATCGCTCTTCTTCACCTTCTCGATGTCGAGCTTCAGAATATTATCCGCGGTGTTGCTGCGGAGGATGAAGCTGTAGCCCTGGGTCTGATAGGTCCTGCCCGTCATCTGATCGGTGATCACCGGACGGTATACAAAATTGCTGTCGGAAGGCTTACCCTTCACCACTACCCGGACGGTGCATGCGGCACCGATTGCCGGCTTCATCATCTCTGCCCATCCGCTCTTTTCCGGATTCAGATTCAGGACATTCTTTTCCTTCAGATAGCTACCCTCCAGCTTATCCTGCGGAATCAGATTTTCGATGCGGAGATTCTTTCTGGCTGCGTTGGAAGCGAACACGATCTCCACATGGTTATCGTTCTTCGCAAGCAGTGGACGCAACATATAGTTCTTCCCTGAACGCAGCGTATAGGATTGGGCATCCCGGATACTGTTGAAGTGTACGCCGCCGTCCTCAGAGATTTCGAAGCCGGTGACGCGGTAATCTGCATCCTCGGATTCCGCACTGAGATCCAGCGTATCACCTGCGTGGAAGATCCCGGAAGCGCCAGCCTTCGGGAGCTTAGTGGAGGTAAAGACTGCCTTCGTGCTTCCGCCGCCCGCATCCGGTGGCACCACACTGACCTTGACATCCGTGTAAGCTACGGTCGGCTTAAAGTTCAGCGTCTGGTAATAGGATGCGCTCGACAGCTCACCCCTCTCCGTATAGGTTTTCTTCTGAAGGCTCTCGATCCAGTTCACAAAATACTTATCCATGACGATGGTGTCGAGATGTGCCGTCGCACGCTCCTTCACGGTCTTCACCGCATCCTTCGAAAAATCGATGGCGTCACTGTTCACGCTCTTTCCGATCATGCTGTCGAGGTAGCTGAGATATTTCTCCGGATAGCTGGCGGTGACCCTGTTCTCCGAATCATCCGCAGAGATGGTGATATTATAACCGGTGATGGTACCGAAATAGCCATCTACACCATTAATCGTACTTTTATCCAGGGTGAAGACGATGTTCGCATCGTCTGTATCGACATTTGTAAAGATATTCCGCTTGTAGGTTTTTCCCGGCTCGATGATCTGCGCACCGCACTCCATCTTCACCTGCATCGGCACGGTGGCCGTCGTTCCGAGGAAGCTCATCGTCTCCGGATTCGTCACACTGACCTCATATTTTTTATACATCGCCGCGACACCATAGAAGCGCATATAGCTCTTCGGCGTCTCGGTCTTCGAAGCATCCACTGCATAGACGATGGCCTCGATATTATCGGCGACGTTCTGTACCTGGATCGCTGCCTCGCTCGAAAGCTCCGGTTTAAATTTACCATTTTTGTCCTTCTGCCCGAAGTCCTTTCCGGCCCCCAGCGCATGCAGCTTGAAGCGGAGCTTATTGCCTCCGCCGTAGCTGCTTAACTGCTCCCAGTGTGGAATCAGATACTGATAGTAGAGTCCGTTGATGGTCGGGCGGCCGGCCGGCGGATTTTCGTTCGAGCTCCATACGGAGCCGGTACGCCAGGTGGTCGTATGGCAGTATTCCAGCTTGCCCTTTCCCTTATGGAAGTCCCTTTCTCCCTTCTCAATCAGATAGCAGTTCTGGAGCGTGCCGAGCCCGTTCGGCTTGCTTCCGTGGCGCTGATCTTTTCCATAGGAAAAGATACCGCCGACGTCGGTGCTGGCGGAGAAGAAATACTGTCCGACCTCCAGTGCCGGCTGATAGCTCTCATCGTAGATGTCTGCTACGACATCGCCCTTTTTATACTTTACCTTATAGGCTTTTCCACCGATTGTAATGTCGAAGGAAAGATCCTCGGAACCATTTGCGACTGCACCGTTGGAAGCATTGGCCTCCTCGTCCTCCTCTGAAAGCACAGCAACGCTGGAGAAGAGCGTCGTTCCCTCTTCCCCGTCGATGACGATGGCGTGCGCCTCCGTCGTGGTGCCGGCCTGCGCAGCCAGGTAATCGCTGAGATACAGTGTGCTGTCCTTCGTGAGGGCGAGCTCCACTTCCTTTTCGGTTTCGTATGGTGCGAAGACGACGGTGCCGTAGACCTGCTCCGCGCCGCTTTCTGCGTCCTTGCCGCGGATGTTCGCGGACGCCATCGAGTATTCGGCGCCCTCGCGCTGCAGGGTCACGAGCGCCTTCCCGTCCTCGACGATAACCTCGTCGTCTGCGAAGGAAAGCGCCGACTGCTCCGACGCCTCGTCGTCCGTGATGATGACGGAGAGGGAGGTGACCTTATACGGCTCCATGTTTTCGGCGTCGGTGATCATCACCGAGAACGCCTCCGTGCCCTCGGCGCGGTCATCATCGCAGATGCGGAACCGGAGGTACTGCACGTCTTCGCCGGGTGCGAAGTGGATCGTCTGCTCCGCGGAATGTGGGATCGCCGTGACCTGCTCCGGCAGGATCTGGGAGAGGATCGCATCGGTCAGACTGCCGCTGACACCGCTCGAGCCCTCTTCACGCGTCGGCTCACCCGTCGCCGCCTCCTTCAGCATCGCGAGACGGCTCTTCGTCGAGTTCACCGCATCGCTTCCGGCGACCGACAGCACGGAGGCAGAAGCGATGGAGTCGAGATCGGAAGCATTGGCCTCTTCGTCATCGAGGTCGGCGTCGTCTTCGTCAAGATCTGTGCTGGAATCATCATTATCATCGAGATCGTCGGCACTAGAATTATCGTCTTCATCTGCGTCGTCGGCATCCTGATCTGCTGATGAATTCTCATCTTCATCGCCCGCTGCATCCTCCGATGGATCGTTTTCGGCGAATGCTTCATCCGTGTCATCGTCCTCCGCTTCGTCTTCTGCTTCAGACGGCGTGGCGAGCGCGACCCACTCGAGTATCTCCTCCGGGCTCGTCTTTCTGGTCTCGCCGATCAGATTTCCGTCCGCATCGAAGCGGTACTCCGTGCCCTGCGGCGCATGTTCATCGCCGTCTTCGGCAGCTTCGTCATCGCTGTCAGAGTCTTCACGGTCGTCATTTGTATCCTCACTGTCACGGGACGTGGATTCAGTGTCGCTGGCTGTATCTTCACTTCCACTGACTGAGGCTTCATGGTCGCGGTCTGGGACTTCGCTTCCACTCGCTATAGCTTCATGGTCACTGTCTTCGACTTCGCTGTCATCAACGTCGATTTCGCTTTCATCGTCGGTCTCTTCTCTGCCGCGGTCGGCGGCCTGCTGCAGAAGCGTTTTTCCGCTCTCGAGCTCCGTGATGTCGTCGCCCAGCAGCCGATAGTCCTCGTTATAGAGTGCGGAGATGTCGAGGGTATGAACCGTCACCGACGCTTCCTGATCGAGATTGCCTTCACGGTAGATCGCGATCTCATAGCTGTCTGTGGTCTCCTTCAACGTCAGTCCGGACACGCCGAAATAGACCAGCTCCCCTTCCGTAAGCCGGTCTTCACTTAACCTCGCGCCCGCGATCACCGTCGGACTCTGCTGCGGTATCTCCGCAAGCGAGCTCAGCGGCTGCAGAAGAACCATCTGCAGACCCAGAAGAAGCGACGTGAAACGTTTACTAAGCGCTCGGTATTTCATTAAACTGCCTCCGTGGTATCCACCTTCATAATGCATGACTCATTTTTCAACGATATCCCTATACTTACTAAAAGGCATAAAAGCCAGAATCTTCTCACAAAAATTTAAAATTTTTCAAAATTATAAGCCGCCCCAAAACGGGACGGCTTCATGAGCGTTGACTGTATTATTTAAAAGAGATGTTCAGCTTCGCCAGATTGACTTTTGCTATGAAAAGACAGACAATCAAAACAGATGGAAAGAGATATCCTGCTGCTTTCCATGCTCCATCGGCAGTAATCAGCAGATTATAAATACCATGAAACCCTGTGCAGGCACCGAAGATTCCGGCGGTTCCTGTAAGTGCCAGCCAGCGGCTGCGAAATACATAGGAGATACCGAAGCCTGAAAGGATTCCGCAAAGAATATGCAGCCCGCCCGCCGAAATTCCCCGGATCAGCAGAAAACTGAAATCAGCTGCACCATTTGCCGTAAGGTAACATACATTTTCAAGCGTTGCAAAACCTGTTGCTATGGCGATGGCCACCATAGGCAGTTCCCCTGGCGCTGGTTCAAAAATCAGATAGTAAAACAGCAGCGGAAGCAACTTTAACAGTTCTTCACAAACGGGCGTAATCTCAATCGCCGTAAGCATCCCATCCACGCCGTATAAACACATAAAAAACCGGGTAACATAAGCGCTTAGCAGGCAGACACCCATGCCCATCGTTACAAATAGGGTAAAGCTTCGAGAACGTCCTCTTATGAAAAAAAGTGAAAGAATCATCGGTATGGTGAGGCAGAGAAGAATATTCTCGATACAGGTCATTTATTCACCTCCCGCAGTGTGAGCGGCAGCAAGGCCGCCATGGAAAGCGTCAGTGTGATATCCACAGCAAAATAAAGGTTGAAGCAGGTATAATCCCGCGTGAAATCAGAAACCAGATACACAAGCACCTGCAGAACAGTACAGGCAGCCATCAGCGCATCCATGCTTCTATAAGGATGAACACTTCGTATGCCAAGAATCGAAAGATACAGGTTCGCTCCTGCCGTGAGTGCAAAGAGTGCTGAGAAGAAAAGAGAAGGACCAAAGGCACGGTCGGAAAAAGCAACGATGGCGATCAGTATCGCCAGGCCACCAACAGGCCGCGAGAAACAATATCCGATTTTCTCCATCCGCAGAATCTGGACGGACAGATAAAAAAGCCATGCTGCCAGCCAGGAAATCTCCGCCACATAAAAAATCTGTGGAACTTTTCCCCTGATGATCAGATACAGGATATAGTATGTCGTTCCCATACAGAAGCAGGCATATGCCAGTGCCAGAATCAGCATATTCCGGCTTTTATATCGAAACGCCAGAAAAAGGGCGATGATGGTACAAATACCCAGTATGATGATCTGAAAACTATTGTCAATCAGTTCAAAGCCCATCTTCTATTTCCTCTCTGTGCCTCCGCTCATTCCGTCGGCGCAGACGGTACAGCAATATGGTCACACACACGCCAAGCAGAAATGCCAGCAGTCCTGTAATGATATAGCCCAGGGCGATATGACTGGCAATCATACTTGCTGCTCCTGTAGAATAGATGATATTTCCAACCGTGGAATCTGCCATCCGTTCCGACATCCATGCACCGATTCCTATAACAAAAAACATACAGGTCACCATACAGACTGCCTCAAAGCTCCGCTGTTTTCTATTTCGATGTTCCCGCTTTATTTCCGCTGTCCTTTTATGAATTAACTGAATGCGTTGTTCATTCGTCCGCATATTCAAATCCCTCCTGATCCAGAATAGACTTCAGCCGTTGTTTGCCACGGTAAACAAGATTTTTAATTTGCTGCTCACTTTTCGACATAACCGCTGCCACATTGCGATAGCTCATTCCCTCAAAGTAAAAAAGGTATACTGCTTCCCGATATTCTGGTTTCAGTTTATCCAATGCTGCATAAAGCTGACGATTCCGCTCATCCAGAAACACTCTGGTTTCGGTCAGGATATTGTCTGGCAGTTCAAATTCGAGATGATCCATCCACAGGATGGCGTGACCGCATTTTTTCCGGTGACGCAGGGCGAGGTTACGAGCTGTTTTATATAGATATGCTTTGAAACTTCCATTTCCTGAAATCGGTCGTTCCTTTGCAAATATCCTGGAAAAAGCTTCAATCATCAGATCCTCAGCCTCATGAATATCCTTGATATAAGCGTTGATATAACAAATCAGCAGATCAGCGTATTTTTCCACCAGCATATCAGCGGCATCACTTTCGCCATCCAGATACCGCTGATATGCCGTTTCATCTGTCGTCACGTATGCCACCTCCCTTGCCGCCACCCGACCCCATGTGAGACGCATGATATAAAAAGGAGCCTCTACGGAAGTAGAAGCTCTTTTACTCGCCTTATAGCAGATGATGATACAGTTTTATTTTAAAGGTCTGCGTCCTTCTTTTTCTTCTTCATAACGCCCCATGCGCCCAGCAGTACGACTGCACCGCAGAATACCACGCCATAGGTGCGCATGTTGCTCTCGTCACCGGTCTTCGCTCTGCGGGATGCACCGAGGACTCTGCCGACCGGCGTATCTGCGAGCTTATCTCGTACCGCACCGAGAACTCGTCCTACTCCACTTTCCGGCTCTACGGTCGGCTTTCCGGTCGGGCCGTTCGGGTCTGTGCTCGGGTTTCCGCCCGGGCCACCGCCGGAGGAGGATCCTCCGTCATTGCCACTGCTGCTGCGCTTCGTGGTCTTCGGCATCGCCTTCACCTCATACTCATAACCTGTCTCAGAGCCCTCCGGCATGATGATCAGGAACGGTAACACATCATAGTAATGCTCGAACGGAGTCGTCTGGATAGCGAGATAAAGACCCTCCGGAACCCCCGTGACCACTTGATTCGATTCGGTCTTCCGAACCGGACTTATGCTATGATCCGCCGCATACTTCGCAAGTGCGCTCGGAAGCTCTGCAGCCTTATCTTCCATGGTCTTTTTCGTGATTTCAACTTCGTTAAAACCAGCGAAAGCACCGCCTGTCAGGTCGAATTCCGTCACGGACGTGCCGGGCTTCACCTCACCGACCTTATAGATGTCAAAGGAAGCTGAATCTGCAATCGGTGTCGCCTCACTCTTATCATTCGTATAACTAGGAACGATCGTGATGCTTCCCGTTTTACCCGAAACGGATTCCTCTGCCAGCGCAGTCATCCCCTGCAGTGCGATCGCCGCCGCAACGGTAAGTCCCATCAGCCATGTTTTAATTCGTTTTGCTTTCATCATCTGATCCACCCGATTTCTTATTACTTTGCTTATCCTTCTTCGACGGCATGAGCAGCGCGATCAAGAACAGCGCCGCGACACCCATAACGGCAAATGGGATATACTTCTGAATCTTTTCCTGTGTTGTGAGCTCTCGCTCGACCTGAACGACCGGAATACTCTTAATCTCCTCTTCCGGCAGGTTCTCGATCCGATGGCCACGGACCAGAAGTCTGTGAGAGTTAATGCCATATGGTGTGCACGTCATCAGGGTGACATAATCCTGTCCATCCTCGATTTTCAGTGCATCCAGCTCTGTCGGCAGTACCGTCAGAATCTGATCCACCTGATACGTCATCTTCCGGTCGAGTACGGTGATGATAAATATATCGCCCTCACCCAGCTCCGGAATATCCGTAAATAGCTTGGCGTTCGGCAGTCCCCGGTGTGCACTCAGCACCGCATGTGTGCTCGGCCCACCGATCGGAAGGGTCGATCCCTCCAGGTGTCCGACCGCCTCGTTCAGTACTGCACCGGAAGTACCATGATAAAATGGAAGCTTTACGCTGATTTTCGGAATCTCGATGTATCCCATGATGCCCGATTCATCCACGTTCAATGCTTCTTCATAGCCCTCCGTCCGGCTCTCTTCTGAAAACGGATTCGGATTCTGCCTCAGTCTTTCGTTGTAATCCTCCGCAACTTCGAAATACTTACTGAAGTCCTCGGGGGCAATATCTTTCACCGTATCATCGTAGCTTACCATCACTCGAGATGCATGCTTCGAGTTTACGTAATCACTGATGTACGGATAAAGAACGATACCTAATCCTGCTAAGAATACAAGGATCATCAATACGGTCGCTATAATTCGTTTCTTCACTTAATCCTCCGGATTCGTTTGATTTTCGGTGTTTCACGTCCCGGAGAGTCCCAAGAGCCGGATTCCGGCTCCTGATCTACTCCCGGATGTCAAACATCCAGAATCATACATGGAAATGTATGAAATTTTAAAGATTATGCTCTCTTCTTCACGATCAGCGTAACAGCTGCGCCAGCCATTACAAGAAGACCAACGATTGCAAATACAGTTGTACCCATACCACCAGTGGAAGGAAGCTTGATACCCTTCTTATTTTCTACCTCTACAACGTTACCAGCGTGATCTGCAACATTACCATTCGCATCAATAACAATTGTAATGGCATGATCAAGCACATTATATCCCTGTGGGGCCTCAGTCTCTACAAGGTAGTAAGTTCCATCTTTAATACCACGAATGTTAACATTACCTGCTTCAATAGTTTTCGAACCAGCAGCAGTAGAATCTGCCTTTACGTAATTCTCCTTTGTGACATCTGCGACAAATATAATAGCAGAATCTGAATCAGTTTCATTAGTTCTAAGCTCAAACTTTGCACCAGTGAGCTCAGTCTTGGCTTCATTAACCTTCTTCAGATCAAATGCAAATGTTCTTACGCTCGCAGTCTTCTCAAGTGTTACATAATTCGAATAAGAAAGCTTAGCCTTATTATCATAATATGTATTGTTTTCAGCAGCTTGTAACAATTTAGCTGTATACTTAAAAGTAATTGTCTTGCCCTTTGCTTTCGTAAGATCATTTAAAGTGATTGCAAACTTACTATTATTACTATTACTCTCTACTTCCGTTTTAAATGCATCAAATTCAGCATTTGTGCCGTCTACTACAGCAGTAACATCATTATTGAATTTGAGGAAATCCTCAGCCATCTCATCATTAATGGTAATCGTCAGTTTAGTATCTACATTTTCAGGAACCGTAACCTTGATGATATATGGCACATCATCACCAATGTTATGGTTAGCCTGATGTTTATCCAGAACATCAACAAACTTATCTATTGTTGGATATGTATTCTTTTCGTCAATCTCACATACATCAGCACCAGTGGCTGTGTTAATAGCAAGCTTCGTTCCTAAAGAAGATACGATGAGATAGTATCCATCTTCTAGGTCAGGTGTTTTATATATTCCTTCACTATTTTGATTAATTGGACCAGTGGCAATTTTTTTCACAAGTTCTGTGTCGTCAACAATTGATTTAAATGCAGCTGCAATATCTTCTCCTTTATCTTTACCCGTCATCTCATTATTAAGAATCACATTATATTTGGTTTTATCGACTGAGCTGGTAACTGTAAAAATATCTTTACCATCTGAATCCTTCAGCTGGTCAATTGCTTCCGCCAGATCCTCATCATTCACATAGTAAGCAACAGCTGACTTATCGCTGGAAACGCTTGCTTTTAATACCTGGTAATAATTATATGTTGTATTATTTGTTCCCTCCGCTGAGCCTCTATTAATCTGAATGCTTGCAGCCATCGAGGTGAAAGACATTGCTGCAACGAGTGCGCTTGCAGCGATAGCTGCAAAAATCTTTTTGAACTTTTTCATCATCTAAATCCTTTCTTCGCCATGTTTGGCATGTAGTGTATTGCTCTTTCTGTTTACGCCACAGATGGCTTATTTAATGACTACTCCTTCCTCCCTGCGTTTCATAACAACATATCCTAAAGCGATCAGCATGAGCGCCATACCGCCGAGACTAAACAGGATCGTACCTGTACCACCGGTAATCGGAAGTGCCACACCAGCCTTGTTCTTGATAATCACTCCGCTCTCATCCGAATTCATGTAATACATGTCATCGGTACCTACGCTAAGTTTACCGGCACGAATTGTGAAGTTCACCGTGTTTGTAAGAAGGTTGTATCCATCCGGAGCTTTTACCTCTGTAAGCTTATATTCACCAGGTGAAAGCTTTAACGTAATTCCATTATTTGGAATTTCAAACTTTCCATCTTTAGTAGAATCACTGTTTACAACAACTACTCCAGCTGCATTCTGAATGCTCTCGGTGATCGTAGAGTACGAGCCATCCGTTCCCTTCTTTGCAATCACAAAGCTTGCACCCGAAAGCTTCGTAGCATTATGATCGTAATCCACCTTGGTAAACGTAATATCCTTTGTGGCCGACTCATATTTATTGATGAATGTCAGCGTTGTACTATCATCCGTTAATGAAAAATCACTTGTTGCAGGATTCTCCGATCCTATATTTTGTGAATTTCCATTTCCAAACCGGTACTCTGTTTCCTTATAAGGAATCTCAGTAGTTCCACCATTATCCGCACTGGACGTCGTAATCTTTTCGATCACCTTATACGTCTTCGTCGGATCCAGCTTATCAAATGTATAGATTCCGCCTTTATCAGCGATATCCTTGTATGTGATTTCATAGAGCTCTGTATAAGCACCGTCGATCTTTTCCTGAAGCGCAAACTTAGCATTTCCGAAAGCTGTTTTATCGATCTTAGCCGTTGCCTGTTTGTCATCGCTTCCATCAACATAAAACTTCTTGGTAATAGATAGAGACTTCGGGGACTTCAGCCTATTCGTCACATCGATTCGAACGTCTTTATTTTCTTCCTCCTTCGGAATAGTGACAGTATTCGACTTCTCTGTTTTCACACCGTTTTTGTCAGTCGTAGAATACGAAGGCCCTTCATACTTACTTGAATCAATATTTTGTTCTACAACCTTTACCTTAGTATCTTCCTCAATTTGGGTGAAGACTGCGCTCTCATTACCTTTAAGTGTGAACGTTCCATCATCATTTGTATGGTGCGTAACAGCTTCGTTGCCCACGCCTACCGTATAAGTTTCGTTTCCAAGCGCTGTATCATCTTCCTTTGAGATTTTAAAAGTATAGCTTTCTCTCTTTGCCTGTTCTGGGTTTAAATTGTCAACTTTCTTATGAACCGTTAAACTTCCGCCCGGAATAGGCTGAATATTCATCTCCAGTCTCAGGTTCGATGCACCTGCGCCTCGCTCCATATAGAAGAACTTAATCGTATGTTTCGTACCATACTTAAAAGTGCCTTCCGTACCAGACTGCCAAGTTGACTCATTAAATTTTTTATTAAATATTGTTGGACCTTTAGTATCTCCATATGTTTTTTTATATGCAGCTAAAAACTGTTTTTTTATCGTTGTATTAATTTCAGTGCTATTATCAATGCTATTATCCTTCCTCTTATAGTCGGTATAATGTATCTTTCCTGTTGTAAAGTCAATGCTACCAGACTGTGCCTCATGAATACCGCCAAGATCCAACACCAGAACATCGTCGACGTATACTATCAGGTCATCATCTCCGGTGAATTTGTAAACCATATTCTCGCCATTCACCTTACCATCTTCTGGCTGGTAGAAATTTGCATAACCGTACATACCGAAATAATAGTTATTATCCTCACAAAATCCATAAAGAGGTTCATTTATTCTCGGATCATTATCCGGTAATCGGTTTGCTTTATAATCGTACAGATTTCTATTTCTTATCTCATCTGTTTTCAGTCTATTATACGGCATGAAATTTCCACGCTGATAAAAGAAATAGTTACTACCATCCGGTGTTCCTAACTGATTGTATACTTTAAATGTATCGGTAATGTTACCTGTATTCTGATCCTTCAGAGTTGCGAAATTATCTGCGCTATTATAATAGAAGTAACCATCTTCATCGTATCGTGATTGTAAAAACAAATGATCAACTTCTGTCTGTTTTCCACACCATTTGCTAATGGATTCGCCGTTCAATGAATCGCCTGGTTTAGCAGTTCCATTTCCATTGTACCCATTTACTTTATGTGCCTTCTCAGTCAAAGTAGGGAATTCACTGCCCTCCGGGATAATCGAAGAATAAATTCCTTGTTTCAGTCCGCCGCTTTGCTCATAATATTCTCCACCCTGGAATCTACACATAGGATCACTTTCGGTGTTGTTAAAATCGGTCATGTACAGATGAAGTCCTAGATCTTTATTCGATACAGTTTCTACTTGCGTGAGCTGAGCTCCGGAAGTATAAACCACATAAATTATATCGTTATTCTGAACAAGTCCCTCATTCTCACTGCCATCAATCGATTTCGACGTATACTGCCAAGCATCATTATCGTTCGCGTCCTTTACCTTTTTAAGGATGTTATTAATAGTGATACCAGTTTCATTATACCCACCTCCGTTGTGTACTAATTTCACATTATTAAATGTAAAGGTAGTATTCCATCTAAAACCAGCTGCATATTTGCTGAAATCAAATTCCGTAATCTCACTGTCAGAGCCTGAAGACGTGACATTATGTAATGTTGCATTGGGTTCAATTTCCCCAACGTCGCCATTGCCATAAACGCAAACAAATTTGACGACGGACTCATTATTTCCGAAGGTAATAGTAAAGCTTGAGAAGCTCTTCACTGTAAATGTGCTCTCCACACCTACAGCATCCTCCGGAAGTACTTCCTTAGTTGTGCTTGCGGCTACGGATGCAGCTTCTACTCCTTCGTCCGCTGCTTCTGTCGTGTCGGCATCTACGCTCTTCAGTTCTACCTTCTTTCCCTGCTCGTTGACGGCCTTGATGGCACCGTTTGCGGCATCGCCGTAGCTTGCGACAGTGGCTGCCTGTACACTTCCTGTGCTTTCATCGAGGTGCTTGATGGTCATGGTGCTGATGTCAGCGTCTTCCGGAAGTGCTTCCTTGTAGACCTTGATCTTTACCTTGACCGGGGTCTTCGGCTCAACTTCCTTGCCGTCCTCATCGACGAAGCAGATGTCGATGGACTGGGAGTTCTCATAGGAGCCGTCGGCCTTAAGGGCGTCTACCTGCTCCTTCGAGAGGGTGTCATCAGAGGTAGCCAGTGTGCCGTCTTCTGCCTCTTCCGGCTTGTCGAGCTTCTTTAACTGAAGCTTGACGTGGTCGTCCGCGTCGAACGCTGTCTTCTCGGCGAAGACATTGACCTCGTACTCACCCTCGATCTCTGCAGACCAGTAAGCCTTGCTGAGGTCATCAAGTGTGTACTGGAGAACCTTCGCGCTTGCAACAGAGCTGTCTACCAGCTCGGATGCCTTCGTGTTCTTCAGAAGGTCCTTGCGCTCGTTCTCGAGTGCGGTGTCCATCTCGGTCTTTGTGCTTTCTTTCTTTTCTTCAGCGGCTGCAGCAGTGGTTTCCTTCTCCAGCTCACTTTCTGTTGCGAGTCCCTCGTTTTCAGCGGCTTCGGAATGGATGACGCCGAAGGTCTCCTCCACTGCGGTGATGGTTTCCTTCACGGTCTCCACCGCCTGCGCGAGGGCTTCCTTCACGGTCTCTGCGAGGGTCTTATGTTCAGGCGCTGCCTCTGTGGCCTCGCTCTTTATGTTCTCGGACTCGATCTGTCCTTCCTGCGGGAGGGTCTCGGTCGCTGCTGCGGTGGTCTCCTCCTCCGCTGGGAGCTGCGTCTCAGCATTGGCCTCGGCAGCATCCGTCGTAGCGGCTGCTTCCGTCGATGCCTCGGTAGAAGCATTGGCATCCGCTGTCGTGGAATCTGCTGTCGATGCCTCCTGTGTCGGCACTACGCTCGGGCTGGCCTTCTCCGTCGTGTCGTCGATGCCCTTCGCATCCAGTGTATGCATCACGCTATTGATGACCGTCTCTGCCTTCGGGAGCTTGATGTTCTTCTCGAGGGTCGCGTCGTTTAGCTTCAGGTTGAGGACTCTGCTGTCATCGGCATGGTTGATGAGGATGAACGTTACCTTTTCATCGCCGTTGATTTCATAGCTCGCCGGATCCGCTGCGGTGATTTCCGTCGTGGTCTGGTTCATCAGCTGATTCGAGAACTGATCGTAGAAGTTTGCGAAGAGGGAATCCTGCTTATAAAGAAGCAGATCCTTCTTGCCTTCCTTCTTCGGATCAAATACGACAAGCTGTGTATTCTCTTCTTCGGTTGCACGCAGTGCGTTGCTTTCGGTGGCCGGCTTCAGATTACCCTCGGCTTCGGCCTGCTCCTGATCCATCTGAATCAGCGCCTTCACCTCCACACCTGCGTCCTCGAGTGCCTGCATCTCTTCCTCAGAGAAAAGGTTCATCTCGTAGAGCGGATTGGTGCCGTCGGTGAGTGCACGGTACGCTGCCTGTGTCTTCGCATCCCTGCTGACACCGAGGTACTCGTTCTCATAAAGATGCGCGTCTTCAAACGCGGCCTTCGCAGCATCCATGATGCTGTCGCCACGGAGACTTAACGTGATCTTCTGGCCGTCGACCTCAACTTCGCCTACTTCGACGCGATTGTCTGCGAAAGCGATTCCCTGCACATGAGACAGGCACATGCTGACTGTAAGTAA
>ERZ1034980.753-NODE-753-length-21407-cov-34.010444_pt1 | contig 21407 bp, 22 predicted proteins | sample MGYA00520622_ERZ1034980 | MGnify/ENA primary metagenome ERZ1034980 (study PRJEB33766, sample SAMN09781791) | gut metagenome | biome: gut microbiome | host: Homo sapiens | place: Madagascar | study: EMG produced TPA metagenomics assembly of the PRJNA485056 data...
CCTCAAGTCCGCCCCTCAACAAGATCGACAAACCCTCAAAAAGTTTGATGATCCGATAAAGAATAAGCGGCGAGACTGATTCACCGCGAATCAATCTCGTCGCTTCGTCTTATTCTATGTCACCTTAGATCCCCTATAAGGGCATTCGTCCTATCACGAAACACCCTCATTCAGCCAATCCCATACTGCTTCATCAGCTCGTCGCAATATGCCGGATCCTCCGCCGCACGCTTCGCATCCTCGATGCGATTCTCCGCGAGCAGAATTTTCATGAGATCCGCCATCTGGCTCTTTCCTTCTGCATTACCTTCAGCTTTGCCTTTCTCTATTCCTCTGTTCTCAATCTTATCCAGAATCTCACACATATTTCGCATCTCTCCCTTCTGAGCATCTGATGCTTCATTATAAACATCTTCAAACCGATGGTCATTAGTCATCTGGCTCCAATATCCTGCACATGATATCCTCTCGCCTCGCCTGACATCACAGCCTCTGAAAAATACTACGCTATTTTAATGAACTCAAATGTATCTGTCCACCCGCCATCACCTTCTCCAGAAGTCACGATATGTATTTTTCCAGAAATTGGATCGATCAATATTGACTGCGGGAAGAACTCCATGCTCTCTCCATCATCAACATATGTAACGGTTCCTACACCATTAGAATCAATCTTTGCTGTGAATACAGATCCCCATCCATCGCCAAGATCTATCTTGAAATTCAGAGAATCTGTTGAAGCCTTCGTGACTTTCATCGAATATCCGCTAACATCAGCTTCAGACACAGTTGTTCCCGTATGAATACTAGAATAAACCTTCGTGTCTCTTAAGGCCTTATACTGACCTACGCAGTTTTCAATGTTGAGTGCATTAGCACTTTGTCCTAGCTGTTTTGTCTGAACACTTCCATTTACTGTCCATGCGCCATCAGCATTTACTGTATATCCATCCGGGGTCCTTGTATTCATAAGGCAATAGCCACTTGGATCGAAATAGTAGCATTCCGCTACACCATCACCGTTTCCGTCAATCCACTGCCAGGTGTTCACTGGCCATGTACCATCGCCATTACTGTACCACCACCCCTGAGCATTCTTGGCCCAGGTGCCTGCATAGGCAGCCATGCTCAAAGCACCAGCAAATCCTAATGTTGCAGCTACAATCCTCAATTTTTTCATCGTGCGTCCCCCCTTCATTGTAAACAACGATTTCTGTCTGTTATTTTACACCGTAAAAAGTAAAGCTTCAGCTATTGTCCGATAATTGTAACCGCTTTCTGATCCAGCGTGTCGTGTTACGCTAATAGTGTGATCACCCCTCAGCACAGACCTTGAGCCGTGCCTATCCCGTCGCCAATGCCTCCGTCTTCACATCATCACGCGGCCTATCGATACCATTTTTCCAGACATAGCAAAGCGATGAAACTGATTCACTGAGAATCAAAATCCTCGCTCCATTTTATCGTGAGGTCTAACTCATTTCTTGAGCTGACATCTGTTTCTTCCCGTGGTCTGGCACCACCATCCCGCTTAGCTCTACCATCCCTATGGACTTATCCATAAATGTCATTTATTTCTTCCTCTGCCTCTTGCTTATAAGCCGACATTAGTTGCTTAGCAGGAGCAATATAGCTCTTTTCAATCACATTTGATACATCACGCGAAATGAGAAACAGTGAACCGGAGAGAGCGTTATTAGCAGCGACAACTCGATTTTCATATTCCTGTAGGTCTAGTTGCATATCCATAAGTTTCCGACCACCACAGCCATTCATCTTGGTCTTTAAAGCATCAATATATGCTTCAGCTTTAGCTTTTTCCATCTGTTTGTCTTGAAGGGATTGTATTGTTCGGTCAATACTGTCATAGACGTTGCTTGTGATAAGGCGCGACCAGCAAATGGAATTCCACTGCCACCGCCGAGGATCTCCACCATCATAAGCTAAACGCTTGACTGCATTTTCTGTAAGCCCAGTGATTTCGCACACCCTTCGAAGTTCCATATCGCTGGTTCGAAGTTTTGTAATGCCAAACAGATAATCCGAAGAAATGTCAAAATATTTACAGTACGCAATAACAAACTCGCCTTGTAAGCAGTTGGCATCTGCAGCCTTAATATGAGCTCGAATCTTTTTTTCAACAGCACCAATTGCATTATTGTCTTTGGTCCATGGATCTTTACCACGAGATTTCACATGAACCAAGCCCTTCTCTAAAAGATTCTTTGCCAGAGTTCTAGGACTAACATTTTTCTCTGTAAGCAATTACTGAGTCGACTACCAAATTCTGATAAGTCATTAGCATTTTTTAGTGACATATCTCCCTCCCGCAAAAACGACTTAAAAGTCGTTTTTTGAAATTATTTATGTGTAAATAGACATATAATAATACATAATTGTCTTTCCTCTGTGATAATCAAAAGTATAATAGGAGTCAAGAGATATCTCAATATCAATTAACAAAGCTGTAAATCCGAAGACGTTTGGTGAACAACTACTATAAAGGAGATATGATTTATGAACAACACCAATATTTGGGATGCGATAACTAAGATTTTCACTGGCAAAGGCGGCTGCATCAAAATGGCAATCGTTGCAGCCATTAGTCTGGGCATTGCTGGCGAAATAATTGAGAACAATTATGAAGCGGGAGGCAAGACAAAGGATGGAAGAACGTTCAAGATAAGACCTGCGATAGAGGAATATGCAGAGTCTTCTGATCAGACCGAGGATATAGAAGACGATACACCAGATAAACTGTAAATATCAAGATAACCTCTCTGTTCCAGAGAACTGGCCCAACCATTTTCGCGATATTCAGTGATGTATTCGCTGGTTGCCAGACACTTAATCTGGTCGCTGTTAAGTTTTCTCCCCTAGGTATGATTGATATCCCCAATGTTATGCATCTGACAATCTGATTGCCTACGATCAGCAACCGCTTCCTGCAGATAAAATAAATACGACGATACTGATTCGCTAAAAATCAAGTTCGTCGCTTCATTTTATCATGGGCTAGCCTTAATGATTCATTTTTAAGATAATGTAACAACTATGTTCCGCATGGCTGAGTTGCTCATATTCGTAGCAATCATCGGCGTTTTAGTCGCTATTAGCATCCCGATTTTCACATCACAGCTGGAGAAGGCTAGAGAGGCTACGGACCTTGCAAATATCAGATCTGCATACGCAGAGTGCTCTGCAGCAGTACTGACAGGTGACAAAAGTAACGGTGTGACATACACTGCTGGCGCAGATGGTGCAGCATCTTCCGCAAGTAAGGATGTTGTTCTGACACAGAAAGTGGATGGCTGGGATACAACCGATCATAAATGTGGCGGAACAACACTCGACGATAGTATCGCAAAAGTAGGTGGTACTGTGACCGTTAAAGTTACCGACGATGGAAAGGCGCCTTCAATCACTGTGAATTAATAAGCGAATATTCTTTAGGTGCTACATGGCCCTCCTGAGCAATCTGGAGGGCTTTATTTTATGAAAATCAGCCTTCTTCCGATAACAAAGCTCATTGATTATAAAAAACTCCTCTCTACTGGGGAGGAGTTTTTTATAAAGCGAATCATAGCATCCTCATGAAGAGATTTTCCATATTAAGATGCCCTCCAGATTGCTCCGGAGGGCGATAAAATAATTTATCATCTAATTTGGTTTTAATCGGTAAGTTGTTCCACTGTCACGGCACCTGTATCAGTAACTGTAACTTTAAACGCCTTTCCTTTAGTTACAGAAAAAGTGGAATAGTTAGTGAACCATGCAGGAGCACTTGTAACACTATCAAATTTTCCAGTGCTCTGCGCAGAAGCGGTCGTAACTGACGCACTCGTCTTATCATTAGACAGTAAGTCAGCAGATGCCTCTGCATATGCGCTTCTGATGTTAGCGAGGTCAACTGCCTCTCTACTCTTCTCAAGCTGTGATGTGAAAATCGGGATGCTGATAGCGACTAAAACGCCCGGCACCTCCTCGTGAGTGCCAAAGCTGTTATATTATAAATAGGGAGAAATTCAAGTTTATCATTTGATGATATGGTAGAACGATTGTTTACCACTACGCGTTTTCACACTCGTCTTATGGGTATTTTGGCTTCAATAATCTGCTCTTCGTTTTTCCCTATTGGCAGAATTCTAAAATTGAATTATATCTTTCACATAAAGTGCGAATGCCCTCCCAAGGCCTAGCCCAAGTATTTCTTATGCCCATGGATCTATCGATTCAGACACTGGAAGCGACCACGTTCCAATCAAGCAAATACTTTGAATTTTATTGGTTTCATCACCCTCCCCGTCCAATTCATATTCTATTTGCTTACGATATTTACTAGGATATTTTTCTAAAATCAAATCGACAAACGCTTTAAGCGCCTCATCGCTTTCTAGTCGAGAATATGTCCGCTACTTATATTCATCCCAATTTCCATCATAGGTGTAATTAACATTCTGGTGCCCGAAATGAAGCTCGTATGGATACCCTTTTGAGAAAAGCTTCGTCACTATTTCATTGAAAAGCGTGGATTTCTTTAGTTTTTCATACCACTCCTTGTATTCCCGTTCCTTTTCCAACGCAATTTTTCGAACAGCTTCTTTTTTCTTTTCATTTTCATATGATGAGCTGATCACTGAAATTATAATAACCGCAATTACTATGATTACAATCAAGTTCATACTGCAACACTCCCTGTTTCTATACTGTCTTTATAATATCACAGTAAACCTGTAATATCGGTATTTTCAGATTATTGTTTAACCAAGTTACATCGTCAGCGAGATAGCTTGTAACTTCTCTTAATCGTTTTGCGTCTCCTACATAATCAATCTTCAGTATGCTTATTTGAATGCTTATTGATGGTTTCCCATACTATGATCGTCACGACCGTCGTGAATATGACCACCAGGAATGTTCTTGACAGCATTTCTTAAACCGTGGGCCGCCCCCTACGTGCGTGTCATCACATATATTTCTGATGATGCAAAATTCGTAATCGGGGCTCCTTTTTGTTTGACAACTTTCTTTATTTAGATTAATCTTCTTGGTAAGAGATGACTTGCTGGTCCTTACACCGTATCTCCTAAGATACGGAGGAGAAGGGCTCTTTGAGGAAAACAGTAAGCCTCTCTTTTTTATTGCATCATTCTACAAATATTTCAAAATATATAATGAGATGCATGGTAGAGTTCGTTTCGGGCATTCAGGGCTTGATTGCTTAGTAGCAATATTGCTCACTTGATATGCATCTCATTTTTCCTTTTGACAGAATCCTAAAATCCGAATATACCTTTCACATAAAGTGCGGACGCGATTTTTGCTGACTCATCGTTTTACGATGACACGGAGCGAGAGGTGATACGTCCGCACTTTTATTATGCCCTCATGCTAGATTTCTACTTCAACTAAAAATAGCCTCCTCTCGGAGGCTACCTTTAGTTATGATAATTATTTAGAACAATGCTTTGAACTCGGCTGGAATGATAAAGAACTCGACGATTACAGGAAAGAACTTTGGCAAAAGATTCACTATAATGAAGAGCAATTTACTATTCAGCTAACAAATACTACTTCAATAATTATTGTACTCTTCATGCCTATCAGTTTCAATAGACAAAATAATAAGGCCCGCGTCGCTGCGGGCCCATATTACAAACTTATATTCTGCTCTGTTCCATCAAGAAGCTTCACTGTGAAGGTTTTCTTATCCCGGACGATGATCTCCTCAAGCACCATTCGCGTGAGCTCTGGAATCTCAAACTCGAGGGACCATTCCGTGGTAAGCTCAATCATCTGCTTTCCGCGAACTCGTTCGAGCGCATTCTTCACATAGTACTGATCGAGGGTTCCTTCATTGTCTGCTCGTATCTTGTTTAAGAAATCAACCGTGTAGGACTTCTGCATTACTGTAAATCATTTAAGACATCTATACAGGCCCAGTCTCCCCCATCACCCCACTTTCCCGTTTTGCTACATAGTCCCAGTTTATGTAGTGAAAAAATCGCACTTTTCTAAAAAGAGGAAAAACGGCCAAAATTAAAAAAAGTACTGTAAAGCAAAACTACAGTACGAAGAAAAACGAGTAAATTGGCAACGAATGATAGAGAAGAATTGAGCTGTTTTAAAAGTAGCAGAAGGGTAAAATGGGCATAGAAAAACCCATCCTCCGTGAGAGGATGGGGAAAATTAGCTTTGATTTTACTTTGTCCACGATACAGCTGTAGTTGCTGTTCCATCTGTTTTGGCAGTGATTTCAATCTTAACAAACTTATCTGTATTATCTACAGCACTACCCTTTTTAACTTCAGCAACTCCAACTGGATCATCCTGAGTTGCTGTATATTTATGACCATACCCTGCCGGCTTTGTTCCTGTAGTTGCAACAACTTCCCCGGTTGAAGCATTATAATAGTATGTTTGTCCACTTGTTGTTCCCTCATCAGCTGTCATGTACGCTGCTACAGCTGCAGCCTTTCCAGCACGCTCATTAGCGATATCTGTGGCTTCTCTAGCCTTATTCAGCTGTGATGTGAAGATCGGGATAGATACAGCGACTAAAACGCCGATGATTGCTACTACGACGAGCAGCTCAGCCAGGGTAAATCCCTTTTTGTTTAACTTCTTGAACATATTTTTTTCCTCCTAGATATGTTTGTTTCCCCTTGATAGGTATGTTTGTTTATATAAAAGTGTCTCGCATGGATCACTTTCATATCATAAGAATTGTGCAACCTTAGAAAAGGTTATACATAGTAAACATCGGCAGATAGATCGAGATCACCAGGAATCCTGCGAAGATCGCCATGAGGATCAGCAGTGTCGGTTCCAGCATGGAGATCGCCTGCTGTATTCTCCGGTCCGTCTCGCCTGTGAAGTACTCGCCGATGACGCCGAGTGTCTGGTCGAGTTCACCGGTCTGTTCGCCGACGGAGCACATTTCCTTCAGTGTGCCCGGGAAGTACGCGCAGTTTTTCATACAGTCCCCGAGCTGTTTGCCCTGCTCGATCTGTGAGATCATCGCGGCGACATCCTCCTGCAGGAGGTAGTTGTCGAGCACCTTCGAGGTGACGGAGACGGCGTTGTTCAGCGTCAGTCCGGATGCGAGCATCGTCGACATCGTATTCGCAAATTCCGCCGCGCCGTTCATGATATTGATCTTACCGATGACCGGGAGATGCAGCTGGATCTGCCCCTTCAGCTTCATGCCGCGTTCGGTCTTCGTAAAGAGCTTCCACGCGATCACCAGCGCCAGCACGACGATGACGAGGAGCATCCACCACTTCGCGAAGAAGTTCGCCATCGCGATCATCATGCGTGTCATCAGCGGCAGCTCACCGCCGAGGCCCTCGAAGACCTGCGCGAGCGTCGGGATGACCTTCACCATGATGATGATCAGGACGACGACGGCGACGCACACGACGAAAATCGGATACGTCAGCGCGGCGCGCACCTTCTCACTGTTTTTCGCGCTGTTCTCGTAGTAGCGATGCATCCGCGCGAAGGAGTGATCGAGTGTACCGGACAGCTCGCCCGCCCGCACCGTCTCGAGGAAGGTCAGCGGAAACGCGTCCTTGTATTTTTCGAAGGCATGCGCGACGGTCGAACCGCCCTGCACATCCTCTGCCGCATCCAGCAGGATCTTTCGAAGCTTCTTATCATCCGTCTGTCGGGCGATCATTTCCATCGCGCGGCCGATCGGCATGCCGGATTTCAGCGTAATCGCAAACTGTGAGCACATCAGCGCCAGCGACCGGGTCTTCACCCGCGGGCTTCCGATCTCCATACGCAGGAGTCTGCTCGCCGCTCCGCCTGTTCTGACCGGGGTGATACTCGTGATGACCGGACACTTCTGCCGGATCTGCGCCACCGCAGCATACTCATCCACGGCCTGCACGACGCCTCTGGTTTCGGTCCCGTCCACGGTTAGTGCTCTGTATGAATATGTAACCAAACAGCTCCCCTCTCTCACCGAAAAACCGCTTCTCCGCATGCTCATTACCATACAGAAATCACGGTTTATGATTGCTAACTAGATTCTACCATGCCTCAAACTAAAGTCAATATCGTCATTTAAAAAATTAATAATCATTCCTGTTATTCTTAATCGTGGCATGCGAATCACAAAAAATTCCGATAATTTAACATTTTTGGACAATGTATACGCCGTCACTCTGTCATGTCACGCTTTGTTGCATACGTGCTCATCCGTCGCTTCCGCGACATGCCTGCTGTAGGCATTGTCCTGCCCGGCAGATTATCTCATCCGCAACGTTCCGGATGAGACAGTGGCCATCACACGCGCCAGCCTCTTCCGCATCGTGCATGATGGAGGCATTGGCCTCACTCACCACGCGAGCTGTAGCTTCTTCCGGATGAACGCGCGGTCGACGCCGGCTTCTTCGGCGGTTTGCGGGAGGATCCTGCCGTCCATCGCCATCTGGATGAGGCAGTTGTCCATCGTGATGGCACCCTGGTCGGCGCTCGAGAGCATGAAGCTCTGCATCTGCGGCGTCTTGCCCTCGCGAATCAGGTTCTGGATCGCCTGGGTGACGATCATGACCTCTGCTGCTACGACGCGGCCATGGCCGCTCGCGCGCACGAGGAGCTGCTGGCTGAGGACGGCCTTCAGGGTCGTCGAGAGCTGCAGACGGATCTGTCCCTGCCGCGCCTCCGGGAACACGCTCACGATACGGTCGATGGCGTCCACGGCGCTGTTTGTGTGCAGTGTCGCGAAAACGAGGTGTCCGGTCTCGGCAGCAGTCAGCGCCGTCTCGATCGTGGCGAGGTCACGCATCTCGCCGATCAGGATGATATCCGGGTCCTCACGCAGGATGGCGCGCAGGCCCTCTGCGTAGGACTGCGTGTCGGTGCCGATCTCGCGCTGATTGATGATGCACTGATCCGGCGTGTAGACGTACTCGATCGGATCCTCCAGCGTGATGATGTGCTCGTTCCGCGTGTGATTGATCTGGTCGAGGATCGCCGCCAGCGTCGTCGACTTACCGGATCCGGTTTCACCGGTGACCAGTACGATACCCTTCTGCAGTGACGGGAAGCTACTCACCACCTTCGGCAGACCGAGGCTATCGAGCGCCGGGATGCGGTTACTGAGGATGCGCAGCGCTGCCGAGATGTGGCCCTGCTGCCGGAACAGATTGATACGCACACGCTCTCCCGCGATCGTCGCCGCACAGTCGAGCTCGCCGATCGACTCGATCTTCTCATAGTCCGCCCCGGCCATCTCCCGTGCGAGGCGCTCGCAGTCCTCCGGTGCCAGCACCTCCTCACTCAGATTCACGATTCTCCCGTCGAGACGGCACTTCGCCGGCAGCCCCGCGATCAGATGGATATCCGACGCACCACGCTCCGCCGCCAGTGAAACATACTCCGCTATCTTCATAAAGCCCCCTGTTATCAAACGTCTGTAATTGCTCAGTCCGGTGCCGGCAGACCAGCATCAGAAGCACAGTACTCCGAGATCGGAATCCTGTATTTTCCTGCCACTCTCCAAGCTCACTGACTAAACTGTCACGAAAAATCACTGACATTAATGGTACAACATTCAAACCGTAACAACAATTAGAGAATTGAGTGAATCCGACACAGCAAGGATCTAAATGGTATAAGCGTATCTGGAGGTCATGATGCTGCATCAAATCGGCAGAAAATGAAGATGATGTCAACAAAAATCAAGTGAGATTGAAGAGTGTTGTTGGCATCAGAGAGGAATTCTGCTCAGATGATGCAGCATTTTTTCAAAACCACCAAGTCATCATCATGAGAAATCTTCAAAAAAATACAGCATAGGTATGTCGGGTGCTGAAAACCATCATCATGACTATCCGATGCCATATGGGATTTGCGAGTGCAGGCACGTTGAGCCGAAAAATTCGCCATCATGCCTATGGTGATGGAACTCTGAAATTTCAACTGCAGGCATGGTAAGCGCTTTAAAACATCATCGTGCCTACGGAAATAGCCATAATCTGGAGTAAACCGTAGGCACGATAACCTGGATTTTAAGACACCGTGCCTATAAAATCAGTTGTGATTGTAGGCACGGTTATCAATTTTCGGTTTAACCATGCCTACGATTGCCCTTTGGCTTCCGCTTAGCCAGAAGTTTGAGGGCTCCTCATGAGCAGGGGAGCGGGATCAAAACGTACAGTTATTCGTGAATCCTATGGGCGAATGAGGAGCAGCCTCAAACTTCCCAAGGGGGCTGAACTGTTACTCTAAATGATAACAGCTCAGCTGGACTTCACCGCATATTTCCGGTACTCATGCATGGCTTCATTGCGGGCGAGGAGATAGAGACAATACTGATTCATGCTGATGCCTTCGCTTTTCGCTCCATCCGCCAAACGCTTATGAAGACTACGCGGCATGCGGAGTTTAAATTCGCCGGAATAGTCCTCGAAGGACATCGGTTCCGGAATCACTTCCAAGTCGTCCATCGCAGCTTCCAACCAGGCTCTTTTCGCATCCTTCAGATTCTCCAACGCTTCTTCGATCGTCTCTCCTTGAGAGATACACCCCGCAAGCTCCGGGAAATGAACGACATACCCACCCTCGAGATCATCCGGGACGATTTCGATTCGATACTGAAGATTCATGTAGTATTCCAGGTTTTTCATTTTAGTGCCTCCTCCTGCTCAATTACTTTTCTAACGATCACGACGTAGATTCTTTTCATCCGACCATGCTTCGGCAGAGTGATAGGATCGTGCTGATCCTTTCGAAATGTATGATGACTACTGCCATTTCCTGGAGTAGATTCAACATAGCCATAATACAGCAGTATTTTACGTAAGTCCTCAAAACGGACATCTGCCGAAAGTGATAGAATTCGTTGAATTAATTTATCCCACTGAGACATCGTTCCTCCTTTATTATAAATGGTGTCATATATGGTGTCAAATGTATGGTTTAAATAGTATAACAGAGGGATAAAAATCTGAAAATGTCCGAAAATAGACTATAGTCCAAAAACAGACCAGAAAAAATGCAGCGTTTTCAAGGCTTTGAGGGAGTATAATGGTCCTTTAAATTATTTTTTGGAGATAAAGAATATGGGTGAAAATAAAACAGATATGCGGTTAATGACGCGTGATGCCATCAAATATCTGGCAATCGTAGCGATGACGCTGGATCATATCGCATATATATTTCTGGAGCCGCATACGCTACTCTACCGGCTCTTTCTCTGCATCGGGACATTTACGGGGCCGGTGATGATCTACTTCCTGATCGAAGGTTACTTCTACACGCATGATATACGAGGATATGCGAAGCGACTGCTGCTTTTTGCACTGCTGTCGCAGCTGCCGTTCAGTCTGGCGAGCGGTGGCTTCTTCGGGAATATGCTATTCACGCTGCTCATCTGCCTCGGCGTGTTGTATGTGCATGACCATGTGACCGACGGGGGACTTCGAAAGATTCTGTATGTACTGCTGTTCTTCGCGAGTCTCTTCACGGACTGGAACTTCCTGTCCGTGCCGCTCGTGCTGTTCCTGCGCCCGGCGTTTCATCCGGTGGCACCTATAGTGGAGCGCTCCGCCGATCAATATCAGAACGAAGAAAATATTCTGATGAAGAGCCAGGCGAAAGCTCAGCACTTTTACATAGATCCGGCAGAACAGTGGCGCGGGATGTTGAAGTGTGTCGCGTACTTCATCGTGGTGTCCTGCCTCACAAAGGGGATGTTCGATGGCATGACGGAGGTGCTCGGCATGGTACTGGGCTTCGTATGCATCGCGTGCTTCTATAACGGGCAGCAGGCGAAGACCCACCGGAAGTTTCATAAATATTTCTTCTATATCTACTATCCGGTTCACCTTTTGGTGCTGTGGACGCTGCACGCAATGTAAATTTTCACAAACAAGGGAAATCTCCGGCCTGCGCCATTAGATTTTTTGAGTTTTCTCACAGAACAGCTGATTTCAGGAGGTGTGACATTATACCTCTTTCGCAAACAATAGATTTCCGAGAAGCATGACATTAAGTTTTTTCACAGACTAATGGTTTTCCGTATGAGTGCCATTAGAAAAGCAGGGATTTCCCTACATAAACTTGACGATTTCGGCTTCTGACTTAGTGTCACTCCTTCGAAAAATGAGGGGTTTGCGTCAAAAACAGCCTTTTCACTCTTCCACACAGGCTTTACCCAGCTCCGACTTAATGTCATCCCCCCTTTAGCAAGGGCATTCTGCGAAAACAGGTAATGTCACTGCCCGCCAATCCGCCGTTTCTGTGAAACGCCTGCTGCCCGCCGATGCCAGGCTCATCACACGCAGCCCAGATCTAATGTCACACCCCGCCGATCCACCACTTCTGCGAAACAAAACCGTAACCGTTCAGGCAGGAGTCACCTAACCCATTCATAAAAACGCCGCCGGCCATGCTTTTCGCACAGCCGGCGGCGTATATTATTATCGTTGCCTGTGATCGGACGCTTCATCGATGTCTGTAATCACTCGATGAAGCGATATCTGTAATCTCTCGATCAGTCGATCCCTGTGATCGTCCGCATGACTTCGTCTACAGTGGTGATGCCTTCGTCGACGAGCTTGTCGGCGTTTTCGAGCATGGTGATGTAGCCGGTTTCGTGCGCGAGACGCTGGAACTCCTGCTTGTCGGCACCGTCGGTGATGCACTTCCGGAGGGCGTCGTTCATGACGAGCACCTCGAAGTCGCCGATTCGTCCGCGGTAGCCGGTGTTGAAGCAGTTGTCGCAGCCACGGCCGTGGTAGAAGATCCGCCCCGGGCGCATCGGCAGTCCTGCGGCCGCCAGCTTATCCGGGGACATCTGCTCGACCACCTTGCAGCTCGGACAGATCCGGCGCAGCAGTCGCTGCGAGATGATGCCACGCACGCCCGCCGAAATCAGATACGGCGCGACACCCATGTCCTTCAGTCGGTCGATGGCCGACACCGCATCCTCGGTATGGATCGTCGTGATGACGAGGTGTCCGGTCATCGCAGCACGCATCGCGATCTCCGCGGTCTCACCGTCTCGGATCTCACCGACGCAGATGATATCCGGGTCCTGACGCAGGATCGCACGCAGACCCGACGCGAAGGTCAGTCCCACCTTCTCGTTGATCTGCACCTGGGTCGCCCCCTGGATGTTGTACTCGACCGGATCCTCCAGCGTAATCAGGTTCGTCGTCTCGCTCAGCAGCTCGTTCACGAGCGCGTACATGGTCGAGGACTTACCGGAACCCGTCGGACCCACGATCATGATGACGCCGGACGTAAGGCCCAGCAGCTTATCGATCTTCGCGTCCTCACCCACCGGCAGTCCGATGCCGCGTCGGTTCAGCTGACTGCCGTCCCGTCGCAGGATTCGGATGACGATCTTCTCGCCGTAGATCGTCGGCAGCGTCGATACTCGCAGGTCAATGTCTTCGCCCTTCAGTCGTACCTTGGCACGTCCGTCCTGTGGCACGCGCCGCTCGACGATGTCGAGGTGCGACATGATCTTTACACGGGAGATGACCGACTCCTGCAGGTTCCGCGGGATCGTCAGAATCTTATGCAGATGTCCATCGATACGCATGCGGATAATCATATCCTTCTCGGACGGCTCCCAGTGAATATCGGAGGCCTTCTCGATGAAGGCACGCTCGATGATCGAGTTGACGAGTCGGATCGTCGGTGCCGCCACATCGCCGCTCTCGGTGATCGCGGACGCCTCTCCGCTCGTCACCTCATCCTCGCCGAGGCCGGCCTCTGCGCGCATCTGTGCCATCGCCTGCGCGGCGCCTTCATTGCCATACAGCGTACTGATCGCGTGGTCGACGGCATTGCCCGCCGCAATCATCGGCACGATGTTCTTCTTGCTGACCATCTTCGCCTGCTCGATCGCCATGAAGTTCGTCGGATCTGCCATCGCGAGGAAAAGCATATCCTTTGATACGGATACCGGCACCATACGATGCTCGCGGGCCAGCGCCTTCGGGATATACTGCGACATGTCCGGCTTGATGTCTGTCTTCGTGAGGTCGATGTAATCGATGCCCAGCTGTAGTCGCAGCGCGTCCACCATCTGCGCCTCCGTGATGAAGCCGTGCTTCACCAGCGTCGCACCCAGTCGGTCACGCTCCTCCTTCTGTATCTTCAGGGCCTGGTGGAGCTGCTCCTCGGTGATGAGATGCATCTCCACCAGCATATCGCCCAGTCGTTTCGTTCTCATATTTCGTTCTCCTTCAGCGCGCCGCGCACAGACACTGTCCCGCCCGCTTCGTGCTCGAGTTCTGTTTTCATTTCCTTCCGTATTCTATCATACAACACGGTGAAATTTCGAAGACTTACGTAATATCTTCCGATGCCGTCCGAGCTCTTCGATACGAGGAAGGCATGTGCGTGGATCGTCATGATCTTCTCGTCTGCGCGCCTGTACAGGATGTCCGCCTGACTGCCGGTGAGTGCATTGGCCTCCGCCGCCTCCAGGAGATGCACGATATCCTCCTTATTGATGACATAATCCGTGATGTGATTTCGGTAGGCCTCGTCCACCAGGGCCTCGCGGCCCACGATGCTGTAGTAGAGGTCATTGACCCGCACGAGCTCGACATGCTTCTCCGGGTCCATCTCATAGAACGCCACCGGCCCCAGGATATGATTGAGGAGCGTATCGCTGTAGACATTGTCGTCGAACATCTCCACCATGTGGACACGATTCGCCGCGTGGAGGCGGATCCCGACGGTATCTACGCGGTCACCCGCCCGCAGCATCTCTTCCATGCGATCGTACGGGAACGGGCGGTAATAATAGTAGCCCTGCACGTAGTAGATACCGAGGGCCTTCACCATCTTGAGCTGGGCCTCGGTCTCCACGCCCTCGCAGACCACCGGCAGGTTCAGAAGATGCGCCATGTTGATGATGGACTCCATGATCTTGATGGTTCTCTGCTCGTCTCTGCCCTGCACGAACTTCATATCGAGCTTCAGGATATCGAGCTTCATGTCGCTCAGCGAGTTCAGATTCGAGTAGCCGGAGCCGAAGTCGTCGAGGTAGATGCGGAAGCCGAGCTCACGCAGGCGCGATATGGTCTTCTGCACGGTATCATAGTTATCCGCATACGCGGATTCCGTGACCTCGATGCCGATGAGCTTCGGATCGATGCGGTACTTCTCCTTCAGTGACTGGAACAGCTGTGCCACGTCGATGAGCTCGAAATCGATTCTCGAGACATTGACCGAGCAGGTGATGGTCTCGACGCCCTGATCGAGCATCGCGCGCTGCCGCTCGAACACACGCTCCCAGATGTACTGATCGAGCATGACCACATAGCCTGTCCGCTCGAGGAGCGGGATGTACTCGCCCGGTGAGATCACGCGGCCGTCCTTCACCCAGCGCACGAGCGCTTCCGCGCTGACCGGTTTACCGCAGTTGATGTCCACGACCGGCTGCGTATAGAAGGTGAATTCCCCGGCCTGGATGCCGCGCCGGATATCCTGGACTGCCTCGGACACCCGCTCCTTCGACATAAACATGTTCGGGCGGTAAACCGCGATGTTCTCCTTATGGTTATGACGTACGGTGTTCAGCGCGAGCAGTGCCTTATCGTACATATTTTCGATGTGCTCACTGCGGTCGGTGACCTCATAGATGCCGATCGACTCGGAGAAGCCCATGTTCGCATCCGCGAGACGCTGGATCACCTGGCGAACGAGCTCCACGATTTCCTTCGTGCTTCGTTCCGTTGCGAACATACAGCAGAAGGAATCATCCCCGAGGTAGCCCGCCGTGCCGAGTGCCGTTCGAAGCTGCTCCTTCAGCTCGTCCGCCACCATCATAAGCAGTGCACGGCTCTTCTCCTCGCCATAGATCGCCTCGTAGAGCTTGAAGTTTTTGATATCCGTGGTAAACAGCAGAAACTTATGGTTCGGATACTGCGCGAGCAGTGCCTCTGCGCGCTTATAGAAAGTGAAAATATCCGGGAGCCCGACCATCTCACGCTGCGCGCGGTCCTTCGCGTTAAGTGCATCCATCCGCTCACCCTTCGCGTCGGTGATATCCCGAAGCATGACCATGAGTCCGCCCTGCCGTCCTTCATCGGACGCAAAAAACGCCAACTGCTCAACCCAGCGGAAGCCCTTCTTCGTGTGCATGCGGAACTCGATTTTCCGCATAGTCGGACGACTCCCGTTTCCGACGAAGGTCTGCACCTTGTCTCCGCTCCAGAAGTTCTCGACCCGATTTGTGTCCTCCCCATACACCTCCTGTCGCAGGAAGTGCTCCCGAGCCTCATAGTAGTCGAACGGCCTCATCGGGAAATCAAAGAGCGACGGATTCTGATAGGTGATCTGCACAAATCCTTCACGAATATGAAGTTCTGTGATCATGTCATAAAACAGCTTCTCCACGTTTTCCCTCCTGACTGTCAGGTCTTCTCACCGCCGATGCAGTCGGTCTCTACAGCGTCACTGCGTGCTCACGCTCTGATCGATCGCCCGGAACAGCTCCAGCGTGCTCGAAAAGGCGAAGCTGCGGTCGCCCTCGATCCAGGCGGCGATGCCCTGCCAGCTCGCATGCTGCCGCATCTCCGTCCGCACGAAGAAGCTCGCGAGGCGACCGCGCTCTCCCCAGATGTCCCTCGGTGCCTGCTCCTTCGACAGCTCCGTAAGCCGCTTCTCCGAAGCAAATCCCTGCGGTGTCGCCTCACTCCGATGACGGATAAACACCCGGGTGCTCTGCGCTGCCTCCGGATAGTCCCAGGCATCGTAGAGTGCCTCCATCTTTTCCATCAGCTCCATGCAGGAAACGAACGAAATCGCCTCTTCACTCCACGGATGCATGATTCGCCCGCGGAGCTCATGATTCTCATATGCATCGATGAGCACTGCGATCAGATTGATGCCATACAGCTTTTCCATTATTCACACCTCGTCCGTCGTACACACGTTGGTAAACTATTTTACAAAAACAACTGTATTCTACTTGCTTACATCGAAAATGTAAATCCGCGAACAGTTTTTGACACATTTTTCACAAATTCAAGCAACGATCTTCCGTGAATTCTTAACCATTTCGCTTAACGAACACAGACAGCCTTTGACGTATGCACTAAAATTCTGGCATCGATTTCCGGTAAACCTTCAAACGTTTTCGGTAAAAGCAAATAAACCGGGCGCTTCTTTCGAAGCGCCCTAAATGAATACTTACCATCGCTGCGAGCCACACCTTCACCTGAAGGCGATCGCTCACCCGTCGATATCCTTCTTTTCTTCTCTCTCATCCAGCGCCTGATCCATCAGCTTCAGAAGCTCCAGCGCTGATCGGAAGTGCTGTGAACGGCCCTTATCCGCCCAGGTCACCTTCCCCTGCCAGCTCGCATTCTCGCGACAGCAGACCTCCACGATAAATGTCCCCCTATGCTTCTTTGTTCCGTTCTCTTCCATGTTGCGTTCACCTGCTTGATTGTCATCTGCGAAACTCATTCTGCTCTTCCCATCGTAAACGAGAATCCATCGTCCCTGAAAAAGGGATCCATGATCTTCGACATCCCATTAATATGATTAGTATAACTTATCTCCACATAAAAAATCTATTAAAATATGCGTAATCTTCGCAAAATTTATGAGGTTAATTTATGGTGGTGCTGACCCATAAACTGCTGTTTATATTCTATTAACAAAAACTTAATTTGGTCATACCCCCCCCATTAAGTTTTTCTTAAGATAGCAGCCCGGCCCATCGACCGGACGCGTAGGCATAAAAAAAACGTCCATGGCTTCATCGGCCATGGGCGCTACCGTTCTTTTTTATTCAGTTTTCATTCTGCCCGTACCGGCGATCAGTTGATGCCGAACTCCTGTGCCCAGTAGGTCTTGCCGTCCTTTACGGTAGTGCTGACAGCGACGGTTGTGAAATCCGGCTTTAAGATGTTTGCCTTATGCGCCGGAGATGCCATCCACGCGTCTACAACTGCGTCTGCGTTGGTGTAACCGTCTGCGAGATTCTCACCATACATGAGATCCGGATTAACGGTGTACCAGTCAGATCCATCTGGTCTTGTGTGTGAAAAGCGAGCAGTGGTCTCGTTTGCTCTTATAGCTGCAGCTCCTTCGAGCGAAGCATCGTAACGAAGTGAGTTTAAACCGTTTGCAACGCGAATCTGGTTGACCTTTGAGATCACTTCAGCTTCGGTGCTGTTCTGTGCGAATCCTGTCGTACTCATCATAATTCCTAAAAATGCGACAAGGAGTAACGTTCTAAGAAAGCTCTTCATAAGGCTGTCCTTTCAAGTGCAACTGGCTGCCCGCGTGGGGCCCTGTAGCTTTGCGTCGCCGGATTGCTCCGGTTTTGCTATTTAAATGAATCAGGTACAAAAAAACGGCAACGGGAACTTTCCCGTTGCCAGTTAACCTAGAACCTTCTTTGAATTAATTCTTGATTCGAGAACTAACCTTCGGATTTTTCCATGAAGATTGCAACTGGCTGCCCACGTAGGGCCCTATAGCTTTGCGTCGCCGAATTACTTCGGTTTTGCTCAAATGAGAATCTAGGTCGGATTCTCACCGTTAAAGAGACGCGAGCACGAAGCTCCTTTTTTTCCTCTTCACCTCTTTACAATCTTTATTCTACCATTGTTTAAATTAATAGCAAGACTTTTTCGTAATTTTCATAATTTTTCTGACAGGGACCCCCGCCACACAAAGAAGGGGCTGTCGCACGACAGCCCCTTTGAATACGCTCGCCACTACGGCATCACGGGGACCCCCGCGCCCTACGGGCGGCACTCCCCCGTGATATTCACTAAAGAAGCTGTGCCTCAGGCACAGCTTTGAATACGTTCGCCACTAAGGCATCACGGGGACCCCCGCGCCCTACGGGCGGCACTCCCCCGTGATATTCACTGCTTATAAGCACCCTCGAGTGCGGCGTGCACGACGAAGCGCTGATTTCCGCCGGAGCGGCCGATGCAGGTCGAGAGGGTGAGGATCGCCGGGCGCTTCGCGAAATCGATGGTGTGCTCATCGATGGCGAGCGTCGACTTCGAGATGCAGCGCTTCACATACTGATCATAGCCATCCGTACCCTCGAAATCATCGTAGGTGACACTTCCATCCGTCGTCTCATAGAAGGAAAAGATCCGATACTTGCGCACGTATCCCTTCGTATAGACGTAGATATACGGATTCGATGCGCAGAGCCCCGACTCCTTTTCGAGCTTCTTCAGTGTACCGAACATCGAGCCGTTTTTCATATTGTGCCCGAAAATGAAGGTATTCTTCGCGCGAAAATCATGCGGACTCAGACAGTCGTAGAAAATCGCACCGGCGAAGTTCCGCTTCCCCTCGAAGGTCGTATGGAGATAGTCGGCATTGTCACTGGAATATACGACCGGATACTTGAGCTCGAGAACCGGGATGTACAGAACACAGGCGAAATCCGCGTTCGTGTTCAGCAGCGCATCGTAGTCGATCTGAAGAGACGGGTACGGCAGTGCCTCAGCGCCCGCGCGCGCTCCCGCATCGCCATCTGCGTTCCCGACGACCGCATCAGCCTCATTCGCATCGCCGCGGATATAATCCTCCGCGAGATCCGCGTACTCATCCCCCGCAGACTTGTACTCCATATAGTCACGCAGGAAAAGCCCGCCGAAAATCAGCATCGCCGCTACCGCGACGACCGGCACCATATAAAAAAGAAGCCCCCCGATCCCGGACGATTTCTTCTTTCCTCCCTCACTCATCTCACCCGAAGCCATCACACACATCCCTCCTGGTTTAATAGATATACCGTTCCACCACCACAAGACTGCTTTTGTTCACAGCTATTCATCAATTCACTCAATTATATCATATTTCATGTAAAGCGGTGAAACATGGATTCTCGGAGAGCCGGTAACAGAAACCATACGTAGATTCTTCCGAACTCGGAGTACTGTGCTTCTGTTGCCGGCTCTCCGGTTCCACATCCCGCTCAGAACTTCGGCTTCGGCTGATAATGAATCTCATTCACGTTATACACCGTCACGAACGCCTTCGGATCGACTTTCATCACGAAATCCATCAACCGGCGGAACTCATGCTTCGTCACGATCGCGATGATCTCCGTGTGCTTCTCCAGATTATACGCGCCGACCGCCTCATAGAGCGTCGCACCACCGATTTCGCGGATGATGAACTGCCGGATCTCCTCGCAGTGGTCCTGCGACACGATGCAAACGCGCTTTTTGATCGTCTGACCGAAGATGAAGTAGTCGAGGATGATCCCGTTGAAGTAGGTGCCGAGCAGGCTGAGCACCACCGTCTTCGAGTCATAAGCGAGCGCACTGGAGAGGGCAATGATGACGCCCGCAGCGGTCATGCCCTTCCCGAGCTCGATATGAAAATATTTATTCAGCAGCTTCGCGACGACATCCAGCCCTCCGGAAGAAGCATTGTCGTTAAACAGGATGCTGCAGCCGACCGACACGACGATGCAGTACGCCACGACGTCGAGGGTCGCATCCCCGGTGAGTGACGTATAGTTCGGGAACAGCAGCTCGAACAGACCGAGAATCAGCGGCAGGATGATCGAGGTATAGGCCGTTTTGAAGCCGAATTCCTTTCCGAATACCGCATAGCCGACAATCAGCAGGATGCCGTTCATGATCATCGTAAGCTGTGAGATACTGAGCGGTACGAAATGCTGCAGCACGATGGCGAGACCCGAGATGCTCGACACCGCCGCATGGCTCGGCACCAGAAAGAAAAAGACCGCAGCCGCGATGATTGTGCACGCAACGGTCATCAGCAGGAGATCCTTCAGGATCAGACGATAAGAGAGATTCTGTTTCATACATTTCCCTTTCATGATTCAGGCCGCACCTGCGCTTCGCATTCGCAGGCTGCCCGAAGATATGTATATAGTAGATAAGCGCGGCATCCGGGCCCGAATCAAACGGGGCGCATCCGCACCTGTCCCTGCATCACAGGACACGCATCAGTATAGCATCCTTCCGCACGGCGTGCCCACAGATATTTTATCATAACTTCAGGTGAATGCATCGATAACCTATCTTTCTTTCATTCCACGCATATAGACCCGCTTTTCCCACTTATTCAGTATGCATTTTTATACTTTTATGCAATCGCCCAATGCCTACAAGCCCGACCACCCGCATCCTCTTTTTCAACGTCAGACCACAACATATAGTGATGTACCGCTTCAAATATCCCCTATTTACTAGGTATGATATGGTTAGTCTAGGCTAAAATAATTTTTCAAAAAAATACATTTTTTGAAACTTTTCCGGTTGTAGTTTTCGAAAATCTATATTAATATACAGGCATAGGTCGTACGGAAGTACGATAACCATTCAATTAAATTTTTATTCTAGGAGGAATTTTATCATGGCACATGTTATTTCTGATGAGTGCGTTAGCTGCGGTGCTTGTGCATCTAC
>ERZ1034980.756-NODE-756-length-21300-cov-31.820617_pt1 | contig 21300 bp, 23 predicted proteins | sample MGYA00520622_ERZ1034980 | MGnify/ENA primary metagenome ERZ1034980 (study PRJEB33766, sample SAMN09781791) | gut metagenome | biome: gut microbiome | host: Homo sapiens | place: Madagascar | study: EMG produced TPA metagenomics assembly of the PRJNA485056 data...
CTCCCACATAGCAGGTTCGACACCTGCCAGCCCAACCAATGGGTGAGCCGGGCATAGGATAAGCCCGGAGGGCGGGACGCGCTTTACGGCGCAAGGGGTTTACAGAGAAAATCAAGCTTACACAAGTGTGTGGGCTTTTTTGCGTTTTGAAAGGACTTGCGAGATGAGATACGGAGTGCCATATCGGGGCCGCAAAAACAAAATAGCTGACTGGGTTGTTGACCACCTCCCAGACGGAAAAACGCTTGTTGATTTGTTTGCCGGTGGATGTGCCGTTACTCATGCTGCTATTTTGGCTGGCAAGTGGGAGAACTTTATCATAAACGATTTGGGCGACGCGCCAGAAGTTTTTGAAAATGCGGTAAACGGAAAATATGCAAACGAAAAACGCTGGATTAGCAGAGAAGATTTTTTCAATCTGAAAGATAGCGACCCGTATGTATCAATTGTTTGGAGTTTTGGAAACAACAGACGGGACTATTTATATGGGAAAGATATAGAGCCAATAAAAAAGGCTATTCATTATGCAAGAGTTTTCAACGATGATTCGTTAATGAACCAGTTAAAAGAATCCAACAAAAACGAGCGTTTAGTAAGCCAAGAAAGAACAGAAAATTTGCAACGTCTGCAACGTCTGCAACGTCTGCAAAGGCTGCAAAGGCTGCAAAGGCTGCAAAGGCTGCAAAGGCTGCAACTTGATTATAGAAACGTTGAAATTCCGCAAGGCGCCGTTGTGTACGCCGACCCGCCATATAAAAATACAGGCTGCACCGGGTATGCTGGGGAATTTGATTATAGTGCTTTCGAAAAATGGCTTGCAGACGTTCCATTTATGGTAATTGTGAGCGAATATAATGCACCAAAAGGGTGTGTGGAAATTGCAAGCACAAAAAAGCGGCAGACAATGGGAACGGGAAATAAAGGCGGAACAAATACAGAAAAGCTGTTTGTGCAAGACAGATTTTATGAATATTACAAGTACATAATGAATTATCAGTTCGAGATGCAAGCGTAAAGCGAGGTGATAAAGTGGCATCAAGAAAAAATCCGGGGGGCGCACCACCTAAATACAGAAGTGTAAAGGCAATGCAGGAAAAGATTGATGCCTACTTTGAAGCCTGCAAAGGAAAGCCGCTTTTAGATGAAAACGGGGAACCTATGCGAAATAAAAACGGCTATATCATCTATGATGATAAAAAGCCGCCTACTGTTACGGGATTGGCGCTTGCACTTGGATTCACATCAAGGCAAGCACTATTGAATTACCAAAACAAACCAGAGTTCGTTGACACGATTACGCGCGCAAAGGCTAAATGTGAACAATACGCCGAAGAAAGGCTATACGACAAAGACGGCTCCGGAGGTGCGCAGTTCAGTTTGCGGGCAAATTTCGGATGGGATGACAAACCGAAGCAAGAGAGCGCGGGAACGGTGAATATTATTTATGATGTGCCAAGAGAATAAACATATCAAGGATATTATTTCGACAGCATTTTATGGGCCGTTCTGGGACATTGAGGACGGTAAAGTTCAAGAGTTTGTGGCAAAAGGCGGACGCGGCAGCACAAAGTCAAGTTTCATTGGCGTTGAAGTTATTTTGCAGCTGAGGGCACACCCGCAATGTCACGCGGCAGTGTTCCGCCGGGTTGCGAATACTCTGCGTACAAGTGTTTATGCCCAGATTGTATGGGCTATCAATGAGCTGGGGCTGCACGACTACTTCCGCTGCACAGTGTCCCCGATGGAATGCACCTATTTGCCGACCGGGCAAAAGGTGCTTTTTTTCGGCATGGACGACCCAGGCAAGGTCAAGTCAATCAAAATGCCGTTTGGATATATCGGCATCGCGTGGTTTGAAGAGCTAGACCAGTTCGACGGCGAGGAGCAAATCCGAAACGTGGAGCAAAGCTGCTTGCGCGGTGGTGATTGGTTTATTACCTTCAAGTCCTTCAATCCGCCCGCAATGGCGCGGAATTGGGCCAACGGATACGCGCTCAAGACACGCGACGGTAAGCTGGTGCACCACTCCACATACAAGACAACGCCGGTGGAGTGGCTGGGCGAACGCTTCCTGGCGGATGCGGAGTATTTGGAAAAAACCAACGAAACAGCGTACCGCCATGAGTACCTGGGCGAAGTCGTGGGCAGCGGCACAGCGGTATTTGAAAATCTGCGGATTGAGAAAATCACCGATGAACAGATTGCCAGCTTTGACCGCATTAAACGCGGCGTTGACTGGGGATGGTATCCCGACCCCTGGGCGTATAATGCGATGCACTATGACGCTGCCCGCCGGGTGCTGTACATCTTTGACGAGCTGACACGGCGCAGGACGGCAAACAGAGACACGGCGCAGCTGCTGCTGGATAGAGGTTTGACCCGCGAGGACAAGGTATGCGCGGACAGCGCGGAACCGAAATCTATCGCGGATTATAACAAGTACGGCGTTAAAACGTTCGCCGCGAGGAAAGGCCCAAAATCCGTAAAATACGGCACGAAGTGGCTGCAAAGTCTGGCGGCCATCGTGATTGACCCGGAGCGGTGCCCGGACACAGCGAAAGAATTTAGCGAGTACGAGTACGAGCGGGACGCAAAGACCGGCGAGGTGCTGGAGGGGTATCCAGATATCAATAACCACCATATCGACGCGGTGCGGTATGCGATGGAGAGCACGGCAGGCAAAGCCGGAGACACGGCAGAAAAGCCGTACAAGAGTATTTTTGCGCAAGGGTGGTGAGTAACATCAAGTATTATCAAGACCTCTTAGAGGTGGGCGAGGACGAGCGCCAGCGGATGAATTTTGTGCTGAGTGCTATCCACGAGTATAAGAGCAGTGACGGATACCGCCTTGCGCAAGATGCGCGGCTATACTATACCGGCGAGAATCCCACGATTAACCGGTATGAGAAAATCGTCTATGACTTCAAGGGCATGGCGCACAGGGATATGTACACCGCCAACCACAAAATTGCGTCAAAGTTCTTCGGGCGCGTGGTTGATCAAGAGGTATCGTATCTGCTGGGCAACGGCATTACGTTCAGCGAGGACAGCACAAAAGATAAATTGTGTGCTTGCTTTGATGAGGATATGCAAGACGCAGCGCGCGAGGCTTTAATTAGCGGTCAAGCGTTTGTTTTTTGGAACTACGACCACACGCAGGTTTTTACCGCTGAGGAATTTGCGCCGCTGTATGACGAAGAAAACGGCGCTCTTATGGCGGGCATCCGCTTTTGGCAAATCGACGAAAGCAAGCCGCTGCGGGCCACGCTGTACGAGCTGGACGGATACACGCAGTACATCAAGCACAAAGACGGCGAGATTCAGGTGCAGCAGCCGAAGCGCCCTTACAAGCTCAAAGAGCGCCACAGCGAGGCGGATGGCACGGAAATCTATGCGGGCGAAAATTACCCATCTTTCCCGGTCGTGCCGCTTCGGAACGGGAAAAAGGCGCAGAGCGAGATGCAGGGCCGCCGGAACACGATTGATGCGCTTGACCTTGCAAGCAGCAACATGGTCAATAACGTGGACGAGGGGAACCTCATCTACTGGGTGCTCACCAACTGCGGCGGCATGGACGAGCTGGACGACGCCCAATTTATCGAGCGGCTCAAAACCACACACGTGGCCCACGCAGACGGTGACGAAGGCGCAAAGGCCACACCGCAAAGCATTGAGGCCCCTTATGCGGGTACGCAGCAGACAATCGACATGCTGACAAAGCGCCTGTATGATGACTTCCAGGCTTTCGATAGTTCCGCCGTGTCTGCCGGAAACCAAACCGCGACTGCGATTAAAGCGAGCTATGTGCCGCTTGACCTTAAATGCGACAAGTTCGAGGCGTGTGTTACGCGCTGCATCAAGGGCATTCTGGCAGTTGCTGGGATTGACGATGAGCCGACATATACACGCAGCAAAATCATCAACGCGCAAGAGGAAATGCAGACCCTGATGCTGGGCGCGGCTTACTATGATGACGAATACATTACAAAAAAGGCGCTCACGCTGCTGGGCGATGCGGACCAGTACGAAGAGCTGATGCGCCGGAAATCGGCGGAAGAAATCGACCGGAGTATGATGATGCAGGAGGCTGAGTAAAATGGGCGGAAACGGAAGCTCTGGCGGAGTAAAGACTGGCGGGGGAGTAAAAATCCCGGAATTGACCGGCACGGAAAAGCAAGTCGCATGGGCGAAAGACATTTTGACAAATCCGCATGCCTCGATGCTGGCGACCGCAAAACTACAGCGCGAGCGGGCAAAAAAGTATGACAAGCAAAGCACGACGGGGCGAGGCGGGGATGCTTCTCGTGCCGAAGCAGAAGCGTGTGAGGCTGCCGCAAAAAGATATCGAAAAGAAGTCTCCGGGTTGCCTAAAAGCATGAAGGCGAAAGACATAATCGACAAACGGTATGGAATCGAAACGCTTGCAAATGCAATCGTGAGCGACGAGTATAAAAAGCGAAAGCTCACGGGCGCGCCAAAATTTAGAACATGATAAATTTTGAAAACTTGGACAAATTTGCATTTCACGGCGTTGGGGCATACGGAATTCCGCAAATTCGGCCAGAGAAAAAATATCCACGTGGTGATTTTATCCCTGCGAATTACGCATTAACTGCAAAAGACGCAGGAAGCAAAAACGTGCATTTTTTTGTGGATGATTATCAATTTGTCCGATATTGGAATAACCCGGATAGGTACATTTTGCGGCTTTCTGAGTTTGCTTCCGTCTGCGCCCCGAACTTTTCCACATATGTCGACATGCCGGTGGCGATGCAAATATACAACCATTACCGCACCCACTGGCTCGCTGCATACTGGCAACTGCACGGGCTAACAGTTTATCCGACTATCAGTTGGAGCGACGAGCGCAGCTATGCATGGGCCTTTGACGGCGAACCAGTGGGCGGAATTGTGGCGGTTTCTTCCGTCGGGACACAGCGGAACAAGGAGAGCAAACGGCTTTTTTTGCGTGGATATGAAGAAATGATGAAACGCCTATCCCCTGAATGGGTGATTTTTTATGGGAAAGTGCCAGACGAATGCGATTGGAATATCATCCGTGTAAAACCCCACTATGAAGAAATCGTAAAGCGGAGAAAGGCAAATGCCGAAACCTGATTATGCGCACAAGTGGACGGATAAACAGCTTGCCGCGCTAGAAAAACGCATTGCAGCTGAGTTTAAGCAAGCGGCCGAAGAGCTGACGGACACGGTAAACGCCTACTTTGAGGCGTTTAAAAAGCGTGACGCGGAAATGGCTGCGAAAGCCGAAGCTGGCGAGATCACAGAGCAGGCTTACAAGCAGTGGAGACTGGCCCAAATCGGGCGTGGGAAGCGGTTTGAAGCCCTGCGCGACAAAGTGGCAGAGCGCTACACAAACGCCCACGAAGTGGCCATTGCATACATCAACGATTCAACGCCCGGAATTTACACGTTGAACCGTAACTATTCCGCGTACACGATTGAGCAAATTAGCGACAAGGCAGACTTTACGCTGTGGGACGAGCAAACGGTGCGGCGGCTTATCGATGAGCAACCGGGCCTTATGCCGTACTACCCGCCAAAGCGGGCGCTGAAAAGAGGCATTGACCTCGACTATGGCAAAAAGCAGATTACAGCCAGTATAACAAGCAGTATTTTGCAGGGCAAAAGTATATCCAGGATTGCGGATGATATGCAGCAACGCATGGAAAGCATGAACCGGGCAAGCGCAATCAGAACGGCGAGAACATCCGTTACAGCCGCGCAGAATGCGGGCAGAATGGACAGTTACGCTGCTGCTGAAAAGATGGGCATAAAGCTGAAAAAGCAATGGCTGGCCACGCTGGACGGGCGCACACGCCACGCCCACGCTATGCTGGATGGGCAAACAGCGGAGACGGACAAGCCCTTCCACGTTGACGGCTACGAGATCATGTACCCTGGGGACACAAGCGCCCCGGGGTATTTGGTGTATAACTGCCGCTGCACGCTGATTGCAGCGCTTGACGATGTGCCGAAAGCCTCGAACCCTCTGCGCCGGGCACGTGACCCGGAAACGGGCAGGAGCATACTTGTCTCAGATATGACCTATGCGCAGTGGGTAAGCTGGAAAGCAGCGAAAAACAAGGTTGCAAATGGTAATAAATCTGTTACACTTGAAAGTAAGAAGCCTTTAGTATACAGGCAATTTGACACGGGCGATGCTGCAAACGACTTTTTCTATTATGATGGACAAGAACGCGGATTGTTAGCAAAAAACAAAAGCAAGCAAAAGCTATGGGAAAAGTCTTTGTCAGAAAGTGAAGATTATGCTATTGGAGATTATACTGGCGGCGGATATTATGACATAAATGAATATCTGCGGAAAACAGGCGATTGGAAAAGCATCAATGCCGCTTATGTAATACAGCAAATTGAAGGGCTGGACAGCGCGATAAGCAGATATGAGTTAAAAGATAATATCCGCGTACAGCGTGGAGTGATGAACGATGTTATTGATCGTTTAGCGGAAGAACATGATGTACAAAACAGTTTGTCCGAACTGGTAGGGAAGAAATACGTTGAAAGCGGCTATTCAAGCACAACGGCGCTGCAAGGAAACCGTGTTGCCACTGCAAAGCCGACAATTTTAGATATTGAAGTACCTGCAGGTGTTGGCCGCGGAGCGTATGTAAACAGGCTTGCAGGGCAGTTTCAAGATACTGAATATGAATTTCTTATTAAGCGCGGAGCTTCTTTCACAATAGAAGAAGTTGTCGAGGAAGAAGTTATGGGCGAATATCATTATCGCGTGAAGTTGGTGATGGACGTTGAGTAGCTATCTAGATGAACTAAAAAAACGCCATAAGGAGCAAGAACAAAATAGAAGCGGAGAAATCTATGCGCTTTGCATAGATAGAGGTTGTAAAGAGAGCTTCCTTAAGGCTTTTGAAACAAGAGCGGAACTGTATCCAATGAAGCAGACTTTGGCTTTTTTGGAAAACAAACAAGCACATGATGAACATCTGAGACAATGGCGCATTTTCATTCAAGTGTTGACTGAAAAAAAACCGGAATCGGAGATGCACAATGAATGGAGACAATGCCTGAAAATCATTGGAAATTAACGCTGAAATGCGCAAAACCTCTATCATCCGATGGCGGCTTTTATGCCCATTTTTAGGAGATGCGCCATGAAAGTAACACTTGACGACCACAGCAACGATGTGCTTTCGGCCCTTGATGCTGCTATGGCGCGCGGCCTTGAAAAATGCGGGCTTGTGGCAGAGGGGTACGCAAAAAAGCTGTGCCCCGTTGATACCGGCAACCTGCGCAACAGCATCACGCACACGGTAACAGATGTAAACGAGAAGGCGGCATATGTGGGCAGCAATGCCGAATATGCTGCATATGTGGAGCTTGGCACGGGCGTGTTTTATCCCGGTGGGCGTCAAACGCCCTGGGTGTACACGGATGCAAAAGGCAACACGCACCTGACGCACGGCCAGAGGGCAAAGCCATACATTAAGCCTGCCGTTGCAGATCACACGCCGCAATACCAAAAAATCATCAAAAGTGAGCTGGAGGACAAATAAACCTTCAGCTTTTTATTTTGCAGCTGTTTAACGCAGCTGCATTTTTTATGCCCAAAAATGTTTCCTTTCAATCTTTTTGAACGGCAACATTTTTGCAAACTTTTCGCAAAAACGGCGAAGAACTGCCGTTTTTTATAGATTGCAAATGCCGAAGAACTGGCACCGAAGAAAAGGAGCAAAAGATGGCAATTACTCGTAAACTGCTTAAAGGTATGGGGCTGACCGACGAGCAGCAGGACACTATCATTGAAGCCCACACCGATACCGTGAACGGCCTGAAAGCGGACGTTGAACGCTATAAAGCTGACGCGGAGAAGCTGCCCGCCGTCCAAAAGGAACTGGATGAGATCAAGGGCAAGGGTGAAGGCGGCTATAAAGAGAAGTACGAGGCCGAACATAAAGCCTTTGAGACTTACAAGAAGTCCGTTGACACTGAAAAGGCAACCGCCGCCAAAGAAAAGGCCGTGGAAGCCGTGTTGAAAAAAATCGGTGTATCCGAAAAGCGCTTGCAGAGCGTGGCGAAGCTGGCAAAGGCTGACGGCCTGCTTGATGCGCTGGAGCTGGATGAGGACGGAGCTGTAAAAGATGCCGACAAGCTGGAAAAGAGCCTGAAGGACGGTTACAGCGAGTACATCACCACCACCAGCACAAAGGGAGCCGTCACGCCCACCCCGCCCGCCAACAGCGGCGGTGCAAAGCTCACAATGGCCGACATCTACAAAAAGGATGAAAAAGGGCGCTACGTCATGGATTATGAAGCGCGCCTGAAAGCCATTGAAGAGAATCTGAACAACCAGAACACATGAAAGGAGCCTTAAATGGCAGCTACTAAAGTTGAAACTCTGACCACCCCCCGCGACAGCCTGCCCAACGTCTACACTGGCGTGACTGCCCGCGAGCTGGACTTTGTGACCCGCTTCGCCGACAACTGGGAGGCGCTGCGTAACATCTACGGCATCATGCGGCCCATTCGCAAGCAGGCAGGTACCTCTCTGGTGTCTTATACCGCCAGCGTGGCACTGGAGAGTGGCGAAGTGCCTGCCGGTGCTGTAATCCCTTACAGCAAGGCCACCATCACACAGGCCGTGAAGGATGACATCACCCTGCAAAAGTATGCTAAGGCCGTGCCCATCGAAGATGTGGACAAGTACGGCGCGACAATCGCCGTGCAAAAGTCCGATGATGCTTTCCTCACCAAGCTGCAAAACGAGGTGATGACCAAATTCTATACCTTCCTAAACACCGGTAGCCTGACCGGCGAGGCCGCTTCGTGGCAGGCCGCGCTGGCAAAGGCGCAGGGCGAGGTGCTGAACAAGTTCGCCACCATCCAGAAGGATGTGACCGAAGTTGTCGGTTTTGCGAACATTCTGGACGCTTACGACTATCTGGGCAGTGCTCAGGTGACCGTGCAGAACGCTTTCGGCCTGACCTACATCAAGAACTTCATGGGCTACTCCACTCTGTTCTTGCTGCCCGCCACTCAGATTGCCCGCAACAAGGTCATTGCAACCCCCGTTGAGAACATTGACCTGTACTATGTCGACCCCTCTAGTGAGTTCTCTAGCCTGGGCCTGATCTATACCGTGAGCGGCGAAACTCCCCTGATTGGCTTCCATGCTCAGGGCAACTATGGCACCGCTGTGGGCGAGAGCTTTGCGGTCATGGGTATGGCTCTGTGGGCCGAGTATCTGGACGGCATTGCGGTCATCACTGTCAAGCCCGCCGCGCAGGCCGCCGTGAACGCCAAGGGCTGATAAAAGGAGGGCGGCGCAATGCTTGAGGAGCTAATGCGAGAGTGTAAAAACTGGTTTGTCGTACCGGGCGGCGTACATTTGGGCCATTTTTCCATCGCCAAAGGCCGCATTTCGCTGCCTTTTCTCAAAGCTGGTCAGTATTTCTGGATTGCTGGCAGCGTGTTTAATGACGGACTTTATCAGTATGGCAGATGTGTGCTGCAGGACGAGGGGTTCACCGGCGCGGTGTGGGCGCTGGCCGTTCCGGCCGAGTTTGTAAAGCTGGCCGAAGATGTGCAGGCGTGGCGCGACACGAGCGAAAAGGCGGCTCAAAGCCCCTACCAGAGCGAAAGTTTTGGCGGGTACAGCTACACCAAAGCGAGCGGTGGCACAGCGCAAGGCGGCTCTGCATTGAGCTGGCAAAGCGTCTTTTCCGCGCGACTGAAGAAGTGGAGGAAGCTATGAGCCTGCTTGACGATTTTGCACGCGAATGCACGCTTTTGGACAAAACCCGCCAGCCGGACGGCGAAGGTGGTTACACAATCGCATGGACTGACGGTGCAGCGTTTAAAAACTACTTTGCGCTTGATACGAGTATGCAGGCCCGTGCCGCTGAAAAGCAGGGCGTGACAAGCGTATACTCCGGCCTTGTAGACAAAGATGTTCCCATCGAGTATGGCGACTTTTACCGCGATAACAGCACCGGCACCACTTACAGAGTGACCAGCGACCCGGAGGAGAAAAAGGCCCCTGAGAGTGCATCCGCCGGTCTGAGGCGGCTTAAATTCTTTACCGCCGAAAGAAAGGACCTGCCACAATGACGAAAGGTGCAGCTCTACAGGCTTTTTTCTCTCGATTTATGGACGCATACGCCAGCAACGCGGTACCGGAGGATGTCACTTTCCCCTACTTGACATATGATGCGGTTTTCGATGCATGGGGCGGCGCACCCGTATCTATAACCGTAAATATGTGGTTTTACACCACCGGCGAAGCCGTCCCAAACGCAAAAGTGCAAGAGCTTTCGGAGGCTTTAGGCGTCGGTGGTGCCACTATCCAGTGTGACGATGGTTACATCTGGCTTTTACGCGGCTCCCCCTGGTGCCAGTCGCTGGCAGACGACACCGATAGAAACATCAAACGGCGGTACATCAACGTTACCGCCGAATTTTTATGCCTGAATTGAGGTGAAAGCATGAAATTTACTCGCATTCCTGAATCTGCGTTTAAGGAACTGGTCTTGAACGCTGGTTATCTTGCAACTACGTTTGACCCGGCTGCCGGTACTGCGCCGGAAGAAAGTGCGCTGCTGGGCGCTACGACTGGCGGCATCAACTTTACGGCTGTGCCGAGCTTTACCGACTTCGGCGAGGACATCGACAACTGCCCCAAAAACATGAAAGAGCTGAAGCAGATTGAATCTTGGGAAGTCAAATGCAGCGGCACTTATGTTTCGGCAGCCCCTGCCAATGTGAAAAGCATGCTTGCCGCAGCCGATGAGACGACTACTTCCAAGGTGTCCAAAATCACGCCGCGCAACGACCTGAAAGACAGCGACTTTACGGATTTGTGGCTGCTGTGCGATTATTCGGACAAGCACGGCACTACGAATGGCGGCTTCTGTGCCATTCACATGCTGAATACGCTGTCCACTGGCGGTTTCAGCTTGCAGACCGGCGACAAGGAAAAAGGCCAGATGAGCTTTGAGTACACGGCGCACTACTCCATTACCGCGCAGGACACTGTGCCGTGCGAGGTGTATATCAAGGCAGGAGAGGATGAGGCATAATGCGGATTTTTTCTGAACTTAGCACTGACGAAGCACTGGAAACCGTTCTGCAAATTGCGCAGCCCATCACAAACCTTATTGATGATGAAGCGCTTGTGAAAGAGATGCAGAAAGCGATGCCGAAAGGTGAAACAACCCGCATTGCAATGCAGCGTTTCGGCCTCGCGAAAATCGTTAAGCTGCTGAACATTGCGTTGAAGCAGCACCGCGACGATGTATACGCAATCCTTGCACCGTTCAACGGCCTGACAGTGGAAGAAATCGGCAAACAGAATTTTCTTATCACCTGCAAGCAAGCTGCCGACCTTCTGAACGATAAGGGTTTTGTCGATTTTTTCAAATCGTATCTCGGTGGCGGGCAGAACAAGTAATCCCTGTACTGCTGAAAATGCCGAAACTGAGCGCAAAGGCGCTTGTGTCGGCGCTGCCATACGCTTTAAAAGCTGATTTTGAAGAACAGCTGTACAAGGTATACATGACAGACAGTGCGTGGAGCCTTGTGGTGGCCGTGACAGGCGTAAAGGACAGGCCAGCGAGATATATTGACATGATCCGCCCGCCCAAAGTGGATACAAGAACGCCAGAGCAGGTACAAGCAGATTTCAAGGCGTTTGCAACGCGGCATGGCTTGAAAATTACAAAATAAAATGCCGCCCGATAGGGGGCGGCATCAATCAGAAGCAGTTTTTTACAATGGCTTTATAAATCGGCTCATCAACCTCAAGCATAAAACGCTTGCCGCTGTAACGCCATTGCGGGTCATCTATAAGTTGGATAACCACTTGATAGATTCCTTTTTGCTTGGCTGTCATTGCTCCGGCAATCATACCGGCGCCGCCGAACAAGGCACTGCCAACCATACCACGCATAACGCCGGATGCCATTGACTTGTTATGGCTTTCGTCAACAACGGAGTAACCTGCAACAGTGCTGCTGTTGAGTTCGAGTTTCGACATACCGCCGACATCCATCGACACGGTACCAAAGGAAAGCGAAACTTTCTTGCCGACAAAATCACCTGCAATAACTGCATTTTTTGCTTTTGCCATAAAAAACACCTCCTACGGATAGAATACAATACCGGATAAAAAAATACAAGAGAGGGGTGAGAAATTGGACGTTTTTAATCTTTGCGCGAAGATTTCGCTTGACTCCAACGAGTACGAGCAGGGGCTTGCAAAGTCGAAGAAGGGGCTTTCCTCCTTTATGGACGTTTTCAGCGGCACAGTACTCGGAAACGTTGTCAGCGACGGCTTGCGCAATGTTGCGAACGGGTTTGTAGATATCGGCAAGAAGGCTACCAGCACGGCGCTTGCAATCGGCAAAGCATCGCTTGATAGCTATGGAAATTATGAGCAGCTTGTGGGAGGCGTCGAGACGCTGTACTCCGAGACGCAGCTGTCGCTTGAGGACTTTGCGAAGGCAGCCGGGAAAACCACCGACGAAGTGCTTATGGAGTGGAGCGACCTGACCGCCGGGCAGCGCAAGGTGTGGAACGATGCGGCGGACGCTTACAAAACCGTCGGAATGTCCATGAATGAGTACATGGATACAGCCACATCCTTCGCGGCGGCTCTGGTGTCCAGCTTGGGCGGCGACACAAAAAAAGCTGCTGATATGGCAAATATCGCCATCACCGATATGGCCGATAATGCAAACAAAATGGGCACCAATATGCAGTCCATACAGGATGCATATAACGGCTTCGCGAAGCAAAACTATACCATGTTGGACAACCTTAAGATAGGCTACGGAGGCACGAAAACCGAAATGGAGCGCCTTGTGAAAGAGGCATCCACGCTGACGGATGTGCAAAAAAAGCTTGGCGTAACGGTAGACGGTACAAGCCTGTCATACTCCAACATTGTCTCTGCTATCCACGTGGTGCAGGCCAATATGGGGATTTTGGGAACCACAAGCAAAGAGGCATCAACGACGATTCAGGGAAGCACGGCCTCCATGCGGGCGGCGTGGGAAAATATGCTTGTTGCAATCGCTGCCGCTGATCCTGAGCAAGATGTTGGCGTTGCCGTCGACAACCTCGTGGAGAGCGTCATTGCGGCAGGCAAAAACATTGTGCCACGCATTCAGGAGATTGTTCCGACGCTGATTGAAGGCATTTCCGGGCTTGTGACGCAGCTTGCCCCGTATGTAAGCGATGCGATTAAAGAGCTAGAGCCTACAATTGAGGACGGCTTGCACGCGCTTTTTGATGGGCTTGGCACTGTCGCAACGTCCTTGCAGCCCATCGTGGCGGACACCTTCGCTTTTTTGGGCGATGCAATCAAAGATGCAATAGTAAACGCCATTCAGGATTCGGATTTTTCGTTTTTGCTGGACGCTTTCCACGGTATCAAAAAGGCGGCAGAGGACATTGTGCCGGTTGTAACCGACCTCGCGCCGCTTATCGCTACGGTGGGAGCGGCTGCGACCGGCTGGGAAATCGGCAAAGACCTGCAAAAATTGGTCACCGGATTTGACGAGGCAAAGCTGGCGGTATCGCTTTTTGCAAGCGGTGCGACTGATGCAGAGGTGGCACAAGCCGCACTGAACGGCACCCTGAAGGCGTCCGAAGTCGTGGCAGGCCTGCTGACCGGTAAAATCACGCTCATGCAGCTGGCACAGACGGCGGCCACAAAAGCACAAACTGCTTTTAATGCGGCAATGTCTGCAAATCCCATTGCGTTGATTGTGGTGGGCATTGCGGCGGTTGTTGCTGGTCTTGCGGTCCTGTACGCAAAAAATGAAAAATTCCGCGATTTTGTGAATAATATGATTTCACAAATCTGGGAAAAATTGCAGGGCGTTGTGGACGCGGTGCAGCCGTATTTGCAGGCTGCGATGGAGTTTATCAAAAATGCGATTTCGGACGTAGTGGAGAACGCCAAACCGGCGGTTGAAGCAATTGGCAACGCATTTGAAAGCGCATGGAGCCTGATTCAGACGGTGTGGAGCGGCGTTGAGCCGTTCTTCTCCGGGCTGTTTAATGTAATCGGGGTTTTGGTGCGCACCGTTGTCGGCGTAATTGGGGCACAGTTCCAGCTTGCATGGACTTTTGTTTCTACAATTTGGAGCGTTGCAACGTCTTTCTTTGCGACAATCTGGAACACTATCGCGGGCATTTTCGCGGTCGTTGAGGCCGTCTTGTCTGGCGATTTCCAGGGCGCTTGGGATGCGATCATGGGCATTTTTGCCACATGGAAAGACTTCTTCATGGGCCTCTGGCAAGATATTTGCGACGTTTTCGCAGGCGTTTTCGACTTCTTTACGTCCGTCGGCGGCGACATCGTGCAGGGCATTAAAGACGGCATTTCCGCCGCCTGGGATGGCCTGAAAAAATTCGTCAGCGGTCTGTGGGACGGTCTTAAAAAGATTTTTACCATCAAAAAAAGCGACATTAAAGTTGAGGGCGGCGCAGATGGCAGCCACGCGGGCGGCCTTGACTACGTACCCTACAACAATTACGTTGCGAACTTGCACCGGGGCGAAATGGTGCTAACGGCACAAGAGGCCGAAAACTACCGGCGCGGCGCTTTCGGCGGCGGTGGCTTTACCGTGCAGCAGACAATCTATGCGGCAAAGCAAAGCCCCGTTGAGCTGGCGGCTTCCACTGCTGCCGCTTTTCAGAGGGCGAGGTGGGCGCTGGCATGAGCTTTTTGAGCAAAACTTTTCGATATGTCAACGAGCTTGGGCAGGAGATTGTCTTTGACTATGAGCACGGCTATTTAATCAGCCTGCCGTCCGGTGTGGACACCCTCTCTGTCAACGTCAACACGGCGCAGGGCATCGGGCAAGTGGGCGCAACCGTCCAGAGCAAAAGCATTCAGCCGCGCCCTATCACGATCAACGGCAAAGTGGTGGGCGAAAACGCGCAGGAGCTTAAAGACGCGCTTGTGACGGTAATTCGCCCGGACTTGTCCGGTACTCTGTACGCCGGAGATTGGCACATAGCGGTGGCCGTCACGGCATCCCCCACAATCGGGGCGGCCGCCTTCGGGGCACCTTTTCAGGTTGGGCTTACCGCTCCATATCCCTACTGGGGCAGCGCAGAAAGCAAGAGCAGCCAGCTGCGCGGCATAGAAAAAAAGTTCCGCTTCCCCTGGAACATGAGCAAAAAATATCAGTTCGGCGCGATTATGGTGCTGCAATACATTGTGCTTCAAAATTTTGGACAGTTTGACGTGCCATACACTCTGACCATCACGTGTTTGGGCGAGACTGCTAAAAATGTGGGCGTCGAGAACATGGAGACCGGCGAGTTTTTGCGGCTTGAGAAAACGCTGGTAAAAGACGAGCGCGTGACAATCGAGGTGACGCACGACCGCACATATGTGACTTCCAGCGTGGACGGTGACTGCCGGGGCGCTTTGACACTTGAGAGCGACCTCTTCCGGATTCACACGGGCGGAAATGCCTGGAAGCCTACAGCCGATGAAGGGCTTGCAAACGTCGAAATGGCGGTGAAATTTGCCGAAGAAAGCGCTGGTGTAACAGTGACATGAGGATTGAAATCTTTGAGCCGGATTTGAGCAACCGGCACGAAATCACCCACGCAATCAGCGTCCAATTTAGCGTCAAATATAACGACGTTGGGAAATTTACCATCGTGCTGCCGATGGACGCATACAATATCTCAATTGCAAAAAATGACGCTATTGTGTATCTAGTGGAGCGGAAATTGGCGTTTGAAGTGGCTGAAGTGCAATTTGACGATGAAAACAATCAAATCACGCTCAACGGTTTTACGCTCAACAACCGCCTGAATCGGCGTGTGGCTGCAACGGCGTGCAAGGTGACAAATGTCGAAAAAGACATTTACGCGGCGGTAAAGGCAAATCTGCGAGGGTTGCCCATCTTGACCGCTGCCGAAAAGGGGCTGACTGAAACCACCAGCACAACGACGGTGTACGGAGAAGAGCTGCTTTCGGCGGTGCAGGAAATCCTGTCGGACGCGGATTTAGGCCAGCGGGCGGTTTTTGACTACAAGGCGAAAACCATCACGTGGGAAATCTACAAGGGCGTGGACCGCACAACCGGGCTGAAAGCGGTGTCTTTTGTCGCAGAGCGTGGCACGGCTGCGCAGCTGGTGATTGACCAGGACGTGAGCAGCTACAAAAACGTGTGCTACTGCACGGCGCAGTATGCGGACGGAAGCAAATGCATAGCGACCGCCGGGCAGGAAACCGGCGAAAACCGGCGCGAGCTGTGGGCGGAATTCAGCGGCGACCCGCAGGGCAAAACGGAGACCAATGAAGACTTCGCCCGCCGGGTGCAAACGTATGCCGCTTTACAGTTGGGCAGCCACCGGAACAGGCAGAGCTTTAACCTGAGCGCGGATGCAAGCGAGCTGGGCGTGGCGTATGACATCGGGGATTTGGTGTGGTGCGTTTCGCAACGGCACAAGGTCAAATTCAAGGCGAGAATTACTGGAATGACATACGCGCAAGACCAGCAGAGCACGTCGATTGGGCTTACAATCGGCGACCCAATTTTAACAGTAATGGGGTGATAAATTGGCCGAAATTAAGAATTTCCCGAACAACTCGGATGAGTACATCGGGGCTGAATACGTGATGAAATGGCTGCACGGGCGCACCAGCGGCGTTTTTGGCGCAGAAAACAACCTCGCGGTTACGCTGGACAGCGGCATGACCGTGAAAGTGTCTGACGGCGTGGGCTGGCTGTCCAACAGCGAGGGTGACGGCAGCGTTTTTTGGAACGATAACAAGAACACCACCGGCGCAGAGCTGAAGCTCACTGCCGCAATTGCGAACGCCGTGAACCCGCGCATTGACCGCGTTGTGGTGACGTGGGACACGGTAGACTATGCCGCAAAGCCGCGCATTGAGCTTCTGCAAGGCACTCCGGCATCGTCTCCGGCAGCGCCTACACTTACAAACAACACGTTGAAACGCCAGATTTCGCTGGCGCAGATTTATGTTGCGGCGGCGGCAAGCAAGCTCACCAGCGCCAACATCACCGACGAGCGGCTTGACAAGTCCGTGTGCGGCATCGTGACCGACTGGGTGACGGTGGACACCACCACCATGAACCAGCAATTCGCGGAATATTTGGCGGCAATTCGTAAAGAATTGAGCGACTTGAACGCCGGTACGGCCACAATGCTGAAAGCCACATACGACCCGAAGGGCCGTGCACAAGACATTTTTGCATATGCGGATTCGCAGGGTGTACACCTGTATCAGCACACCAAAGTCGGCACCGTCCACAAGCTGACCGGCAGCGGCGCAAGTGGCCGCGTTAAACTGACCGCCAACGTGGCGGCGGGCGATACGGTGCAGGTGAACGGCAAAACCGTGCCCGCCTACGTGGGCGCCGAGACCTTTGCGGCCGCGCTGGCAGGCGAGGCCCTGAGCGGCCGCTGGCTGAGCTTTGTGTGGGACGGCACCCAGGTAAATTTTAATGGCGGCGGGGGCTTATCGAACTCCAAGCTCGCCCTCGCCGATGCAGACACCGGAGACGTGATTTCGGGCAAAAAGTTTTATTCCGGCGATAAAACGATTAAAAAAGGTTCCATTCTGCCGCGTAACACCGTCGGGAAAAATGGGGCGGTGGGGGGAAGCGCAAACTGGCCGAGTGTGCCCGTTACGCCCGTGACACGCAACACCCAAGTGAATCAAAACACCGACGGCGTAAATCGCTTATCTTTGCAGCCCCCCGCCGGGTACTACAACGGGGACAGTTATGTTGGCGAGACATATACGAATGTTGCTGCCGCAATAGGGCTTACCGCCCCCAAAATCGCCGCTGGCGAAACGGTGCTGGACGTCCCAGGCACGGGCCACTGCGTGGCGATGTTCGCCGCCGTGGGGGACAATCGGTGGAGCGGCGGCTCTTATAACCGGCTCAAGCTGGCTTACACGGTGGGCGGAACTTCCGGCTTTGGCGGCTGGGGGTGCTGGCTGCCTGCTGGCACTTACAGAGTGTGTGGCGCTATCACTCTGGCAAACTGCTATGTGGCAGATGCGGGCAGCCTTAGCACCAAAATTTACGCGGCAGAACGTGTATATGGTCAGAATAGTATATGGGGCGGACAAGGCACATTTACGCTCAATGGCAGTCAATGGGTATCTGTGACAAGCGGAAGCACAAGCTACTCGGAGTGTGGCGCGGTGTGCATTTATCGAGTGTAAAAGAGGTGGGAACACATGATTGAGTTACCTGTGACCCTTACATCAACCGGCGGCGCAGTGAGCTTTTCGTCCCCGGTGACGCTGGGCTACACCAAAAACAAGGGCGTGTACCGTCTGCTCGTCACCGCCGAAGGTGAGTGGGAGGGGCTGACCATCCGATGCTTTTGGCATCTGCCCGGCGGCACCGACCCCGCAAGCAGCCTTGTGCAAGACGGCGCAGTGGACGTGCCCGCAAGTGTGACGGCACACCCCGGAACCGGTTGCATCACCTTTGAGGGCAGTGACGGCGAAAAGACCGTGACAAGCGCTGACTTGCGGTACAAAGTGGGCAGCAACTCCGGCACAGAGGACGGCACCATGCCTGAACCGGGCACTCCTGCATGGGAGCAGCTGGTGAGCGAGACAAAGGCCAACGCAGACGCGGCAGAGCGGGCAAAAAATGATGCGCAAGCGGCCGCCGAGGGTGCGCAGGCCGCTGCTGCCAAAGCAGAGGAAGCTGCCGAACGTTCCGCGCAGGCGGGCATTGCGGCAAGTAACGCCGCCGACGATGCAAAACGGTCGGAGGGTATCGCAACGGGCGCGGCGGGTGACAGCGCACTGAACGCAGAAAATGCACAGAAAAGTGCACTGAGCGCACAGCAGAGTGCAGAGAATGCCGCCGAAAGCCAGAGTGCGGCACAGGCAAGCGCGGACGCTGCGGAAAAAAGCCAACAGAGTGCGGCAACCGATGCGAAAACCGCAACCGATGCCAAAGTTGCGGCAGCGGGCAGTGCCGATGCGGCGGCCGGTTCGGCAGTGGCGGCGGGAAATTCTGCAAGCGCTGCGGCGGGAAGCGAACAAGCAGCAGGGGCATCGGAATTAAAAGCTGCTGAAAGTGAAAAGGCTGCAAAGGCAAGTGAACAGGCTGCGGCGAAATCCGCACAGGCAGCGCTGGAAAGCAAAACGGCTGCGGCAAATAGTGAGGGCGACGCTGCGGCAAGTGCGAAGAAGGCGCAGGACGTTGCCGACAGCTTGCCCGCGGATTATGTGACCGCAGTGAATGATATCGCTGCGCTGAAAGCCAACAAGGCAGACAAGACCGAGTTGGAAACCGTGAAACAGCAGGTAGCGAACATCACGCCCGATGACAGCACCGTTGGTGAAAAGCCATGGAGCAGCAAGCACATCATTGATATGCTCTGCCCACCGCTGGAAGAAAGCGGCAACCCTGTTGTGTGCTACCCTGTGGCGGGCTATCCGCTTGGCGTGAAAGCAAAGTGGGAACCAGCGCAGGAAGGGAGCGGAACACCCAGCCTCGAAAACATTCGCCCCATCAAGGGCAGGGACAGCGTGACGATTACCCGGCAGGAGGATAATCAAGTGATTACGCTGACCCTGCCTGAAACCGTGTATGGCGGCAAGGCGGACGCGGTGAGCGGTGAGGGGCAGGATACGTGGAAGTTCGTGATTCTGAATGGCACAGAATCATGGTTCACATGGGGAATTAATGCTAACAACCCTGCTATTACAGGATTTTATACATACGACATCAATGATTATGATGCTATAAAAACAAAAGGCATTTGTAGCCATTTAGAGACTCCGAACCAGGATGTGTGGGGTGGGCGGAATGCTGGAATTGGCTTTGCGACAGTCGGACCGTCGCGCTATTTTATGCTCAGCATACTGACTAGCTCGATGCCCGATATATCAGCGGGGCACGAAGTTGCTTCGTTAAAAGCCTACCTTGCCGCCCAGAACGCCGCTGGCACGCCCGTACAAATTGCTTACAAGACGGCAGATCCTGTGCCCTTCACCGCGACAGGCGCACAGCCCATCCCCGCGTTAAGCGGCACAAACACTCTGCTGACCGACGCCGACAGCATAACTGTGACGGGACGCGCAGACCCCATTAAGCGGATTGCCGATTTGGAAAATAAGGAGTGAAAAAAATGACGTATGAGCAAAAACAAGAGGCGATTAAATCGCTAGTGTACGGAGGCACGCAAGAGGCAGCAGCCGATGCAGCTGGTGTGCCCGTCTACGCACTGGCCGAAATCACGCAGGCTGAAATCGACGAGGTGCGGGCCGACCTAAAAGAAATGGGGTGGCTGGATTGAGCATGATGGAGGGCGTTGACGTATCCAAGTATCAGGGCACCATTGACTGGGCCAAGGTGAAAGCATCCGGCATGGGCTTTGCGATGGTGCGGCAGGGCTGGATTAACAGCGACGGAAGCATCACAGAGGACCCTTTTTATCGCCAAAACATGGTCGGGGCAAAGGCTGCGGGCCTGCATACGGGCGTGTATCTGTACAGCTATTGCACGAGCGAAAGTGCCATGAAGGCGGCTGCAAACGCGTGTGTAGCCATGCTGGAAGGATTTGTGTGCGATATGCCTATCGCCCTTGACTTTGAGCACGCGACGCTTTACAAAAAGTTTTCGCGCGCTGCGAACGCGAGCCTGTGCGCGGCGTTTTTGAACCGCGTTGAGGAGCTGGGGCGCTACTGCATCTTGTACACCTACAAGTCTTTCGCGGCGGCGTATCTTGACATGGCCGCGTTGAGCCGCTATGACTTTTGGCTGGCCCACTACACCGCCCGCACCGACTACACCGGCCCCTATGGTATGTGGCAGTACACCAGCAGCGGAAGCGTGCTGGGCATTTCGGGGCGTGTGGACTGCAACCACGCTTACAAGGACTATCCGGCGATCATCACCGGGCAGAAAGAGGAGGATGTACCCATGAGTGACATGCTGAAAGTTGGCCCGGTATCGGGCGGCGACCGCAAGACCCTGGCAGCCCTGGCGGACAGCCTAGGCCTGCCCCACGAGGACGCGGGAGACTATCTCATCATCGGCCCCGCTAGCGCGGGCGACCGGAAGGCGGTGGCCGCAAAGGCTGCTGCTCTGGCAGTGGGCTGCGTGGAGTACGTGCCCGAACCCGAACCCACACCCACGCCGGAACCCACTCCGGCCCCGGATGAAAGCAAGGGCGCTGACTACACCGAGCAGCTGGCCCGCATTGAGGCAAAGCTGGACAAGCTGCTGGGACTTGTGAACCCCAGCCTGTTGGAGGGCTGAAATG
>ERZ1034980.758-NODE-758-length-21285-cov-47.211258_pt1 | contig 21285 bp, 20 predicted proteins | sample MGYA00520622_ERZ1034980 | MGnify/ENA primary metagenome ERZ1034980 (study PRJEB33766, sample SAMN09781791) | gut metagenome | biome: gut microbiome | host: Homo sapiens | place: Madagascar | study: EMG produced TPA metagenomics assembly of the PRJNA485056 data...
TTTGTATCTGTTTCAAGCATCTCTAGTATACTCTAGTTAACCGGTTTTGCAAACGTTTTTCGACAGTTCAGCGAATTACCTCAGAAGACCTGCAGCAGAGGCACCTAAGCGGCACTGTCAGCTGATGATGACTATTTTTTAAATCGAGTAAGCTCGTCTCCGGAGATGTAATCGGCAGCGTCTGTCGGGAGGCCCTTCTTCCGAAGCAGATGGCCGCTCACGCGCTGTACGAAATTGAGGATGACAGCCCAGATTGGGACCGCGACGATCATGCCGACGAAGCCGAATAGGCCGCCGAACAGGAGGATCGAGAACAGTACCCAGAAGCTGCTGAGACCGGTCGAGTCGCCGAGGATGCGCGGGCCGAGGATATTGCCGTCGAACTGCTGCAGGACCAGGACGAAGATGAGGAAGTATACACTCTGTATCGGGCTCGTCAGCAGAATCAGGATGAAGGATGGGATCGCACCGATGAACGGACCGAAAAACGGAATCACGTTCGTTACGCCGACGATGACGGAAACGAGCATCGTGTACGGCATCTTCATAAAGCTCAGGCAGAAGAAGCAGAGCCAGCCGATGATGAGGGAGTCGATGATCTTGCCGACGATGAATCCGCCGAAGACCCGGTTAATGTAGGCGAACTCCTGCACCACAAGCTCTGCCCACTTCTTCGGAAGCAGCGCGAAGGTCAGCTTCCTGGATTCTCCCAGCATGGACTCCTTGATGTTCAGAAGGTAGATCATCACGATGAGTCCGATGAAGATGTTCTTAAACCAGTTGACCACCGACCAGATACCGATACCGAGCGACGCCACGATGCTCTGCATGTTCGGCATCAGATGATTCTGCAGGAAATTCATGATGTACTCATACGCGATGTTGTAGTACTGCTGCACGGCTTCCCGTACCTCCGGATAGTCCTGAAGGTAGTTCATGATGTTTCGGTAGGTCTGCGACAGATCCTGCGGCAGCGTCGCGATCAGATTCGCGATGGAGCTGTAGAGCTGCGGGATGATCATCGACACGAGGCCGACCGCCAGTACCAGTACGGTCAGAAGCGCCACCAGGGTGCCTGCCGCACGTGCGATCATGCGAGGTGCAGCACTCGGGGCCGGCTTCGACACCGTTTCTCTGCCTGACGCAGCTGCAGTATCCGAAGCTGCCGCTGTGGGTGTTGATCCGGCTTTCTCCGGATCCGTCGGTTTGCTCGTGTCCGTCGATGCTTCTGCTGACGACGAAGCCGAAGCGGCCTTCGGTGCCGGGTCCGCAGCTTTTCGTCCCCCCAGCAGATTATAGACGAAGTGATAGACATGATTATAGATCGGGGCAGTGATGTATGCGATCACCGCACCGTAAATGATCGGTGCCAGGATTGACACCAGCGTGCCGCCAAACGCACGGATCTTTCCGAAATTTATCAGAATCGTCGCCACGAGTACGCTCGCCGCGATCACCAGAAAGGCGGTGACGCCCCAACGAATCTGCTGCTCCCACTGTTCTCTCTTCAACGGACTGCACTCCTCATATAGACTAAGACAAATGAAATCAATACTACACATCTATGATACACAAAAGGCCCTCTAAATGCGATGGATTCACAAAAATTACACAAAAAACCGACAGGCATGTTGCCTGTCGGTCCAAATCATAAGATTTTCGGAGTAACACCAGAACGCCGTACTACACGCTTGACTCCTAGCTCTCTTGCTAGGTGGGAAACCTCACGTATGCCACTATAGTCCTCGGCCCGAAGGGAGGCATTATATTATGCATACAGATATCGGAGCCCCGTAGGTCGTATTTGTAGGTTCAATATGTGCAGCCTCGTACGTCCCAGCTCTTTACTTCTATCGGAATTATAGCAAAGCAAAAAACTTCAATCAAGTATCGATTTACTTCCAGTCATAAATCAGCAGCAGAGTGCCGTCTTTCACCGAGATCTCCGCCTCTGTGCCGACGAATTCGTTGCTGAGTCCGGTCGGCATCGTGTTACTGAGGGTCACATCCGTAACGATGTACTTAAAACCACGCTCGGTGACACCGTGGCACTCGTCGCTCAGCGAGAGCGCCGAGAAGTACCCCTGCATCTCCTTCGGGAAGCATACGCTTTCGTTCCGGATCGCGCACACCAGCTGATGCTCTCCATAGAGATAGCCATGCATCCCCTGCTGCGCGAGGAAGCCGAGGACCTGCAGATTCGCGATCGAGTGATCGATCCGCTTCCCTGTGCCGCCGATGAGATGGAAGGAACGATACCCCTGCTCCATGCCGATCCGTACACAGGCCAGCATATCCGGGTCGTTTTTGATCGGATCGATGACCCGCGTCTCGACGCCGTCCAGCTCGATGCGCTTCAGATGGTGGATGTACTCCGCCTTCTCCGCATCTTCGAAAATATCGAGATCCTTCACCGGCCCGGTGACACCCTTCACGCCCTCGACCTCCATCGAGTCGAAATCGCCCACCACGAGGTCCGGGGCAATGCCTGCCGCCTTCAGATTCTCATACCCCGCATCGGCTGCGATCACGTAGTCCTCTTCCGCCGGCTGAAACGGCATCCCGAAGAAGTCGCCGGCCCCCACGATGATGCAGCGGCCCCGCTTCTCAGCATCGTCTACGCTTTCATCCCAAAATAATTTCCTACACATGAGCTACCTCACTCGTTTTCCAGCTTCTTCAGCTTCTGCTCCCGGAGCGCTGCGAAGAAATCACTCATGAGGGCAGCGCAGGCATCCTTCTCTACATCCGTCCGGACCTCACAGCGGTGATTGAAGCGCTTCTCATGCAGCATATCCAGCACGGAGCCGCAGCAGCCTGCCTTCGGGTTCATGGAGCCGATCACGACGCGCGGGACACGGGCCTGCACGATCGCCCCGGCGCACATCGGGCAGGGCTCGAGGGTCACATACATCGTACAGTCCTCGACCCGCCAGTCCTCGAGCGCCCTGCACGCCTGCCGGATGGCGATCACCTCCGCATGCATCAGTGCACTCCGATCCTTGTTTCGCCGGTTATAGCCGCGCCCCAGGATGGTGCCCGGCTCGATGCCGAGCGAGGCCGCATGCTGATCCGCCTTGCTCGCGGGATTCGTCCCATCATAAACGATGATGCACCCAATGGGTACATCATCGTGCTTCAGCGCCTTCCGGGCCTCCCGGATCGCCAGATTCATATAGTATTCATCGCGCTCCGGGCCTGCTGCCGGAATCGTCACTGCTTTCATCCTGTCTGCTCATCCTTCCAGATACCTGTTCGACCGACACTCACTATGGATCTTCATATCCGCCTCGTGCTCACCTTTGGCAATCCGGCGTCCTGCATATCCATCGCCTAAATCACCTGGCGATCATCCTGTCCACGTCGTGCCCGTCTCACACCTTCTGCTGATCTCTCTTGATCAGAATCCGAATCGCCTCGATCGCTGTACGGATCGCCTTATCGGTGTCATGCTCGATCTCGTTACTGAGTCCCTTCTTCGCGCGCTCCTGGTTCGACATGATGAAAAGCACCGCACCTGCACGCACGTGCAGATAGGAAGCCACGGTAAAGAGTGCCGCCGACTCCATCTCGGACGCCTTGCAGCCGAGCTTCAGCCAGGCCTGCCACTTATTGAGGAGCTCATAGCTCACCGGCAGGTCCTCCGGCTTATGCTGCCCGTAAAAGGCATCCTTACACTCGACCACGCCCACATGATGACGCAGTCCGAGATTTCCGGCTGCCTGGTACAGCGCCATCTCAACCTCGAAATCGGATACCGCCGGCCACTCGATCGGTGCATACTCCTTCGAGGTGCCCTCCATACGAACCGCGCCACTCGCGATCACGACATCGCCGGACTGCACATCGAGGTCCATACCGCCCGCCGTACCGACACGGATGAAGGTGTCCGCCCCGCACATATGCAGCTCCTCGACCGCAATCGACGCCGACGGCCCACCGATACCGGTGGAGGTCACGGAAACCGGAACGCCATCCAGCGTACCCGTATATGTCACATACTCCCGATGATCCGCTATAAACACCGGATCATCGAAATACTTCGCGATCTTCTCACAGCGCTTCGGGTCGCCCGGCAGGATCACGTACCGTCCGACCTGTCCCGGCGCCACACCGATGTGATACATCGTCTTATCTTCTGAATAATTAATCATATTTCTATCCTCTACGATCCCCGGCCAATGCTGATCGCTCTACGCCGGACCCACCCGCCTGGGATCCTTCACCACAGATTCCTGTGTAAAAACCGATTTCCGGGCATGCACCCGGAAATCTTCCCATCACGATTCTGATGATGCTCAGGCAAGCTCCAGTGCCACACGCATCATCTGGTCGAAGCCGACCTGTCGCTCATCCGGGCTCAGGGATTCGCCGCGAAGCAACTGATCGGAAACGGTCAGCAGGCAGAGTGCATGCTTATGTGCATACGCTGCGTTCATATAGAGCGCGGCGGCCTCCATCTCGACGGCCATGATGCCCATACGTGCCCAGCGCTGATTCACATCCGGACGGGCATCGTAAAAGATATCCGAAGAGAGGATGTTCCCGACCTTGACATTGACCCCGAGCTTCTCTGCCGCTTCCACTGCCTTCTTGAGGAGGCCGTAATCTGCGATCGCAGAGAAGGTGCCCGGAACCTCGAACTGCTTTCCATAGTTCGAATCCGTGCAGGCGCCCATGCCGATGATGACATCCTTCAGATTGACCTCCGGCTGAATGGCACCGGCGGAACCGATACGGATGATGTTATCGACGTCATAGGTATGGAACAGCTCGTAGGAATAGATACCGATGGACGGCATACCCATACCACTGCCCATGACAGAAATCTTTCTGCCGTGATAGGTTCCAGTGTAGCCCAGCATGTTCCGGACGGTGTTGAAGCAGACCGGATTCTCAAGATAGGTTTCAGCGATAAACTTCGCGCGGAGCGGATCGCCCGGCATCAGAACGGTTTTCGCGATATCGCCAAGTGCTGCTTTGTTGTGAGGTGTAGACATAGTGTTCTCCTTTCGATGATGTTTAAAGTATTCACTCGTCAGATTTTCAGATCTGATTTCGATGATGTTTGAAATATCAGTTTATCCGATTTTCAGATCCGATTTCGATGATGTTTAAAATACTAGTTTACCAGGTTTTCAGGTCCGAAGCTCTCCGGAAGCAGCTGCTCGAGCGTGTAGCTTCGGTAGTCCTCCGTCGACTTCGCAAGGATGATCTCGAAGCTCTTCGGATCACAGAACTCACGCAGTGCCTGGCGGCAGATGCCACACGGCGCACAGAACTGAAGCTCGCCCTCCTCCGGGCCTCCGGTGATCACGATGCGGTCAAACTCCTTCACGCCCTCGCTGACGGCATGAAAGAGCGCCGTACGCTCGGCACAGTTCGATACGCCATAGCTCGCGTTCTCGATGTTGCAGCCGCCGTATACCCTTCCGTTTTTCGCGAGGAGTGCAACGCCCACATGGAAATGAGAGTACGGAACATAGCTGTAGTTCCGCATATCCAGCGCCTTCTCGATCAGGCTTTTCAAGTCTGTATTTTCTATATTCATGTACTATCCTTTCAAAATCCGCAGGTTATGAAATCATGGCCTGCTTTGTTGCTTCATTATACCATATTCTTCCCATATATCCGATAGACAGAAAAAAACATCTGTCCGAAAATTCGGGCAATAAAAAATGACGTTTTCCGAAAAGCCTCAAAAAACGTCATGTACGCTCGTGCGGCTCACGGGACTTGAACCCGCACATCAGAGATACAGGAACCTAAATCCTGCGCGTCTGCCAATTCCGCCAAAGCCGCAAATATGCACCTACTGCATTATAGAGTATCGATGAATGAAATGCAAGAAGGGCTGGCCGTTATAGAAAGCACCGGCGTGGCACAGTACAGTTCATACTTATCTCCATCTGGGCTTGACCCGGGCGCAGCCATCGAAAATGTAATTCTCCGTGCCGCACCTGCGTCATAAGCATATGATCAGCTATTTCTTCTTTCCAGATTTTCCTTCGCCATTCTATTTAATTCCGGCAGGATGACACAGAGCATGGTAATGAAACAAAGGCTTCCGCCGAGGAGGTTCGAGACAGGTTCTGCAAGGAAAACGCCGTCGGTGCCCATATGAAACGCATAGGGCATCAGGTAGGTTAGCGGCACAACGATGAATACCTTTCGCAGTAGCGAGAAGAAAATGGCCTCTTTCTTTTTATTCAATGATTTGAATACCGTCTGTCCCATGTACTGCAGGTCCATAAAGATGAAGGCAGAAAAATACTGCTTCAACGCCGGAATGGCATCCTGTATCAGCTCCGCGTCTGTACTGAACACAGAAATCAGGGTTCCCGGTATCCGAATGATGAGACTCCACATCACCGCCGTGTATGCCAGAACCATCACGCCCATGACCACGCCGGCTTTCTTTACCCGTCCCGGACGTCTCGCACCGTAATTATAGCTTAGAATCGGCGACGATCCTTCCGTGATCGCATGGATCGGCGTCTCCACCAGCTGCCGGACACTGGATAAGATCGTCATGACAGAGATATAGATATCACCGCCCGTGACTGAAAGCACATTGTTACAACAGATGGTCACGAGACTGTTCGTCAGCTGCATGATAAAGCCGGCGGTTCCCAGGCTGACGATGTCTCTAGCATAGACCATACACTTTTTCCACTCTTCATTCCGAAGAATGCGAAGCTTTAATTCCGCCTTTCGGATCAGGAAATACAATACACATACGGCCGAAAGACATTGTGAAATGACGGTCGCGATGGCCGCCCCTTGAACACCGAACCCGAACGTAAAGATAAACAGCGGATCCAGCAGCAGATTGGTTAGCGCGCCGATGGCAACGGAAGCCATGCCCATCAACGCATAGCCCTGTGCATTGATGAACGGATTCATCCCCACCGAAATCATCGAAGGCAGGGTGCCGATCAGGTAGATCATCAGGTACGGATACGCGTATCGCATGGCATTCTGAGAAGCACCGAATACGCTCAGAAGCGGCTTCGCAAAAAGCCCTCCAAGAAGCATCAAAATAAGTCCACTGAAGCACAACATGGCAAATGAAGTACTCATGATATTTGTGGCTTTCCTCTGGTCCTGCTTTCCTCTCTCGATAGCAAAAAGCGGCGCACCACCACTTCCGAACAGATTGGAAAATGCCGTGATGATAACGATCAGCGGGAAGCACAGGCCGACACCGCCGAGCGCTGCCGTTCCCTCCCCGGGAATACGCGCAATGTAGATGCGGTCTACGACATTGTACAGCAAGTTTAAAATCTGGGCGACGAGCATCGGAAGTGCGGCCCCGAGAATATTTACCGTTACGGTTCCATTTTCAAAATCAATACGTTTCATATAGGGTCTCTCTGCTTTTCAATTTTGTATTCAAGTATAGCAAGCATCTAGTTATATTCGAATTATTTATTTTATATTATAATAGAATAATTATTATATAGTCATTCGCTGTAGTTCGTATATGAAACGCCAAAACAGTGTATGAAACAGCATAGCACGCTAAAAAAGCAGCTTATGCAATCATCATAAAGAAATGAAATAAAACAGTTTATGAGACCGTTATGCCATGATGAGGAGGACGTAAATGGAAATTAAACAGCTGGAATATTTTCGGGCGATTGTAGAAGCCGGAAGCATCAGTGGTGCGGCCCGGGCGCTGCACATGACACAGCCACCATTAAGCTATCAGATCAAGATGCTGGAGGAAGAACTGCAGGTATCTTTATTCTTGCGTGGGACAAAGAAGATCACACTGACAGAAGCAGGGAAGACGCTTTATGAACAGGCCGGAAAAATATTGACACTTACCGATTTAACGAAGAGTGAAGTTATAAAATCGAGTCAGGCAGCGACCTTACATATCGGAATGACGCCATCTACCGTTCCGATGATGTCCGACTATTTACTACAGTTTTCACAGCTCTATCCACAGATTCGTTTTGATGTACACGAAGGTTCCACATTCACCTTGAAAGATCATCTGGAAAACCAGCAGATCGATGTAACCACACTGCGGACGCCGATCGCATTAAATGGCTGTGAGACCCGATTGCTTGCAAAAGAAGAACTGATGGCGATGGCCAGTCCGAATTATCCGTCACTCCAGAAAAAGGATTCCGTATGTGTTCAGGAACTTATGGAGCAGCCCCTGATTCTTTCACATCGCTACTACAAATACATGTTAACCGTATTTGAAAAAGCAGGCGTAGCGCAGGACTTCTACTGCTCCTGCGAAGATGCACGAACAGCGCTGATTCTGGCTGAAAAAGGGCTCGGAATCGCCATTCTTCCGGCAAGTATGCAGGAATTCTCCAAAAATCTGAAAGCTTATCGAATCGAAGACGCCGATCTCTCAACGGAGATTCTGCTGGCGTGGAGAAAAGGCCGGATACCAGTGGAAGTCCAGGCATTTCTGGAGATGCTCGAGCAATGAAAAGCATTCTTGTTTAAATATCAAGGTTACCTATCTTCGGTTTTCTTCCTCTTGAACTTTTATCGGAAAATCCGATAGAAGTCTGTTTTAGAAATCATAATGTACCGCATCCACTCCATAATCGTTATAAATTCAGCAAATTCATCACAAGCTTCACCATTACATCTTTCTCTTCCGGGCTCGATTCAGCAATCATCAAGGTGATGGCTACCAGAGTCCCATCGCTTATGCGCTTAACCCCATTTTGAAATAAGGCATTGTTTTTATCCAAAAATTCCAGAAAGAGGGAGGCCGCAATTCTTTTACAGCCATCTGCATATGGATGATCCTTAATCATAAAATATAATAGATTTGACGCTTTTTCCTCAACCGACGGATATGCATCCTGCCCAAACACACTTTGATATATGGCAGCTATTATGCCAGCTACTTTTCCTGGCTCTTTTTCCACTCCAAAAACATCCGTATTAAAAGAATCTCTCATTCCCGCAACCATTTGAACACAGTTTTCATATGTAATGCGATATACAGGTTTATTTCCTTCCGGCTTAATTAATACCTGGTGGTCATACTGGTCTAATAAAAGCAATGCTTCTGTATATTCATTTACGGCCCGAAGTACGTCAGATTCGTTTATATCAAGTGCACCTGCAAGCATTCTGGTTTGAATATCAACCGTTTTTTCGAGTGCTTGAAGACGCTTTTCATTGATTGCATAACCTTTCAAAATATACTGCTTAAGAACATCATTTGCCCATTTTCTAAAAGCTATGCCTCTTTGTGAATTCACTCTGTATCCAACTGCTAAAATTACATCTAACGAATAAAATGCAACTGACTGTTTTACTCCATCAACACGCATTTTTTGCGTGTTGTTATTTTTATCAACTTCTGATGCTCTGAAAACATTATTTATATGCTTTCTGATATTAGTTTCATCTTTATCAAACAAAACAGCCATTTGATTCGCGGACAGCCATACCGATTCTCCATCTCGAGATACCGGAACTTCTAATTGTATATCTCCATCCATAAATAATACTATTTCATTTTTCATTCATCATCCTCTCATTCTCTGCACCTACTTCATTCGGCTTTTCGCCGTCTCAAAAGCAGAACCTTCGCACATCCGGGCAACTTCTGATACTAATAAGACAAATATATGTTCGCTTTTATTATAGCCTATGTCCAGCAAAAATGCCACAACCATTTTTCGTAAACGGTAATCCTGTCGAAATGTATTTGCAAAAATCCGTACCAAAAACAAAAAACGACAGACGGATTCCTTACATCAGAATCCATCTGTCGACTTCTAATACCTTAATATCCATAAGTCATCAGCTTCCATTCTCCACCATCACTTCGCGCAAGCCACCAATACCAGTCGGTATACTCCTCATCTGGATTCCAGGCCCCGGAATCCGTCTTCGGCGAGTGAAAGCTGCTGTTAAATGCGATACATTGCGTAAACTCTTCCGGATCATCCTTTGCTTTACATTGATTCATCCAGGCGATATTCTCTGCCGTGTTGCACTTTTCATCCGATGCATACGAAAGACTGTGTAATTCGCAGCCTTCAAATGCTTCGAACTCTTTCATTATAATCTTTATCGCTGCATCCATATCCGCTTTAGAATATATAGAGGATGTGCCATAATCAATTTTGACGTTGCCAGTATCCGCTTTGCTACATCCAATGCAGAAAATCACCATGAAAAGAGCAGCCAAAACACGTATTACCTTTTTCATGATTGTGCCTCCGTAGATTCCAGCTTTTCTATTCTTTTTTGCAACTGTTCTATCTTTTCTTCCTGCGCATAAAAAAGAGAGATGATGATGGCAATCATGAACGCACACGCTGCAATTGCAAGGAAATAATGCTTTCTGAAATCAAAGAGCATCCATCCCCCAAAGAATACAAATACATAACTAAGAACCAGTGTTATTAGATATGTTTTGATAAATTTCATAGCCGCTCCCTCCATAACGAAAAAAATAAGTATTATAAACTTGAATTTATCACTCTAATAATGTGAGCATAATTATAATAATTCCAAACAGGGCAAACAAAATACCACTGATTTTTGTGGTTTTTAAGTAGAATTCAGACGGTTCATCTGCCCGATCAGATTTCCATTCTTCTGTCAATTTCCATAATAAGTCTGGCTTCAAAAAGTAAAACATACCTATTGCAAAAATTATGATTCCGCTACAAATAGCCCAAAACATATCCACCATATTCACCATCTCCTTCATCAAATTCACGATTTCTCTTCCTGCTTTTCTATCTCAATTTTACCATCCCGGAATCAAACACAAAATATAGGAATCCGGTCGGTTTTCGTCCTTTTTTATTAAGTGTTACTGTTCAAACGTAGGTAAAGTCAAGGCGTTGCTCGGCAGACATCAGACTAGACACGCAACGCACTATTTAAAAATCGTGTATATATTTTTTGAGTTTGACGAGTGAAATCAGAGTCAGATTTCGATTTCTATAGACACGATTTCCGAAACAGCCTTTCAATGTATATTTTTTCGTCTGATCTCACCCCAGAAGCTTTAAAAACATATACACGATTTTGAAATCGGTCTTTCAGTGTATATTTTTCGTCTAATCTCGCCGCCGAGTGAACAATTTTAAAAATAGTAACTCTAAAGTGATGAACAAATGTACTCACCTCTCGAAAATGACGGCATTTAGCCATTTATAATGGTTTTGTACGAATTATGTTCTTCGTACAATTCAATAATATGAACAATTGCTTTTTAACTGGTTATGTACATCTGGTCTAACATCTTTTTTGCTGATTGTTTTTGTCTGTTTTAGAAATTATCATGTACATCCAGAAGCCATCCGCTTCCACACTTTACCATCACCCAACACGCGTATAGAGCCTCACCAGGCCATCTTCTTTCGTGACGTTAAACACTGCCTGATCACCATATTCCAGATAAGTGCAGCCACCGCCCGGATACATCGCCTTTTCACCGGAAATCTTTAAATCGTAACCCAGATTTTCAGGATATCCGCAGACACTGGCCACCACTCTTCCTCTGTCGGTAAATACGACATCGATCATCCCTTCGCTGATGCTTTCCCTTAACGCCGGGCTCTGCGTCCCTACGATCCGCTTCATACAGTCTTTCGACGTATATGGTCCAAATGTATATACCATCGTCCATTCGAAAGGCACGATGTCCTCCAGAACAGCGCTGTCACAATCCAGTGATGTGATGGTCGTTTTCAGCTTCCTATTATTTAAATAAATATATGGAGCACCGAAGTATAGATATAAACCGCCCAGCACCATCAGCAGTACCAGTACAATGCTGTGAACGCGGCTCACCATCTTCCAGGCATTTTCTTCTTCAACACGTAACTCGCCGTTCTCTAAATCTTCGTCTTCGATATACGTCCGCTTGTTTGATAAAACATACCAGCCGAACCAGATGGCGTATATAGACGCAAGCGTTAAAAGAGTGATCAAAACCGCGCGAAGATCATCTGTCCACGGGCAAAACAGCTCCAGAAGCACAGCAAGTAAAAACAGCGCAATCGGTACATCCGAGGCCACATAGGCGAATCTTCCAAACAGCTTACGATACAGCCGCTTTGTCCGCCGCTGCTCTCGCTCTTCCTCTTCGTAGGCTGCCGGTGAAAAGGCGACATATAATCCTCTTACGGATACATACCCAACCACGATGATTATCGGCAGATCCGAGATATCTCTAAAATAAATCAGCTTCATCGCGACAAAAGCGCATCCCAGTAACGATTCCAATGCTGTCTTCGGACTGATAAGTTTCATAACCGCCACCTCCATAATCACGCGCGCTCAAATGACAAGTATCTCGTTCCCTGAAAAGTTAGTTTTCCGATGTCTCCTTCCGCCAGCATTCCATATTCTCTTCCTGAAACCTGTAGTTCCATCCGGTCACCGCTCTCTACCTGAAACGTGACATAGTAGCTGGTACTTGAAGTCGAATGGAAGCCATGCGCTCCAGACAGGTCACCAGCATTTGCATGGTTATGATGTGTGATATTTTCACGCTTTGCGACGATGGTTGCACTCACCGACAAACGCGGTGACTGATTGTTTTTATGCCATGTTCCGATTCCTGTCACAAACTGGAAGATGATCATGCCGAAAACTATTACGAAGATAATCGGAAACATAAACTCAAATAGCATAAACATATAGCTCACCCCTTCTTCATCCTGCGTCGTATGATTACTCTAAGCACAAAACAGACAACCATCACAAAAGCTCTCTCTTTCTGTCTCAATTCTACCATCCCGGAATCAAACACAAAATATAGGAATCCGGTCGGTTTTCGTCCTTTTTTATTAAGTTTACGTACGCAAAAAAGACCTGTAAGTCTTTCAACTTACAGGTCTGAAAAATCAAGATGAGGCTGACGGGATTCGAACTCGCGACAACTTGATTAAAAGTCAAGTGCTCTACCGACTGAGCTACAGCCTCGCAAAACAGGGCCAGTTGGATTCGAACCAACGAGTGCAGGCGTCAAAGGCCTGTGCCTTACCGCTTGGCGATAGCCCCTCGATAAGCCTGCTGGCTAGGGTGGGTAATGGAATTCGAATCCATGATCTCCAGAACCACAATCTGGCGCGATAACCAACTACGCTATACCCACCATATTACGGCTGCTTTTCAGCAAACCAGTTTTTAATTTCTCGAGATGTCTCGAGAATGAGCCCGGGGGGATTCGAACCCCCGACCCACGGCTTAGAAGGCCGTTGCTCTATCCAGCTGAGCTACGGACTCAGACGACTCTTTATGAGCGACTCGTATATATTAACGAATAAGCTTCACTTTGTCAATAACAATTTCAAAGTTTTACTCATCAAAATAATTTGTCCAAGTCACGTGAAGCACGGGCCTCGCGTGTCTGTTTTCTGTTCCTCATATTACCGTGCTTTCTTAGAATACAAAAAAAATCACCGGAATGCAAGTCTTCATTTCGATGTTGCTTCTACTTCATTATCCATCTCAGCCCATCTCCAATAAAAATCCGAAGGCCTTCTTTCGAAGTCCTCCGGATTTTCCGTTCATATATATGATTTTGATATACAGAGATCGATGCGCTTATGCCTTATGTGTAAGGTCGTACGCTTCCTGGCAGAGCTTGGTGATGCCAGCCCAGTCCTTATTTACAAGCATATCCTTCTTGCATACCCATGTTCCACCTACACCGATAATCTTATCGAAGGCAAGATACTCGAGCACGTTATCGAGATTAACACCACCGGTCGGCATGAACTTGAGCTGTGGGAATACAGGAGAAAGTGCCTTCAGGGTCTTGAGTCCGCCGTATGCAGCCGCCGGGAAGAACTTCACCATCGGAAGGTTGTAACGAAGAGCGTTTGTGATATCGGTCGGTGTGCAGGTACCAGGGCAGTAAGCTACGCCGTGGCCGAGTGCGCACTGCGCAACCTCATCAGAGAAAGATGGGGAAACGATGAACTGAGCACCAGCGTTGATCGCACGTGTGCACTGCTCACGATCGAGAACAGTACCAGCACCAACAACGACATTCGGGCACTCCTTTACCATAGCTGCGATCGCATCTGCAGCAGCTGCTGTACGGAAGGTAACCTCAGCCATCGGAAGATGACCAGCCTCGAGCGCCTGTGCGAGAGGAACGGCATCCTCCACGTGATCGATAACTACGACTGGACAAACCTTAATCTCGCCAAGCTTCTCCATGAAATCTTTCTGTGTCATATCAAATCTCCTTTGAATATTATCAAGCCCGAATACATCAGGCCATGTAAACGCTTACAGTTTTTATTATATATGATTTATTTTTCACATACAAGAGTGAATCGCCTAGTCTTTTATGTAAACCGGGCGGAACTCGAAATCGCCTTCTTCACTGACGTCGATCACCATATAGGATGGACGACGGTCGACCTGGCGCGGATAGCTGATGGAACCCGGATTCAGACAGGTGACTCCATCAACCGTTTTCAGGAACGGCTTATGCGTGTGCCCGAACATCACGACATCACAGTCGCGGTTCTTCGCTTCATCGACGATGCCGGATACCCCCATATTGACACCATAGTAGTGACCATGCGTCAAAAGGCAGCGATGCTTTCCGATCTTCACGACGATCTCCTTCGGCAGTGAGGTGAAAAAGTCGTTGTTTCCCTGCACGAAGTAGCACTTTACGCCATCACCGGCATACTGCTGGATCATGCCCTCCGAACCCTCGGCATCGCCGAGATGGATGAGGATATCGATCATCCCGATGCGGCTCAGTACATCCTTCAGGTTCGCGTCGTTCCGGTGGGAATCACTTACGACGAGGACGGTCTGAAAGGGGCGGACAAGTCCGCTTTCCTCCCGGGCCTCTGCCCCGTCTTCCGACGTTGCACCGCGTCTCGCGGCATCCTTTTCCAGGACATCCTTCAGAAGCTCACGCATCGCACGGAGTGCCTTGCCGCGATGAGAAATCGCGTTCTTTTCCTCCGGCGTCAGCTCCGCAGAGGTCTTGCCATACTCAGGAAGGTAGAGGATCGGATCATATCCGAAACCATGCTCCCCCTTCGGCTCATGGGCGATCAGGCCCTCGAAGATGCCTTCTGCGTGGAGGACACGTCCGTCTGCAAATGCAGCGCAGATATCGCAGGTGAAGTGTGCCGCGCGTTCATCCCCCTCCGCATAGCGAAGCTCATGGATGATGCGTGCATTCTTCACGTCGTACGAAGTATCCTCACCGAGGTAGCGGGCACTGTAAATGCCCGGAAGTCCCAGCATGTAATTAACACAAAGGCCGGAGTCGTCCGACATGATGATGTCATCGTCCTCCAGCATATGGTGTGCAAGCATATAGCTGCGAATGCCGACGGCCTTCAGCTCTGCGTTCTCCGCAAAGGTCTTACCGGTCTCGACGGGCTCGAAATCGATCCCGAGCTCACTCTTCGCAACGATATCGGTGGCCAGATCCCCCAGGATCTGGCGCACCTCTATCATTTTATTTTTGTTATGGGTAGCAAATATGATTCGCATGCTTCACTCGTCTCTTTCTGCCCATATGCCTGATTTAAAGATCAATCAAGGTACTTCTTGAGAGTGGCTCTCACGGCACCAGGGCCTGCCAGCTCCTCCTTAAAGAGATCCTCGATCAGATCGCCGATACCAGCCTCATAAAGGTCAGAGCCGAAAATGTTCGCGTTGCTGAGGATCGGACGAACCTTGTCGCCGACACTCTCCGGATGTCCGAGAGTGATACCTTCCATCTGCTGAGACAGCGTCTCCAGCATCGGATCTGCAGAACGCTCGAAAGCCTGACCCTCATCATCCACACCAAGAAGATAACGCAGCCAGCCTGCGATTGCAAGCGGAATCGCCTTCAGCTTCTTCGCATCGCCATACTTCGCAACATAGCTCTTGATGGTCTCGCCGTAACGGATGCCGACCTTCTGAGAGGTATCGGTCGCGATACGCTGTGGTGTATCCGGCATGAACGGATTCGGGATACGAACATTGATGACCTCATCGACGAACGCCTCCGGAGAAAGAATGCCAGGATTGGTTACAACCGGCATACCCTCCACCGGGCCGATCTCATGCACGAGCTTGTTGAGCTCGGTGTCCTTCATCTCATCTGCGATCAGCGTGTAGCCGAGTACGCAGCCATATACAGCCAGAGCCGTGTGCAGCGGGTTGAGGCAGGTGGTGACCTTCATACGCTCTACCTTATTGACGGTATCACGGTCGGTCATGTATACACCGGCATCCTCAAGCTTCGGTCTGCCGTTCGGGAACTTGTCCTCGATCACGAGATACTGAGGGCCCTCTGCATTGACGAAAGGTGCGATGTAGGTACGCTTCGAGGTGATGACCGGTGCCATATCCTCGATACCGAGTGCCTCAAGCTCCTTCTCTACGGACTCTGCAGGACGCGGAGTGATCTTATCGATCATGGACCATGGGAATGCAACCTTGGACTCATCCTTCAGATACTCTACGAAGGCTGCCGGAACGAAGCCCTTCTTCTCCCACTCCTCGGCCATGGTCACGACGGAGCTCATGAGCTTCTCACCGTTGTGTGAGCAGTTATCGCAGGAAACGATCGCTACCGGATACTGTCCAGCCTTGAAACGCTCGAACAGAAGTGCAGTGACGATGGCCATCGCAGCGCCCGGCTTCTCCGGACCGTTATCGATGTCTGCCTGTACGAACGGGAAGTACTGGCCGTCTGCATTCTTCAGTGCATAGCCCTTCTCGGTGATGGTGAAGGTCGCCATCTGGAAATCCGGATTTGTGAAGATCTCCTTGAGGCGGTTCCACTCCTCCGGAACAGCGGACTGTGCCTTGATCGCCTCGGTCAGAGAGCCGATAACGCGCTTCTCGGTATTGCCGTCTGCCTTTAGGGTGACGCCCAGTACGAGGTTATCGTATGGCTTGTAGATCTTATCCACTACATCGAAGTCGAAGGTCTCGACGCAGGTGATGCCCTTCTCGAGCTCACCCTTCTCGATCAGTGTATCTGCGATGCTTCCGAGGAAGATACGGAAGATGTTACCGATACCGAAGTGTACCCAGCGCGGGGACTTCTTCGTATTCTCTGCAAGTGCGACGATGTCATAGGATGGCAGTGTTACACCGGCCTTCTCCCATGCAGCTGTATCCTTTAAACCTTCAAGTGTTAATTTCATTTTGCAAACTCCTTTCTTGTCTCTGCCTTATCGATGGCTTCCCAGAGACCCTGCAGATAGGTGGCACCGAGTGCACGATCATAGAGACCATAGCCCGGAACAACACCCGGCTTGTCTACCTCATCCCAGATCATACGACCGTGGTCCGGACGCATCGGGCCGTCGAAGCCGATCTCATAGAGTGCACGAACGATCTCGTACATATCGAAGTTACCATCGCTGGAAATGTGGCATGCCTCCTGGAAATCATAGTTCTCACGGGAAGTATCGTTGAAGCGGAGGTTACGTACGTGTGCAAAGTGAATTCTGCCCTTCAGTGCACGGATCATGTGCGGAAGGTCGTTCTCGAGGTTGGTGCCGTAAGAACCGGAGCAGAAGGTCACGCCGTTATGTACATCGTCGACAGCATTCATCAGACGAAGGATACCTGCCTCCGAATTGATGATTCTGGTGAGACCGAAGACGGACCATGCCGGATCATCCGGGTGGATCGCCATCTTGATGTCATACTTGTTGCAGACCGGCATGATGGCCTTCAGGAAGTATACGAGGTTCTGGAACAGCTTCTCGCCGTCGACATCCTTGTACATCTCGAAGAGCTCCTTGATCTTCGCCATACGCTCCGGCTCCCAGCCTGGCATTACGGCGCCGTTTGACATCTTCTCCATGGACGCAGCGAGGTCATTCGGGTCGATCGCGTCGATCGCCTTCTGGTTGTAAGCGAGGCCGGTGGAACCATCCGGGTTCTTACGTGCCAGCTCGGTTCTGGTCCAGTCAAATACCGGCATGAAGTTGTAGCATACGAGGTGGATATCCTCCTTGCCGAGGTTCTCGAGTGTCTCGATGTAGTTTGCGATGTACTTATCACGGTTCTCATCGCCGACCTTGATGGAATCGCAGACATTGACAGACTCGATACCGCTCAGACGAAGACCTGCAGCCTCGATCTCTTCCTTTAATGCATGGATTCTCTCCTGCGGCCATACCTCACCCGGTGTGGTGTCATACAGTGTAGAGATGACTCCGGTCACGCCCGGAATCTGGCGAATCTGCTGTAAAGTTACGGTATCAAACTTCGAGCCGTACCAACGTAATGTCATTTCCATTATTATACCCTCCGTACAAAATGTATACTAGTTTCTGTAGTTCCTAGAATAACCCGCTATGTTTTATCTGTCAACGGTATTTAGAAAAAAAGCCTGTTTTTCTCAGTTTTCATGTCGGATTGTGTTATTATTCACAATGTCCAGCCTTCTATCTCACCATTTTCGTACATTTCGTCTTTCGTCATAGAATGTATACTAGATTTTCCGAGTTATTTGAGTATAATGAAACTATATCTATTGTTTTTCAGGAGTCCCTCATGAACGAAAACACGCGTGAAGTAATTAAACCGGTTGCTGATACCACAGATATTTCGAAGCCGGAGGAGATCCATCATTATCTATGGAATCGCATCTCGACGCTCGAACTTCAGCCGGGCACGAAGCTAAGTGAGGTGAAGCTCGCACAGATGTTCAGCTGCAGCCGTATCCCGGTGCGCGAGGCGGTGCGACAGCTGAATGCCGAAGGTGCGCTGGACTCCCAGCCACAGCGTGGCAGCTTCGTGAGCCGCATCGATATGAATCGTGTGCGACAGGTCCGTTACCTTCGAGAAGTCCTCGAGACCCGTGTGGTCATGGATGCCTATGATGCCGGTCTTCTACAGCCGCTGCTTCCGCTCCTCCGCAATATGCTGCAGGAGCAACAGGATATGATCCGCTTCAACGAGCTCATCAAGCTGACCGATGCCGACACCCGCTTCCATGATCTCTTCTATCAGCTGCAGAATAAGGAGTTTGTCCAGCAGCACACCGGCCGCCACGACATCCACTATATCCGTGCACGCCGCTTCGCCCTCGGCATCGAGCGCAGTGATGATGAGCGGATGGATGATAGTGTTAACATCGTCTCTCAGCATGTGCGCATGGTGCATGCCATCGAACAGGGGGATCGTGACGCCCTCGAGCAGGAGCTCGTTCATCACTTCCGGAACATCAACCATACGCTGGAGCGCGTGGTAAACGATGAAGCCTTCAAAACAGTGTTTCAGGTGAATGCGTAAACACGATCCACGGTGCATGATTGCTGAGCCTGATCCGGCGATCCAGTGAAGAAATTGACTGCATACAAAAAGACCGATGGCCTGTTCTTATGAGCAGGTCACCGGTCTTTCCTTATGTTTCTGTATCGATGTGATCGTCTGTCTCCGGATCTGCGCGTCCGGAATCAGCACATCCTCGCAAGCTCTTTTGTTTCGATATGGCGGAGGCACTTCAGTGTTTCATGAACCGCTGCTCGTAATCCCTGAGCGAGGCGATCGCTTCCTTCGACATCGGGATCAGCGCGAGCATGTTGAAGATCGTCATGAGGCCAATGCCTACATCGCCGAGATCCCAGACAAAGGTATAGGCCGCCATGCAGCCGATGAAAAGGTTGATCAGCGCGATGATCTTATATACATTCTGTGATTTCCAGCTGTCGCCGAAAACATACGCGACGTTCGAACGTGCATAGAACAGGACACCGATGAAGGTCGAGAAGCTGAACAGCCAGAGGGTGATCGCGATGAAGATTACACCGGCCTGTCCGAAGTGGTAACGCATCGCCGCCTGGAGCAGGTCCATACCGCCGAGGCCGGCCACCGCATCCTCCGGAACGAGAAGCATCACGAAGGCGGTACAGCTGCAGATTACGATGGTGTCGATGAAGACGCCGAGCGCCTGCAGGAGTCCGGACTTCACCGGATGGTCGACATCCGCTGCGGCCGCTGCACATGGTGCAGAGCCGGAGCCTGCTTCGTTTGAGAAGAGGCCACGCTTCACACCGTTCATGAGGACAGCGCCGAAGCCGCCCGCCACCGCCTGACGAAGGCCGAAGGCCTCACGGATGATACGTGAAAACACCGCCGGAAGCTGGGTGAAGTTGTTGATGATGACGAACACCGTCAGGAAGATATAGAAGCCTGCCATGACCGGAACGATGATGTCGAGTGCCTTGACCGTGGTATTTTTCCGGAACACGATCACAGCGGACAGCAGACAAAGCAGAAGCGCGGAAGCGATCGGCGGCACGTGGAAAGCATTGTCAAAAGCAGACGCGACGGAGTTACCGATGACCTGGCTGATGCCACACCAGCACAGGAGGCCGGACAGCGCGAACATAATCGCGATGATGCTCTTCTGCTTCTTCCGGGCAAACATCTTATGGATGTAGTAGGCCGGACCGCCGCGGTAACCACCGTACAGCGGATCTTCTTCCTTATATAACTGGGCGAGTGTCGCCTCGACGAACGCGGTGCTGGAGCCGATCAGGGCCGTCAGCCACATCCAGAACACGGCACCGGCACCACCGGCAGATACCGCTGCGACGACGCCGACGAGGTTTCCCATGCCGACACGCGTTGCGGTCGAAACGATGAGGGCCTCGAGTCCCGAAACCTTACTGTTCTTTTCCGGATCGATGCTCTTTTCTGCCGCGACGCGACACATCTCCGGGAAGAGACGGATCGGGAGGAAGCGGGTGCGGACGGTACAGAAGATACCCGCCGGAATCAAAAGAAGAACCAGGAGCGACAGCCCGAGTGTCGAGCCTCCTGGTAGTGGAATCGTGATGAGGTCTCCCCAGAGGAGATTGTAGATAAACTGAATTACTGCCATAACACTTTCATCCTTTAAACTATTAATTACTTTAAAGTATAGCAGATATTCTATGAGAAACAAGAAAGAAAACGACGATGTCCGGAACTGCGCCTTCGGCGCGGGCATCGTCGTACTGTGTGATCGGATATGTGCCGGCGTATCGTAGCCGTTATAGTACAAAAAAAGCGGAAAACTGATTTCTCAGCTTTCCGCTTGATGCGGGAGATGGGACTTGAACCCACACGTCCTATCGGACACAAGATCCTTAGTCTTGCCTGTCTGCCAATTTCAGCACTCCCGCAGACGACCCGGGACGGAATCGAACCGACGACCTCCGCCGTGACAGGGCGGCGCTCTAACCGACTGAGCCACCGGGCCACATGTTATCGTGCCCTGAAAACTGTATACCGCTCATATATTTTATTCTGTAGATAAAACATCAAAACCTTTCCAGTCAC
>ERZ1034980.762-NODE-762-length-21232-cov-7.560419_pt1 | contig 21232 bp, 12 predicted proteins | sample MGYA00520622_ERZ1034980 | MGnify/ENA primary metagenome ERZ1034980 (study PRJEB33766, sample SAMN09781791) | gut metagenome | biome: gut microbiome | host: Homo sapiens | place: Madagascar | study: EMG produced TPA metagenomics assembly of the PRJNA485056 data set...
CTCGCCAGCTTCGCAGAACTCGTTCCACTTCTGGATGGTGGCAATGAAGTTCTCCTGGAAGGTGGCGGGGGCGTTGGGGCGCCGCACCTCGACGGGCAGTTGGTCGGCAAGCTTGTCTGCCAGTTCCTCAATGGTGTCCGCCACAGTGAACAGGCCCTTTTCAACCTCGTCGACGTTGCCTTCGCTGAAGACCGAGAGAATCTTGCCCGAGGCGAGGGAGGCGGAGTCAAGGATGAAGTAGCAGGGCAGAGGCGAGGGGTTCTGCTCATAGCGCCCGGCAAAAGGAATCCGCCCGTGACGGGTGGGCTGGGTCTCGCAGGTGAAACGCTCGCCGCTGGGGCCTACATAGATGCCCATGCTAGCGGTTCTGATGGGCATGCCCCGGTCGGCGTCGGGGAGCTTGTAGCACCACAGGAAGCCGGCGGCGTTGCCCATATGCCACAGTTCGGCGCCCGCCTCAACTGCCATGACAATGCCGTCGCCGGTGTTCTCCAGAGCGCCATATGGAATTACATACGGCTCCTGCAAGTAATCCTGGACCATTTGCTGGTTGTTCTCAAAACCGCCGGTTGCCAGGACGACTGCCCCGGCGCGTACGAATTTGGATGCTCCGCCGACCTCGACTTCGACGCCGAGAATGTCCTGAGTTTGCGGATCCTGGACGAGATGCTTGCCGGGCGCCGAGAACCACACGTCGATCAATTCGCTGCGTTCGGCAACATTGTCTTGAAGGAGCGAATAATAGGCGCCATCAAAGCTGGAGCCACTCACGCAGTAGTAGAGCATGTGACCAGCGCCGTCCAGTTCGGGGTACTCGCCCTTGCTGCGCCAAGGCTCGCCGCTGCCCTTGTAGTTGTCGAGGTTTTCAGGCTCGGCGCCCAGGAAGATGAGGTAGTCGCGCATGTCCTCAATGTGGTCGGCATAAGCCTGGATGACCGCATCAGACGGGGTGCTAAACAATCCGCGCAAGCTCTTGTAGTACTTGAGGGCCTCCTCCTTGTCCTCGAAACACTGCAGGCCCTGGCCGCTGTACTTTGAGTTGCCGCCTTCGTGTCCTTCTGCACATTTCTCAATCAAGAGGACCTTTGCCCCATTGTCGGCCGCATTGATGGCGGCGTTGGCACCTGCGGCACCGTAGCCCACGACAACGACATCATACTCCTCGTCCCATGTGACTGCCTCTGGAGCAACGCTGGTCGCCGCGAAGGCGGGTGTGGCGCTTGCTGCAAGGGCAGCCCCCGCGACGGCGCCTGTGACAAACGAACGGCGAGATACTTGGGAAGACATGTGGGCCTCCTTGTGTTCATGGCACAAATCTGTGCACTATGATGGGCTTTCCCCTTTGATGCCCGTCACGGACAAACTCTATCGCGGCCACGTGTTAAGGCGCATTGACCGATTGGGGCGGGATGAGCCGCAAGGTGACTTTCAATGATTAATGGCATGAATGCCACCCCGCCTGATTCGGCAACGTAGAACGAGAAAATGGCTGAGAGGCTGCCCCATGCCGCCTTTTTCGGCCAGTGGGGAAACATGTCGCGCGACGCGTCTGTATAAGAACCTTATCTAGGGACGCAGCAAATCTTAAGAACTATTATCTGGAAATGAAAGTCAGTTGGACGTTTCATATAAAGGACCATGTGCCTGAACGGGTTCTAAAGAATAGCCACCTTCTGCTCAGGGGGTTTCATGCATCCAAGTCGCCATAAGACAGCAGCGCTGTTTGTTGCCCTGTATCTCGTAGTTTTGCTGTTGGGAACGGCGGCGACGTTGCTTTTTCCGGTGTATGGCGACGGCGATGCAATTCGTCCAAACGTGCCGGGAGAGGCGCTCAGGCTCGCCCCCAAAGAGACCGCGGGCAGTGAGGCCGGCCAGATTCGCTTGCAATCCGTCGATAGAGAAGCGCCCATTGCGTTGGTTTCTACATCCGGCAGCTTCCCTGAAGTAACGGCGGGCGGGGCCCATCTGGCGGTTTCGTTCCAGGACGCCATAACAGGCACGTTACAGGTGGCAGAAGTGCCATCCGAGCTCCTTGATTCGTCGGGGGCGGTCGAGCTGGTGGCCCCAGCCGGGTTGGGCTCACTGACTGCCTGTTCGGTAGAACGGGCCCAGCAGATAGTTGCTTCGTATACGTATTGCCTGCCATTGGTTCAAGGAATGTATCTGATGCTTGCACTCTATGGCTTGCTGCTGTACGGGTCAAAGCACGAACAGTCGCTTCTGATGTTCTCCCTGTATGCACTGGCGTTGTTTGCATGGGGCGTTGCCTCATATCTTGCGCATGGATCTTGGCAGGACCGGCCAATCGCCGGGGTGGCAGTTTCGATTACGTTCGGTCTGGCAGTGGCTTATGGCATCGCGACATGCGTGTGCTTCTGCAAGCTCGAGGCGCATGGAAAGCCCCTTTCCCTGCGGTGGCATTTTCCGTTGGTGGCCGGCGTACTTTTCGGGGTTGGGTCGATGTGCCTTCCAAGGCCGCTTGATAGCGCACTGGTAATCGCGATATACATGGTTGGTGGGGTTGCCCTGATCTGTACCTTCGACGCTCGCCGACAGGCGCCGAAGGCCGTGCTATACGGGCTCAGCATCTCACAGGCTTTGCGGACTGTCTTTCTCCTGAGCTCGTTGATGGGGGTCCCAGTTCCATTGCCGTTCGAACTGATGAGGCAGATGCATCTGCTCGCCGCCCCTTATGCGGTCGGATGTCTCGTTGACGTAGGAGGAGCCTTTTCGAGGCGGTTTAAGCAGGCGGAGTGTCAAGCGCTTGAGCTCGAGCGGGCGAACCGGGAGCTCGAACGAGCAAATCGGACCCTTGACGAACGCGTCGAAGCGCGAACGCGCGAACTGGCGCGCCAGCAAGAGCTTCGCGCAAGCGTGCTCGCAAATCTGTTTCATGACTGCAAAACCCCGCTGTCGGTCATCCGCGGGTCGCTTGCGTGCTTGAGAGACGAAGGGTCGTTCGACTTGAAACAGATTGAAATTGCCGAGCGTCAGGCCTTACATTTGACCGAGATTATTGACGAGTTATTCGCGGCTGTTAAGCTCGAGGACGGGGCCCTTCTAATGGACACCGAGCCCGTGCCGCTCGCGGCGCTGTTGGAGGAGGTGGTTTCATCGTGCTCAGTCGAGGCGCAGGGGCGCGGTATGGTCATTTCACTCAGTGGGGCGTCGAAGGCCGTTGCATGGGGTGACGAGGTTTGGTTGGGCAGGGCCTTTCAGAATCTTGTGGGAAATGCAGTCAACTTTTCCAAGCCAGGTGGAGTTGTTGAGGTCATTCTTACGGACGATGGCGAGCGAGCCAAGGTTGCGGTTACTGACCATGGGGTGGGCATCGCCCCCGAGGAGATAGATAAAGTGTTCGAACGATATTACCGTACCGCCAAGGAGCGTACTTCCCGCCGCTCGAGTGGTTTGGGTCTGTCGATTGCTCAAGGAGTAATCCAGCGTCACGGTGGCACGATTGGAGTAAGCAGCGAGCTTGGTAAGGGGACGACGTTCACGGTCACGCTGCCGATTTGGGGACATGACGAGTGAGTGGGGCCAAGGTGGGCGCGGCGACCGATTCAACCCGTTGCTCGACAGGGCACCCTGACTTCGCGCTCTGCCTTTGTTAAGCCGTCTGCTCGTTTTGTCTCTTACGATACTAGGTCAATAAGTTCCTGCCGCGTGTGCACGTTTGCCTTGCGGTATATATGCTTGATGTGGTTTTGGACGGTACCGATGGAGACGCCAAGCTCCCCGGCGATTTTTTGATAGCTATAGCCTCGCGCCATGAGCGTCATGACGTCCGTTTCGCGGGGCGTAAGGCCGACGTTGTGGGCAACTTCGGTCACTTTTCCATTGTGTTGACGATAAGCACCTGCTTGCTCGACCGCGTTTTCGCCGTTGCTGGTGTTTGTTTCTTGTGGTATGAGTTGCTTAGTGAGTCGCGCGTTTAAAAAGAGTACGGTGACTGCCACGAGCAACAGGGCCATCAATGCGATGAAGGCAACGATATGGTCCTCAATGAGATTCGTTCCGACTGTCAAAGATGGAATCAGGACTTTCCCCATATAGTTTGGCAAAAGGCGCACCACGAGGGTCGCCAATCCAAAGACGGCAATAGGATTGGCTCCTTCAGCACGCACGGTTTTTACCAACAAAACCCAAAGTGTAATCTCAAAACAGTTGAGGCAGGCCTCTATGCCTCCTGTACCAAGGTGTCGTGCGAATGGACTATCGACAATTAGTAAGACAAGGCAGACGAGAAAAAGCAGCGCAAGGAGCGACCAGTTGAATTGAATCAATTGGTCCCACTTTGACTTACGCATGGTTGCGGCAAGCACAAGAAGAACGCCGCAGGATATTCCGACGGCGAGACAGCGTTCTGCAAGCAAAATCTCGCTTGATCCGAAGAGCAGGACGCCGGCTACCGTGCGCCCGACAACCAGGAAGAGGGTGAACACCCCCATAAGCGCGAGGGGGAGCTTGTGTGAGTCAAGTTTGCATGAACTGCGGTTGTCTGCAAGGGCTGGCATTTTGCGTTGGTGGACGAACCATAGGCTGCCCGAAACGAGGGGGCCCGCGGCCATTAGGGGCAGGGTGGCGGGGCCCGAGACGTTGGCAAGCAGAGAAAGCATGCATGACAGTGCAAATGATGCCACCAAACAGACAAACGGGTTTCCAGTTGGCGCGAGCGAAATCGAACACATCCACGAGAACGTCAGTGAGGCATAACTAAGAGCAACGAGCAGGCAGCCCGCCAGACGAGCCGCCTCTATGTGGCCCATAAATGGCGCGGCGAACAATAGCGCATAGCCAAACGTTCCGAGGGCGTTTGCCATGCAAACAGCCAGGGGTTTGTCTACGATGGCCCGGGCAATTTGTTCGCGCGCGACAACGCCCAGCAGAAGAAGGCATGCAAGCGGCAACACGATGTGCGTATAGGAGGACCATGCTGTTGCCGATGGATCCGCGTAATTCGAGCATAGCGCTACCAGCTCAAAGTGCCTTAAGAACGGCCAGTAAAACGCCAGGCCCAACACAGCAGCCACGGAGCCGTTCGGTCGCGACGACGTCTCTTCATGTTCGGCCATTGCTACCGTTTCCCCCACGGTGCTCCTCGTCTCCAAGACGCCCGATTCGGGCATTGTCTTTCTTATCCGAATCTTCCGCTTAGCGGACCGTTATTCTACCACGACGAGCCATATACCAATTTACCTGCCTGCTTGCAACGCATATCTAATTTTATGGCATGCTTCATGCGATTCCAATTACCCGAATGCCTAGTTTTATGAGTCGCGCGGAATCCGATGTGAGGCCATCCTTGAAATTGCAAGGCGGCGGTAAGACAAGCCGTTGGAACAAGAAGGGGAAGGAGACTCTTATGGAGCTGTACGGTGGGAAGCGCATTGCACGTGGGGCGGCTGGGCTTGCTGCGGCGTTGGCCTTGACGCTGTGCGTGCCAGGGGCATTTGCGGCTAGCAGCCAGCAAATGTCAATCGACATGAATCAGGAGTTGGCCGATGTCATGCCGTATGCTCAGAGCTACCTGTCAGGAGATGACTCACTTCTTATCACTAGGCACAAGGACCTCGGCTTGACGTGTATTGATTGCCACACGACCGTCGCAGCAGATGGGACGACGAGTGTCGTTGCTGACGCTGGAACGCGCGAGGCCTGCTTAGGCTGCCATTCTGATTGGGATGGCATTGTTGCTTCTACCGCTGGCATGGCCGGAACGGTTACTGTGTACAACAAGGCGGGCCTTTACAACCCGCACGACAACCATCGCGGTGATGCAAATTGCGGTGACTGCCACAAGATGCATGAGACCTCCCGCCTTCTGTGTGTGGAGTGCCACAACATGGAAGTCCCCCAAGGTTGGATTGGTTTCGAATAGGGCGCAACAGCGTTTTTATGGCCTGGATCTCTCAAGTCTGAAAGTGAGTATGCCATGATTGACTCCATAAAAGGGACCACTCGCCGCGAGCTGATAGCGGCGACCGCCCTTGCAGGTTCTGTTATCGCCGTTAAATCGGCTGCGGTGGCGAATGCCGAGGAACTTATCAGTGACGGCCAAATTGGCATGTCGCAGCCTGCTGAAGCGTATGAGGCCGACGTTGTTGTTTGCGGGACTGGAACATCGGGCCTGTGTGCCGCTTCCCGTGCCGCCGAGCTCGGCGCCAGGGTGATCGTTGTTGAGGCACTTACCGAAAACGGGTTGGGAGGCAATTCCAAATATGTCGAGGCATGTTGGAAACCCGCTGACGAGGAAGTTATAGAGGCGTCTTACGCCACGATGATGGACTACCACAAGAATGCCGCCAACGCTCGACTCGTGCGGCGTTTTTGCAACGAGGCCATTGATGTCTTTAATTGGAGTGCAGAGAGCCAGGGTGTTTCATTTGCCGAAGGGGCTGGCCTGGAGTCGGCAAAGGCGACGTCGCCAGCCATAAAGTATGCAGAAAACGCTGACGGCACTATAAACGCAGGCAAGTTTGCGATTCAAACCATGTACGAGTACTGCCAGGGACTCGGGGTCGAGTTTGTATTTGACGCGAGGGCCATCGATGCCGTTGTGTTGGACGACGGGGCGGTGGCGGGTGTCGTATGCGAGCACTTGAATGGCGATCGTCTCGTTGTTAATGCGGGCGCCGTCATTCTCGCCACTGGAGGCTTCAGCGCTAACAAGGAGCTGTTTGAGGAGTTGACACACTACAACTACGACTCGCTCATTCCCTATGGGACAAGTGGCTCACAGCGCGGCGATGCCATCACAATTGGCCGTTCGCTTGGCGCGGCGCTTCATCATCCTGAAGCAATCAGTTTCTGTAGTCCCATTCTCCCCGGGCACTTCAATAAAGGCGCTCTTACCATCTGCGGTGTGAATCAGGCGGATACCCTGTTCGTGAATGAGAAGGGCGTCAGATTCATGGATGAGTCTTGCATTAAGGACTGGGCCCTGTCCGGTCTGGCCGGTGCACAGCAAGAGCACATCTATGTTGTCATCGACCAGGATTTTGTCGAGAAGATTATGACAGAAGGACCGGTCACCAAGCGAACGAACTACTTCGCCGCAGGAGAACCCGTTCCACAATTCCAACAGGAGATCGACGAGGCCCTTGTGCGCGAGAACCCGCGTGTCGTAAAGGGCGATACGCTCGAGGAGCTGGCCGCGTTTCTCGATGTTGACCCCGGCACGCTTAACGACACCGTCGCGACATGGAACGCCTATTGCGACGAGGGCGTAGACCGTGACTTTCAGAAGCCGGCGGAGTTCATGCGTAAGGTGGCGACTCCGCCGTTCTATGCTTTCAAGACTGTGCTGGCCTGGTATAACAGCGTGGGCGGATTGAAGGTAGACACGGCGTGCCGTGTCATCGGAACAGACCATCAGCCTATTCGTGGACTCTACGCCGCAGGCTCTGATGCGGGAGGCCTGTTTGGTTCCTGCTACGACGTCATCGTTGCTCCCGGTTCGTGCCAGGCCTGGGCGCGGGCATCGGGAAAGTGGGCTGCCGAGGATGCCATCGAAAACTATCTGCCCACATTGAGCTAAAGACCAAGGTCGTCTTGAAAGCGAGACGGTAACGCCGCCCCCGCAGGCTATGCCTGAGGGGGCGGCTGCGTTTACGGCAATAGTGTGAGGCGATTTGGTCGGGGTCAGTTCGGCACGGCCGGCTCCCCGCACTGGCGTAAAGACGTCTTTCGGGTGAGCTTACGGAGCCAATCTGCCTATCGCTCGGCCTGACTCGGCTGATCCGAGTAGGCTCGTCGCTTGGATTTGCTGTTTGCAAGGGCGGTGCCGGGGAGGGCATGGCCCTTGCGGGTGACCGTCGTTAATCTTAATCGTGCTCTTATTGGAACCTCGTTTCGGGGCTCAGGTTAGGTTCGTCTAGCCTGTATGGGAAACCCTGCTATTGTTGTCCCGCCTTGCGGCGTGCGGGCCCCTACCCTTCGAGGATATAGCTTCCGTCCTCGTTGGCGCCGACGAGTTTCTTGCCCTCCTCGTTGATGAGGCTTCCGTCGAGTGAGACCCACCAGCCCTGCTTGAAGTCGAGGTCGTAGGCCCAGTCGGGCAGAAGGCGTGCGTCCTGCCCGTAGGCGTTCTGCAGGATGAGGTCGCCGTTCTCGTCACGGTCGAGCAGGCCGTCGCCGTCCATGTCCAGGCCGTTCATCTTGCCGCTGCCCTGTTCGAAGTCGAAGCCGACCTCCTGCTTCACGTTCACAATTTGCATGATGTCGAAGTACAGGTAGATCATGACGTTCTTAAGGGCCTCGTTGAGCGCCTCATCCTCGTCGGCGCGCTTAAGGTATGCCTCGCGCTCCTCGTCGGAGTTGAGGTTGAGGTCGGCGTCCGTCCCTTCGGCGCAGCCCCAGAACTGGGCGATGGTCCTGAACTGGTCCTCGCCGTCGTCCGGGCCCCAACCCTCGACGGTGCCCCAGATGCCGGGCACGGTCCAGCTGATGGTCGTGGGCGCTTCGCCGTCGTGGTACTCCTTCGCGGTAATCTGGCGGCGTTTGTAGCTGCGCAGCTTCACCTCAACGTCGAGCACGTTGCGGTGCGACCACGCCTCGGGGAGGTCGGTGGCCGAGTAGCCCCAACCGTCCTCGGGGCCGTAGGAGCTCAGCAGCGAGGCGTCGATGCAGAACGAGCCGCGGCCGTTGCGGATGAAGTTCTCGACCGTCTGGCCGGGTGCCTGGTAGGAGACGATGGTCCAGTTGTCGGACGGCTCGTAGTCCTCCAGCTCGTGATGGCTCAGGTCGAGCTCGGTGCTCGGCGGTATCGCGCCCCAGTAGGAGCCCACGGACATGTTGATTGCGCCGTTCTGGTTAGCGGTGAGCCAGATGACCGAGCGCGTGATCGGGTCGTAGTACGGGCCACGGTAGACGCGGCCGTTGAGCGGCGAGCGCCAGTCGGTGTCGAAGCCGGTGGCGGGGAAATCATGGAAGTTGCCGTAGTAGGGAGTCGCGCGGTTCACGTACAGGTAGTGCGAGCACGATGCGAGGAACTGCAACGTTTCGTCGTACTGCTCCCCGGAGAGAATCTCCTTGGAGCTCGCCGCGGTTGCGTGGGTGTATGTGTCGGGCAGGTCGGCCTGGGCCGGCTTCTCCGCCTCATCGGCGCCCGCTGCGCCCGCTGCGAGCCCCATGCCGGCCACGCATGCGCTGACCGCGGCCGACCCCTTGAGGAACCCGCGCCTTGTCGTTTTGATTTCGCTCATGTCGAACGGCCCCTTTCTTGCTTGCATCTCCTGCTTGCCCGCCCCTGAGTGCATGCCGCGGGTCGGGCGCCAGCCCCCTGCTGGTTGGCATGAGGCTAGGGCCGCCTCGCCGCTCGGCGCAAGCAACCGAAGATTTCATGCGTGAAACTTGACGTTTCATGCCCAGGCAGGGCATGCTGGGGGCGCTTCGTGTCTGGCAAAGCCTTGCCCTGTCGATTCCTGGCGGTGACCGTCTTGAATCTGAACCAGCTTCGCAACTTCATGCTGATGTGGGATGAGGAGACCTTCGTGGCCGCGGCCCGCAAAGCTGGCGTTACCAGCCAGGGGTTCACCAAGTCAATCAGGTCCCTGGAAGCCGAGATCGGCGTCCCGCTCTTCTCCTGCGACGGCGCGGGCCGGCAAAGGCCGACCGCCTATGCCGAGGCGGTGCGCGCGTTCTGCCAGCAAACGCTCGACGCCTACCGCGACATGCGGGAGGACATCGGCCGGATGCAGGCCGCGGACCGGAGCCCCCTCGCCGTTGCGGTCGCGTCCGGCACCCTCGCGCTGCTCGGGATAGGCTTCTTCGACGGCTACCGGGCCCTTCATCCCGAGGTCGAGCTTGTCTGCGTGAACGCCTCTGACCTCGACGTCGAAGCCCGGGTGCTGGCGGGCGATGCCGAGCTCGGCATTACGGTGCTCCCCACGCTCGACGGGCTCGAGTCCCGCCTGCTGGGCACCAGCGGGCTTTACGTGTGGGTACCGGCCAGCGACCCTCTCTCGCGGCGTACGTCGCTCGTTATGGCGGACCTGGACGGGAGGCATGTGGCACTGGTGGGGCCCAACTACAAGGGCTACCAGAACTTCGAAGCGATGTGCCGACGGGGCGAGGTCAAACCGGCCGGTGTTACCGCCCTGCCGGAGAACTCCATGCTTCACAAGTTCGCGCTTGAGGGCCGTGGCGTCGCTTTTACCTCGGAGCATCTGGTGCCCCTCTTCGCGGAGGACGACGCCGTGGTCGCCTTGCCGGTGCGCATCCCGCCGGTGGAGGTCGGCCTCGTGTGGGCGGGCGGGCGCGAGCTCACGCCCCAGGCCGTCGCTTTCATTGACGGCTGCCTCTCCCGGCGTCGCGGTTTTGCAGAGAAGATACGTGAAATGCTGGGGAGGTAGGGTGTTCAGGGTCGGGCGCCGGGGGCGACTCCTTTATCTTGCTGCTGAGTAACTGCCCCATCGGTCTAACTTTCAAGTGACTTGCCCTAGTGAGGAGATGCGGCGATAGGGCCTCTTTTGGATGTAGAGACGGAAGCGGTTTTACCGGAATCTACCAGTGTTTGAGTGCCCCGTGGGTTCTGTTCGTGCAAGATGCTTTTTGGGACGTTTGGCGCTCCCTTTGAGTTGTTACCGTATCGTTGGGCATAGTTTGTTGGCGATTGCGGCTGGTGTTTGGTTGTGTTGGGCGAGGCGTGTTTGGGATAAGATGAGGCTCGGCGCGGGTCCGCGTTTTATCCGACAAATGTTTTGCTTCCCCCGATCCCGGTATGAGATGGTCAAGCCGAGTGCTGAAGGGCATTCTTTGGCGGGAGGCAACAGGATTGCTCTATATCTCCTTCGGTTTAGCTGGCGGACGGTTTTCTCGTTTAGGTTGGTGATGCTTGTGCTCGAAGATGAGGCGGGCCTAATTGACTGGTTTGATTGGCGCATGCTTGGACTTGGGCTCTGCAGAGCATTCTTCCTGGTCTGTTTCGTGTTGTTGAGCTCCATGTCAGAACAGCCCGGTCAACTCATGGCTTTGTTTTGGGGGTGCCCAGCCCTGGTCGGTCTTTTCGTCGCATGCTTATGTGGACGTCGGGGCATACAGATTGGAGAGAGCGTACGTAGCCGGCGCGTTTTGATAGCCGCCCTCATTGCGTCGGTTATCTTGCTTTTGTCCAGCCTCTACTTGGCGTCTCACCTCCTGGCGATGTTCGGCGCTGTAATCGGGGGCATGTGCAGCATGCTCCTCTTTGTCTGCTGGAGCGCCCGCTTGTCAAGGCTCTCAGGAGAGGAAGTCGCTGTCTATGTTGCATTTGGAATGGCACTCGCTGGAGGCATTCTGTTGGTAGTAAATGCCGTCCCCAACAGCGCCATCTTTTTTCTAGTCGGGCTTGGGGCACTTCTGGCTGGACCATTTATGGGCGGATTGTCCCTTGACGAGGAAACGCTTTGCGATGCGAGATCAACGCGGGCAATTAATCAAAGTTTGGCTGTTGAGGGAAAATGGGGCATGAGGGACTTCTTCTCAAGGCTCAACATTGCGGCCCTCGCTATTCCGTTCGCTTATCACTTCGCCGTTATGACTTTTGTCGAAACGTCGTTATTCAACCGAGACGTTGAGGGCGTCCTCGTCGCTCTTCTGTCTTTGTTAATCGTATTCTGCAAGCCTCGGCTGGGGGCGTCGGCCATGCTTAAGTCGTGCTTACCGGCCATTGTCGCGTCATATCTACTGGTGCTGGCCCTGCCCAGTATGAGTTCTACGTTTGCGATAATTTCAGGAAGCGGACTTAAGCTGGCGGAGATATTCATTTGGGTGGCAATTATCAACTCGGCAAGGTTCGATGCTGCCAAAGGCCCCGTAAATATGCTTGTCGGTGTCTCTTGCATGTTTGCGGGCAGGGGGCTCGCCTTTGTTTTGTCTGAGGCTTTGACCATGTCCCCTTGGGACCAACCTACGGTGGCCGCTTACGTACTCGTCGTCTTCCTCATTCTCGTCTATCTGTTTTCATTCTCCGAGGACTTTGCTGTGGCTTTTCATGCCGGGGGGAGAGGCCCCGCGCATGCTCTTGAGAAGAATAGCGATAAGCGAAGGGCGAATAGCGTTCTTGACCGGGGTCGAGTTCTTGACGAGATTGCCCGAAAGCACTCGCTCACCGCACGCGAGCGCGATGTGCTGGGCTATTTATCCCAAGGCCGAAACCGAACCTATATTGCTGAGGTGCTCGGTATCTCAGAGGGCACCGTGCATGTGCATGCAACGCATCTATACCAAAAGCTTGGAATACACGGGCAGCAAGAGCTCATTACTTTCGTCGAAAAGCACGAGTCGTGAGGCTGTGGAAGTGATTGTGAGAAGTGTCGGTATTTGAGCCGGCTGTTTTAGCGAATCTGGGTTCCTATACCAGTCTGGTATAGGAACCCCAATATCCCTTTCTGGAAGATGTGCAGCGCAAACGATTTGCCTATAACGTGACTTGTCCGCGATTGCACGGCACAGGGTCTCGAAAAGAGTGCCGGGGTCGCAATGCCTGACTAGTGAAAGGGGAACGGACATGGATGTCACCAGGAGGTCGTTCGTGGGCGGTATGGGCGCGGCGGGGGTTTTGGCGGTAGCGAGTGCGGCTCCTGTATCGGCCGTGGCAGAGGAGACCAGTGGGGCCATTGTTGACGCCCATGTGCCCGGATACCAGTGCTCCGAGGACTGGCTTGGCCAGCCTCCCGTCATCGATCCGTCCGAAGTTCTTGAGACTGTTGAGGCGGAAGTGGTCGTATGCGGCGGCGGCCACGCCGGCTGCCAGTGCGCCCTTGCTGCTGCCCAGCAGGGGGCGAAGGTCGTTCTGCTCGAGGCTCAGGCTAAGGATACCTACACTGCCAACGGTGTCGACATCTGTGGATTCAACTCCAAGCTGCTCACGGATCGTGGCCTGGGCGGTTACGATACCGGTGAGATTGTGGGCGAGTTTGTCCGTCGCGGCGCAGGGCGCGTCAATGCGGACATCATTCGCCTGTTTGTCGAAAACTCGGGCGAGATGATTGACAATCTCGTGGCCATCACCCCTGAAACGTCCAACATGTGGGATTTCGAGAGCGGGCAAGTCCAGGTCCAGACTGCCTATGACATGCCTGATGCAAGCTATTATCCGCTCGTTCGCTCTGGGTATAAGGGCTGGGCGTCATGTCTGCAAACCATGGGTACCCACAATCCTGCCCCTGTTGATGGGCGTCCCGGTGAGGACGTCATGCGAATGACCGAACTGGAGATTTACACCCGGCTGGCTGCAGAGGAGCTCGGCGCCGCGTGGTATTGGGAGACCGCGGCAGTCGAGCTGGTTCAGAACGAAAAAGGCGATGTGACGGGGGTTATTGCCAAGGGACCGGACGGCTACGTGCAGTTCAATGCGTCCAAGGCCGTCTGCCTGTGCACCGGCGACTTCAGCGGCAACGCCGATATGGTTTGGAACTTGCTGGACGACGTGAATGAGCTTGGCATGCGCAACGGGATGACCCGCGAGGAGATGACCGGGTCGGGCCGCGATGGAAGCGGCATCAAGATGGGCTGCTGGGCAGGCGGCAACATCGAGTGCCACCCGCGTCCGTCGATGGACACGATGATGTACACGCCCGGCCCTTGGGGCGATGCGCCATTCCCCATGCTCAACTCCAAAGGCAAGAGATTCATGGACGAGGGCATGTGCGGCCTGCACTCCCCGATGATGCTGCGCCAGCCTCATGGGCCCATCAGCATCGTGACCGACGCCAATTATGTCGAGAAGCTCCAAGCTTGCTCCATCGACCACGGGGCGGCAGACTGGGGCGATGCCTATGTCAACATCCACGACTACTGGGGACGCATGGTTGAGGACATGAACGCCGCCGTTCAGGCCGGAGCCGAAGGCGCTGACGTGCACGACGTCGCCGTCCCTTATCGAGAGTGGCGCATCTTCCGCGTCTGGGCCGCGGACACGCTCGAAGAGCTTTTTGAGTACCTCGGGTATGAGGGCGAGGCGCTCGAGCAGTGCCTTGCCACCATCGACGAGTACAACAAGATGTGTGCTGACGGCGCCGACGCCCTATACGGCAAGGACCCTGCATTTATGTCCGCCCTCGATACCCCGCCGTTCTTCGGAGCCGTCGTAGACAACCAGTGCCGCAACACGGCAGGCCTCGTGACCCTCGCTGGTTTGGTTACCGATGAGAGTATGAACGTGCTGAAGTCTGACTACACGACTCCCATCAAGGGCCTCTACGCCGCCGGCAACTGCCTTGGTCACCGTTACGGCCCCGGCTACTCCACTCCCACGGCAGGCGCTTCGATGGGTATGGCCATGACCCATGGCCGTGTGCTCGGCAAGATTGTGGCTGCGTTGTAAGAGGGGAGCGGTCGCTCGTCATTTCAGGCCAATGCTGCGGGATGAGGTATAACGGTTAACGGCTCGCTTTGAAATCGGGGCCCATCGAAGCCGAGTTGCTTCTGATGGACCCCGATTTCTTTGTCGTCGGTCCCAACGGGCGTCAAAGGTAGTTGTGTACAGAGCTGAAGCGACCCAGATGATATGACGTGAACTTGATCGTACGGGAGTCTCCCGTCCTCCGGTCCTGGAAAGATCTCGGTAGGCGGTCCAGAATGTCTTTCGCCATAATCGACGGCTGGTCCGCTGGCCCGCATCGGCGACGGCCTCACCTTTGGCTTTGGGGCTTGTCTGGGACCGTCTTGAGCAGGCTGGGCTTGCTTGCACGGAGGGTGATGCCGTGCGGCCGGCAGAGGAAGGCCTGCGCGACCGGGCGGCGGTCGAAAGGGTCCTGTGGGAAGGGCCCGGGGGCCAAGGCTGACCGCGGCTTTGCAAGGGCCTGATGCAGCGCCCCGTCGCCCGCGGTGGCCCAGTTCCACCCGTCAGACGCGGGTTTTGGCGAGCGCCCAAGAGAGGCCGTCAGGAGTTGGGCTCGCCCGCGTCCGCTTGGGTGCCCTCCGTTTGACCTGACCACTGTGGTCAGGCATAAGCTCTCCGCAAAGCGGCGCGCAAGGGGGCGCGCCGCACGACAGCGAGGGGGTATGCCATGCATTACCAGGGAATCCAGTCCTCGATGGGCCGCCGTTCGTTCGTGGCGGCCGCAGCCGCGGGTGCGGGGGCGTTGGCGGCTTCGGCGGCGCTTGCCCCGGTTGCCCGCGCCGATGCGGCGGGCGACCAGGCATGGGACGCCGAGTACGACGTCGTCGTGGTCGGTTACGGCCTGGCGGGCGGCACGGCGGCGCGCCATGCTGCCGACGCCGGAGCAAAGGTCCTGCTCATCGACGGGGCGCCCGAGGGTGGGGAGGGCGGCAACTCCAAGTACGCCAAGCAGCTGCTCGCCTCGGGGCACAGTGTTGAGAGCGCCGTCGCCTACCTCACCGCTCTCAACGGAGCTTTCTCGGTCGACCCTGAGATGGTCCAGCTCTTCGCCGAGCGCATGGTGGACATCCCCAACTACTGCCGTGACTTCCTCGGTGTGGAGAGCCTCCACTCCTGGATCGGCGACACCTCGGACCCCGTGCTTGCGCCCTTCGTGCCCGAGTACCCCGAGCTCCCGGGTGCGGAGGACTTCGACGCCTACACGATTACGGATACGAGCGGCGACGGGGCGTTGTGGGCCAACGTTCAGGGCCTCATCGCCGAGCGCGTCGACTCCATCGACGTGTGGCTCGCATCGCCTGCCCACCACCTGGTGCAGGAGGCTCAGACGCGCGCCGTCGTGGGTGTCATCATCGAGCACGAGGGTTCCGAGGTCCGCGTCGCGGCGCGCAACGGCGTGGTCCTGGCGTGCGGTGGCTACGAATTCAACCCGGAGATGCTGCGCGACTTCGCGGGCGTGGCCCAGGTCGCCGGCATCGGCACCCCCTACAACAGGGGAGACGGCATCCGCATGGCGCTCGAGGTGGGTGCCGACCTGTGGCACATGAAGAGCTACGAGCCCGGTTCCAACACGCTCATGTTCAACCCGGGCGACGGTACAAGCCCCCTGGCCGCGGGCGCCATCCCCGTGAGCGGCTCCACCATGTTCGTCGGCCCCGACGGAGCACGCTATTACAACGAGGTCGGAGAGAACCGTCACGGCCGCGTCAGGCTCGCCGGCGAGTTCCGCCCGGTCGACCACCCCGACAAGACCTGGTTCCTATGGGACCAGACGCGCATGGACGAGCTGGCGGGTATGGGCATCGTCGACGCGCTCCCCGTGTTGGCGGGCGAGCAGTACATCAAGGCCGACACGCTCGAGGAGCTCGCCGAGGCGTGCGGCATGGACGTCGACGTACTCACGACGCAGGTTGCGGACTGGGGCTTCTTTGCCGAACAGGGCCGCGACTACCAGTTCGGCCGCGACGCCGCCACCATCCGCGCCTTCGACGGCGGCCCCTACTATGCCATGCCCGGCATCCCGCTCATCCTCAACACACAGGGCGGCCCGCGTCGCAATAAGGGCGCCCAGGTCATGGGCGCCGACGGCGAGCCCATCCCGCACTTGTACTCTGCCGGCGAGCTCGGCAGCATGAACGCCTTCCAGTATCAAGGCGGCTGTAACCTGTCCGAGTGCCTCATCTTCGGCCGCATCGCCGGCGAGAATGCTGCAGCGGAGAAGCAGTAATCCCCGGGTCCTCGCCGCAGGATCGCCCGCCCGTGTGGGCGCGCTCGTATGGCGAGAGGCCCGGCATTCGTTCCGCTCCCAGAGAACTTGGCGTACCATGGGTGCATGCGGCGCCTCCGGCCTGCAGGGTCGGGGGCGCCTTCGTCATGTGGTGGCGAGCGAGGGAGGCATGGGCCATGGTTGAGGTTGCGAGCTGGTACGAGGAACCCCGCATGACGGGCTCCATGGTCACGAAGGCGGCGGGTATCTCGCGTAACGCTCTCATCAACTACGAGAGCCACGGTGCCGTTAGCCCCGCGCGCGACGAGAACGGCTACCGGTCCTATTCCCGCGGCGATCTGCTTGACGTGATGTGCTGTACCATGCTCACGTCCATGGGCTACAGCGTGGCCGAGGCGGCCGAGATGCTGCAAGGCGACGAGGTCATGGGCGTGAGCCATATCGACGGGTACATCGAGCGCCTGGCATGTCAACGCGACGCCATCCAGGCTAAAATCGAGAACCTTGCCGCGCTGAGAGGGGCGACCCTCGAGGCGCGCCCGACCGGCGAGGCGACGTTTGAGGTGGTTGAGTGCCCGGAGTGGCTGTTCTTCTTTGACGAGCACGAGTCCGTGGACATCCGCGACGTCAAGTCGGACAACCAGGTGGCGCTTCTGCGCTCCGTGCCGCTGTCGTGTCGTGGGTTCACGCTCGAAGGCTTTTTTGATGAGGGGGGTTTGCGCGCGTTTTACTGGGCGCGCACCCTGCGCAGGTCACACGAGTGCCTTCTCGATGTGGACTCCTCGCGGGCATGCGTTCTGGGCGGGACGTGTGTGCGCACCGTGCTGCGCGCGGACTATCCGGACCTCGACCCCGAAGGGACCCTGCGCGGGCGGCTCTCAAGCTTCCTGGGGGGACGGGGGTTGCGCGCCGTGGGCGACCCCTTCGTCCCGCTGCTGCTGAACAACCGCCGCCCTAGCCCGGTCTTCGAGCTGTTCGTTCCCGTGGGGGAGGCGGGATGACTTTTGGAATTCAGCGAGATGATTCTATCAACGGTGCCCAGTTCTCGTGCGGCTTCCATACCCTTGGTGGCCTCAAGATTAACGCCGAGGCCGAAGCGGCCAACCTCGATGGCGAGGTCATCCCCGGCCTGTTCGTCGCCGGGCGCTCCTCATGCGGTTTCTTCGGCGTCTATCCCGTTAGCGTCTGCTCCGTCGGCGACGGCCCCACCTTTGACCGCATCGCGGGACGAGAGGCAACGGCTAGGTAAGGTCCACATCCTTCTTGACACGAGAATCGTCCCGTTCCTTGGCCACAAAGCGAAAAGCCGCCCATTTCCTGAAGACGAGAAATGGGCGGTTTTCTTGTCTGCTGGCCTAGACAATGAACAAGTCCCCCGAGTAGCCCCGGCGGGGCCGGAGATGGCGCGCAAGGTGTGGGCACCTTGTCTGCCAATGACTCAATAAATGGCAATTTATCTGCTGTTATGATGCAATGTGCCCATCATTCCCGATGATTCGAAGGCGCTTGATGGCACCCGCGCAGCCCACGTTCTCGGACCTGGAGGCGTCCTCGGGGCGCGTGACGCGCCGCAGGAGGTTCCTGGCACTGCTCGACTCGAAGATCCCCTGGGGCGCGTGGGTGGCGCGCGTCGAGCCGCACTACCCCAAGGTCGGCGGTGCCCCCGCGCCTCTGGGCACGATGCTGCGCATGTACGTTGTGCAGGTCGCCTTTCAGCTCTCCGACGAGGGCGCCGAGGACGCCCGTGCGTTACGCCGAAGAATGCCGGGGAAACCCGCGACCAAGGGTCTCCCCGGAGTTTTTGGGCATCCGTTAAGCGGCCGAACCGTCCCCTGCGGCGTTGTGGCCCGCGATGCGGCCGTTCACAAGGCAGTCGGCCACGGCGCAGTTGCCCAATCGGCACGCCCCGTGCACGCCGCCGGTCACTTCTCCCGCCGCAAAGAAGCCCGGGATGGGTTGCAGACGCACGTCGAGAACGTGGCAGTCCACGTCGGTCTTGATGCCGCCCATGCAGTGATGCACCTTGGGCCAGCGACGCGTGACGTAGAACGGCGACTTGTCGATGGGTAGGGCATCCTCGGGAATTGCCTTGCCAAACTGGGCGTCCTCCCCAGACTCCACATAGCCGTTGTACTCGGCTATCTGGGCGCTCACTTCATCGCAGGGCAGTCCAAAGTGCTCGCAGATCTCCTCGATTGAGTCAAAGCAAAGCGTAATGCCCTTGTCGAGAGCCCGGGCAAGCGGGTCTTGCACGTAACTGGGCACGTTTGGCCCATTGACGACCTGCACAAGGGGAGCCCCGACGGCAAGAATCGCATCGCAGTACTTCTTGCGGTCGGTGAGCTCGCTGCATACGCGGCGACCCGTGTACGGATTAAGGTCGAGCGAGTAGGCAGCCACGCGGTCGATGAAGTCGGGTCCCACGCCGTAGCCCTCCTCGTCGGGGCTACACCAGGGCCCGCACTGAATCCAGTCGAGGTGCACGGGCAGCGCCCCGCACTCGATGGCCGCGCAGAGCGCCTCTGCCGTGGCCCCCACTGAGTTTGTGCAGTCAACGCTTGCGTCAAGTCGTGGGTCATGGGCCTCGCGCCATGCGACGTCACTGCCAAAACCGCCCGTTGCCAGCACAACGGCACGGTTCGCGCGGATCAAACACGGGTTGCCGGCACCCACGACGCCCTTGGCCCCATCGCGCACCTCGACGCCCACGACACGCCCAGGGTCGTCGCGTACAATCGACGCAAGCATACGCCCGCATTCAACCTCGACCCCCTTCTCCGAGAGCTTCTCCAACAGGGGCAACACCACGTTGGAACCGCGCCCGTTGGGGGGCGTGAAGCTGCGGAGGGTGTAGTGACCCCCGCACGGGACGAGAGTCGGCGCACCCGCGTCGTCGCCTTCCCACACGGCACCCAGCACGGAGCGGGTCCATTCCCAGGTCTCGTTGGATTTCTCGGCGATGACACGGCACTTCTCGATGTCATTCAGGTTCCCGCCGGCCTCCATCATGTCTTGGACGTACTTCTCGACGGAGTCCTCGATGCCCGCATCGGCCTGGGGCTGCGACCCGCAGACGGCGATGTCGCCGCCCGAAATCATGGAGTTGCCGCCAGGGATGTCGAGCTTCTCGATGACCTTGACCGAGGCACCCGCCTCTGCCGCCTCGTACGCCGCGGCAAGACCCGCATAGCCCGACCCGATTACCAGGACGTCGCATTCCTCGTCCCACGCGTCGTCCACAGCGGCATGCGCCCTGCTGGCCGCCAAGCCAACCGCCCCGCACGCTGCGACGCCTGCCGCGATGAACGTCCGGCGGCTTGCCATGTTCGATTCCACAGTCATGATCGGTCCCCTTCCATGTTCGTTGTAGAGCCCCGTGCCCTTCGTCGCGGGACACTGTGAACTATGGTCGAGAAGAGATACCGGGTCATCAGCCTGCGATGGTGAAAAAAGCCGCTCGTCAAGGGCGCGCGTCCAATCTCACCCTACGATGGTGAGACTCCGCTCTGCTCCGGTGTTTCATAGAGGTCAAGAAACTCTTGCTGGGTATGGACGCCGAGCTTGCGGTAGACATTGGTGACGTGAGTTCGGGCCGTCTGCAATGACACGCCCAAGGCGTCGGCAATGTACTGCCGACTGCGTCCCCGCCCTAACAGGCGACACACCTGGGCCTCCCGCGGCGTCAGACCATAGCGTTCCGACAGGAGCTGCACGCTGTCGCTCCCACCCGGGTCGCGAGCGGTGGAATCCGCGGCATCCCCTGGGTCAGCAGCCACCGCAGGGGCGCTGGGGGCAATCTCGACAGTTGACAGGGCAAGACACGCCTCCAGCACGACAAGCACGAACATGGCAACGGCAGAAACCGCTTGCATGTTCCACGTGGTCTGGGCACCTCCGGCAAAGTCCCATACCAAGAAGCCCACGGTGGTGCCGCACAGCAGGGCGAGCAGAGCAAAAGAACCTGGCCGCCCGCGAGCGCCTCGCCTTGACGGCGGGGGCCACAGGACTATCCAGAACACCGTCATCAGAAACTGGTAGCCAAGTATGCCGAGGAATCTCCCGAGCGTCGGCTGAGCCTCGTATGGAAGGACGAGACAGGCGAGGGCGACAATCGGCACGCCAATCTGCATGGTGCGGGCGGTCAGATGATCACCAAGCAGTCGGGCGGTCCCATAGGCCAACGCGGCCGCCGCTATCGTCGCCGGTATGCGCCCGTAGCTAAATGGCTGCGGCTGTGTCTGAGGAAGCAGTTCGTACATCCCCGCAACAAAACCGTTGTCCGTGCCGATAACGAGGGCGGCGAGCACTATGAGCGCCGCCGCACCCCCTTTCACAAACACACGGGGAGACTGTTTGGGATGTCCAGGTGGCCGGTCAGACGGCCCGGGAACGCGAGTAATCGCCAGCAGCGGCCCCAACGCCCCAAAAACAACCCCGACTGTGACCTCGACCGACACGGGGGCATGGCGGCATGCGTAGTAGACAATCGCGCTCGCAACAAGGGACGCCAAGTTGACAAGCAACGCCCGGCGCATGTCGAGCAGCACAAGCACCGAACCCCATGCATACAGTGTCAAACCCCGGGCCGCCCCTGTGAGAAGACCAGAAAGCGCGCCGGCGGTATGAAAACCAGATGGGGAGCCCCCGTCCCAGCCCATGGCAAACGCGCCGGCAAACTC